>JAABUQ010009274.1_pt1 | contig 13382 bp, 13 predicted proteins | sample 5560001 | NCBI WGS metagenome assembly JAABUQ01 (sample SAMN10711888, study PRJNA513371) | rock metagenome | isolation source: Antarctica rocks | place: Antarctica: Victoria Land, Finger Mt nord | collected 2015-12-18 | reverse complement strand
GTCCCATGCGCTCTGGTTCATCTGCGCGGTCATGGCCTGCTCGTCCGCCAGTCGCCGCTGGAACACCTCCTGGCGGTAGCGCCCGAACGCCGCCTGGTCGCCGACATACAGGCAGGCGCACACCAGCGGGTCGGCATACACGTAGCGCACGGTGCCGCCTGTGGCCTGCTGCACCACCTTGTTGGCCGGCAGGCTGCGGAGCGAGGCGACGCGCGCCGGGGTGTTGGCCGGGCGCACGCTGAAGCCCGCGGCGGACAGCAGGTTCTCCCGGTCCTCCGCCCGCTGCTGCGGCGTGGCGCAGGCGGCGGCGAGCAGGCAGGCGGCGAGGGCGGCGAGGCGGCTGGGGTGCTGCATGGGGATCCTTCCTGGGTTATGCCGTGTGATGCTCACCGCTTGGGCGGCTCCAGCCCCATCTTCTCCAGCGTGGGCTGCACCTCCGGCGAGGCGATGTATTGGACGAGTTGCCGGGCCAGGTCCGGCTGCTTAGACCGCTTGGCGACGGCGGCAGCGTAGGGCGTGAGCAGTTGCACCTCGTCCGGCAGGCGGCCCGCGAAGGTGATGCCTTGCACCGGCAGCAGCTCGGCGACCTCCTGGAAGCCGATCTCGGCCTTGCCCTGGGCCACGACCTCGCCCACGGGGGTCGCCTGAATCTTATGCGCCTTGCCCTGCATCTGCTTCTCGATGCCGAGCTTCCGGAACAGCGTGCCCTGGATGTAGACGCCGCTCGCGCTGTCGGAGTAGGCGATGGTTTTCGCGTCGAGCAGCGTTTGGCGCAGCTTCGCCACCGTCGAGATGCCCGGCACGGCTGACCCGGCGCGCACCGCCATGCCGATGGGGGAAAGCGCGATGCGGGCCTCGCTGCCGGGCACGGTCTCGCCCTGCTTCATCAGCTTGTCGAGTGCGGAACCGACCATCACCAGCACGTCGTCCGGCTCGCCGCGGGCGAGGCGGTGCGGGATCGTGTCGTGGGTCGCCCCCTCGGACGGGCCGGGCACGGTGACGAGGCGGCTGCCCGTCTGCTTCTCAAAGGCGGCCGACAGGGCCTCGTAGGTGGACTTGAAGCCGCCGGAAATCATGACGACGACATTGGCCGCCTGCGCGTGGCCCGGCAATGAGGCCACGGCCGCGAGGATGGGCGCGTAGTATTTCGGGTGCATGGGCGTTCCTGCTGTCGGAGAAGTTACTGGGTCAGCCAGATCAGGAAGGCGAGCGAGGGGATGCTCAGGACGTTGCTGTAAAGCAGGACCGATGCGTTCTCCCTTTCATCCGTCTTGTAACGGCTGGACAGGATGACCTGCATGGGCGCCGCGGCTAGGCCTAACGCCAGCACGGTCATCTTGCGGAGGTCCCCGGTCTGCCCGATGGCGGTGAGCGCGGCAAAGGCAAGGCCCGGGATGACGAGCAGACGCATCACCGTGGACACCGCCGCCGGCAAGGAAAACTGGGGCGATTGGGATTGCAGGATGATGCCGCTCGCGAACAGCGAGATGCCGCCGACCGTGCTGCCGAGCAGCTTGAAGCTGCCGGTCACGACGCCAGGCAGATGGATGTCGGCCAGGACAAAGGCGATGGCGAGCAAAGGCGCCAGGACGACGGGCTGGGTGAATGCCCGGCGGAGCGCCGCCAGCACCGACGTGAGCAGGGAAGCTTGCTTGTGCCCGCCCCCATGCCCGCCCTAGCACGCTTTGCCTTCCGAGGGCTTCTGCTCCCGCGCGTAGGACAGCAGCACGAGGGTCGCGGGCAGGATGACGATGTTGCCCGTCAGCCCCGCGACATCGACGACGATGGTGGCCTTGTCCCCGATCAAGGGGGTGAGGATCGGGATGCCGGTGAACGCGATGGCCGGGAAGCCGAACGCCATGGCCTGCAGCGCCGCCGCCTCCACGCTGCGCCCGAACAGGTAGCGGTCCGCGAGGAACGCGGCCACGAACGGCAGCACGGTGCCCGCCAGCAGGGCAACCAGCAGAGACCATTCGCTGACCAGTTCCCCCCGGGGCACGGTGATGGTGCCGGCGAACAAGGCAAGCGGCAGCGCATAGACCAGGACCATGCGGTTCAGCGATTCCGCCGCCCTCGTGTCCTCGTCCCGCCGCCACCCGGCCAGCATGCCGAGCGCCAGGGTGACGATGACCGGGAGCAGCGCGCCCAGGATCACGCCGAGCATGGCGGGCGGCCTTCCGCCGCGTCACCCGGCCCGTTGCAGCACGCGGTCCACCATGGCTTCCGACAGGCCGAGGTAGTTGGCCGGGTCGGTGAGCTTGCGGATTTCGCTTTCCGACAGCTCGGCGGTCACGTCCTTCCGCGCCAGCAGCAGGTCGGTCAGGCTCTTGTCGCCCATCGCCGGGTCGTGGCAGATCGCGTAGAGCACGTCATGCGCCTTGTCGCGCCCGAGCTTGGGGGCGAGGCCCATCATCACCGCCTCCGACACGATCAGGCCGCGCGTCATGTCGAGGTTGGCGCGCATGCGGTCGGCGTGCACCTCCATGCCCTCCAGCACGAAGCATGCCTGGGACAGCGCGCCCCCGGCGAGCGTGAACACGTCCGGCAGGGCGATCCACTCGATCTCCCAAGGGCCGGTCGCGCGCTCATGGTCCTCCACCATGGCGTCGAGCAGCGCCGCGACGCCCTGCCGCACGGAGGCCGCGCAGGCGTGGATGTAGCAGCAGGAGATCGGGTTGCGCTTCTGCGGCATGGTGGAGGAGGAGCCGCGGTTGGCGACGAACGGCTCGCTCGCCTCCCCCACCTCCGTCTGCATCATCAGCTTGAGGTCGGTGGCGAACTTGGCGAGCGTGCCGGTGAGCAGGCCGAGGAAGCAGCCGGCCTCGGCGATGCGGTCGCGCTCGGTGTGCCAGGCGATGTCGGGCTGGGCGAGGCCGAGTTCGCGCGTCAGCGCCACCTGCACGTCCAGGCCCTTGTCGCCCAGCGAGGCGAGCGTGCCGACGGCGGCGCCGAACTCGAACACCTCGATGCGCGGGCGGATTTCGGCCAGGCGCTGCTTATGGCGGAGCAGCGTCGCCAGCAGCCGGGCCATCTTGAAGCCGAAGGTCATCGGCACCGCCTGCTGCAAATTGGAGCGCCCGGCCATGGGCGTGCTGCGGTGCTCCCGCGCAAGCTTCGCCGCCGCGGCGATGGCGCGGTCGAGGTCGTGGGCGATCAAGTCGAAGGAGGCGCGGATCTGCAGGATCGTCCCGCTGTCGGTGATGTCCTGGGTGGTGGCGCCCCAATGGCAGTACTTGCCCGCGTCGCCCTCGCACAGATGGGCGATCTGATGCACCAGGCCGAGCACGGGGTAGCCGATCCTGAGCGTTTCCTCCGCGTAGCGCGCGAAGTCGATGTTCTCGACGCGGCAGACACGGGTGATCTCCGCCGCCGCCTCCTTCGGGATGATGCCGAGCGACGCCTGCGCCCGGGCGAGGGCGGCTTCCCAGTCGAGGTATTTCTGCGTGCGGAACTCGTCCGACCACACCTCGCGCATCGCGGCGCTGCCGAAGATGTCGCGGAAGATGCGGGAGTCTATCGCGCTGGTCGGCATGGTCACTGTCCTCATGTGATAGGAGTTCCGGGCGTCGCCGCCCGGGCGTTACTGGCCGTCGTTCCGGCGTATCCAGTCGGCGATGCCGGGCCAGGTGTCGCCCACCGTGCGATGCGACATGAACAGGCCGACATGGCCGCCCGGCACCGTCCGGCTTTCGATGCCGCCGGGCGGCGTGGACAGGCGGGCGGCGGCGTTGTGGACCTGGATTGGCGGCGTGATGTCGTCGTCCTGGCCGGCCAGCAGAAAGGCCGGGCAGCGGACGTCGGCGACCGAGATCGTCTGGCCCAAGCCGACGAAGGAGCCGTCGAAGAAACGGTTGTCGTGGAACAGCTCGCGGACGACCTGGAGATACCAGCGGCCCGGCAGGTCGATGGGATGCTCGAACCAGCCGGCGAAACGCTCGATCCGCTCGCGGAAGTCCGGCTCGTTCACGTGCTCATACAAATGGATGTAGCGTTCGACGTATTGCTCGAACGGGTGCATGTTCTTGAAGCCCTGCAGCATGGTGGCCCCGCGCAGGCTGCCGCCGCCGAACGCCACGAGCTGCTCGAAGACGGCATGCGGCAGGGTCTTCACGGCCTTCCTGATCGCCCCGTCCCCCGCCGAAAGGTCGAGCGGCGCCCCGGCCAGCACGAGCGACGCCACCTTGTCCGGGAAGCGCGCGGCGAGCATGGCGCAGGCCCAGCCGCCTTGGCACAGCCCGACCAAATGCGCGCGTCCGCCCACGTGCTCCACGGCCACCAGCAGTTCGGCCAGGTACTCGTCGATGCCGAAGTCCCGCGTCTCGGCGGAAGCGGATTTCCAGTCCGTCAGGAACAGCCGCCCGCCCGCGTGCCGCTTCAGGCAGCCCATGAGGCTCTGCCGCACGTGGAAGTCGGCGATCACCGAATCGTGCCCGGCGAACGGCGCGTGCACGATGACCGGCACGGCGCCGCCGTCCGTGGAGTAGTCGCGCAGGCGCATGGTCTTGAGGTCAAGCGCCACGGCGTTGGGCGTGGCGAACGGGGTGGCGGGGCCGGTCTGGACCCGGAACGCCTCGGCGGCGGCCTCGAACCCCCGCAGCAACGGGGCAGCCGGCCCCATCAGGCCATCGCTTGCACTCTGTGTCATGATGCGTCCGGCGCCGCTAACGCAGGAGGTTGGAACGGGCGAGTTCCACGACCTCGTCGCCGCGCCCGCTCATCACCGCTTTCAGCATGTAAAGCGTGAAGCCGCGGGCCATCTCGGTCGTCACCTTGGGCGGCATCGCCAGTTCCATCCGGTTGACCACGGCGTCGATCAACACCGGGCCGGGGTGGGCCAGGGCCTCGGCGAGCTTGCCCTCCACGTCGGCCGGGTCCTCGATCCGCACGCCGTGGATGCCGGCGGCGTTCGCCATCGCGGCGAAGTCCGGGTTGTCCAGTTCCGTGTCGGTATCGACGAAGCCCGACGACTTCTGCTCCAGCTCGATGAAGCCGAGCGCGCCGTTGTTGAACACCACGACCTTGATCGGGAGGTTGAGCTGCTTGGCCGACAGCAGGTCGCCCATCAGCATGGTGAAGCCGCCGTCGCCCGACAGCGACACCACCTGCCGCCCGGGGCAGGCGGCCTGCGCGCCCAGGGCCTGCGGCATCGCGTTGGCCATGGAGCCGTGCCAGAAGGAGCCGACCAGCCGGCGCCGCCCGTTCATCCGCAAATAACGCGCCGCCCACACCGTGGGCAGGCCCACGTCGCAGGTGAAAATGGCATCGTCCGACGCCAGTTCGCTGATGGCGCGGGCGATGTGCTGGGGGTGGAGCGTGCCGCCGGGCTTGCCATGGGCCAGGTCGTCGAGGCCGCGGCGGGCGTCTTGGTAGTGGGCGACGGAGGCCTTGAGGTGCTTGTCGCTCCGCTGCCCCGTCAACTGCGGCAGCACGGCTTGCAGCGTCGAGCGGACGTCGCCGATCAGGCCAAGCTCGACCGGGGTGCGCCGGCCAATCGCCTCCGGCCGCAGGTCCACCTGGGCGATGCGCGCGCCCTTTGGGTAGAACTGCTTGTAGGGGAAGTCCGTGCCGAGCATCAGCAGCGCGTCGCAACTGCCCATGGCGTAGTAGCCGGAGGAGAAGCCGATCAGCCCGGTCATGCCCACGTCGTAGGGGTTGTCCCATTCGACATGCTCCTTGCCGCGGATCGCGTGCACGACCGGCGCCTTGAGCGCTTCGGCCAGTTGCAGCAGCTCGCCATGCGCCCCCTCGCAGCCGCCGCCACACAGCAGGGTGACGCGCTCCGCGCCGTTCAGCAGGTCGGCCAGCTTGGTGATCGCGTCGGGCGGCGGGACGACGGCCGGGGCGGGCAGCAGCAGCCCCGCCGGGTGGGGCGCGGGCGCGTCGGCGGCCGGGAGCATCGCCACGTCGCCGGGGATGACGACGACGCAGACGCAGCGTTCGGCCACGGCCCGGCGGACCGCGATTTCCAGCACCCGCGGCATCTGCGCCGGGCTGGACACCAACTCGCAGTAGCTGCTGCATTCTAGGAAGAGCTGCTCCGGGTGGGTTTCCTGGAAGTAGCCCGAACCGATCTCCGGCGACGGGATGTGCGCCGCGATGGCCACCACGGGCACGCGGGAGCGGTGGCAGTCGAACAGCCCGTTGATCAGATGCAGGTTGCCCGGCCCGCAGGACCCGGCGCACACGGCAAGCCCACCCGTCACGTGCGCATCGGCGCCCGCGGCGAAGGCGGCGACCTCCTCGTGCCGGGTGTGCAGCCATTGGATGCCGCCGTGGCGGCGCAGCGCGTCGGTGAAGCCGTTGAGGCTGTCGCCGACGATGCCGTAGATCCGGCGCACGTCGGCCGCGGCCAGGGTCTCGACCATCTGGTCCGCTACGGTCTTTGCCATATTCAATGCGCCTTTCTGCTGGGGGAGCCGCCGCGTTCGTCCGGGTCAGACAAGGTGCATCTGCTTGGCGGACGCCATGAGGCCATCCCGGAACTCGGGGTGCGCCAGGCCGATCATTGCCGTGGCGCGCTCTGTGGAGGACAGGCCCTTGAGGTCCACCGAACCGAACTCGGTCAGCACGATGTGCACGTCGATCCGCGGCACGGTGAGCGGGCCGTCGAGCCGCGCCACGATCTTGGAGACCTTGCCCTTCGCCGCCGTGGAGCGGGTCGCGATGATGGACTTGCCGCCCGGCGACGCGTAGGCGCCGCGCACGAAGTCGAGCTGCCCGCCGGACGCGCTGTACTGGTGGCCCAGCATGTGCTCCGAATTGCAGGCGCCGGTGAGATCGACCTGCAGCGTCGTGTTGATCGACACCACGTCCCGGTTCTGCGCGATGACGCGGGGGTCGTTGACGTAATCCACCGGACGGCTTTCGACGCCGGGGTTGCCGTCGAGGAAGTCGTACATCGCCTTCTGGCCCATCGCGAAGGTGAAGATCGACAGGCCGGTGTCGGTCGCCTTGCGCCGGTTGGTGACTTGGCCCCCGCGCACCAGGTCCACCATGCCGGGGCAGAGCACCTCCGAATGGATGCCGAGGTCGCTGCGCCCGGACAGCTCCGCGCACACCAGGTTCGGCAGCGCGCCCACGCCCATCTGCAGGCAAGCGCCGTCCGGCACCATGGCCGCGATGGCTTTCGCGATTTCCTCGTCTTCCGGCGTCGCCTTGCCGACCGGAAGCTCGGGCAGCGGCACATGGTTCTCGACGACGGCGCTGACCTCCGAGACGTGCAGCGCGGCGCCGCTGCCGGCCACGCGCGGCATGTTCTCGTTCACCTCGACGATCAGCCGCTTGGCCGCGCGGGCGACCTTGGTGGAGTAGTCGTTGCCGGTGCCGAAAGAGAAGTAGCCGTGGCGGTCCATGGGGGAGACGGTGGTGACGAAGCTGTCGATCCTGATCTCTTCCGTGAGCAGCCGCACGGCCTGATGGAAGTTGTTGGGAACGTAGTTGACGACCTTGCGCCCGCCATCCTCCAGGCCCCGCTTGATCAGCGCCCGCTCCACGGCGGTGACGAACATGCAGTATGGCTGGATGCGGTCGTTCAGCTCGTAGCGCAGCACGGATTTGCCCGCGGCGGCCATGGATTCGAAGTAATAAATCCGCAGCCCCTCGACGCCGCCCGCCTCCGCCCGGGCCGCCAGCGCGTCGAGCAGCGCCGGCGGCTCCGCCACCGCCATGCCCATGGACAGCCGGGACCCCGAGGGGATGGCCGCGACGGCCTCGCGGGCCGTGGTCAGCTTGGACGCATAGATCGAAGCGGGGTCCATGCTTGGTGCTCCTATGCCGTTGCAGGACATCAGTAGTTGGCGGCGTCTTCCGGGGAATGGCCGCGGCGGTGGACAAGCATGGTGCGCTCGAAGCTTATCACTTCCTTGCCATCCTGGTTGAGCCCGCGCGTGGACACGGTGACGATGCCCTGGGTCGGACGGCTCTTGGACTCCCGCTTGCTTAGGATCGTGCTCTCGGCATACAGCGTGTCGCCGGCAAACACGGGGTGGGTCGCCTTCACCTTGTCCCAGCCCAGGTTGGCCACGACCTTGGCGCTGACGGTGCGGACGCTCATGCCGGTCAGCAGCGCCAGGGTGAAAGTGCTGTCCACCAGCATCTTCTTCCATTCCGTTTTCGCCGCGTAGGCGGCGTCGAAGTGCACCTGCTGCACGTTCAGCGTCAGCAGGGTGAAGTAGGTGTTGTCCACATCCAGCACCGTGCGGCCGGGGCGGTGCTCGAACACGTCGCCCGGCGCGAAGTCCTCCCAGTACAGGCCGGACGTCTCGCGGTAGCGGCGCTCGCCCACGGATTTATAGGCAGGCAGCAGGGTGTCCATGCATAAAGGCCTTTCGGTTTTACTTGAGGTGTTCGGAGCCGGTGCGCCTGCTGGCGTCAGCCCGCAGGCGGGTCACTGGCCGACGGCCGCCAGCGTGCGCCGGGCTTTGCGCGCCACGGCCTCGTCGATCATCTGGCCGTCCACGACGCCGACGCCCTTGGTGTTGGCGGCGAGGACGGCGCGGGCGTGCTCGACCGCCTTGTCGGTCGGGGTCAGCGCCTGGTTGATGGGGGCAACCTGGCCGGGATAGATCGCCGCCTTGGCCGGGAAGCCGAACGCCGCCGCGTCCGCCGCTTCCCGAGACAGGCCGTCCACGTCGTGCACGTCGAAGAACGGCGAATCCACCGGCGTCACCCCGGCCAAGGCACAGGCGAGCACCAAACGGCTGCGCGCCGCCGCGAGCGGCGCCCAGGCCGTCGCGGTGCCGAGATCGGCGGCCATGTCGGCGGCGCCAAGCATCAGCCCGAACAGCCGAGGTGTCGCCGCAGCGGTCGGCTCCACGGCGGCCAAGCCCCGGGCGCTCTCGATCAGCCCGACCAGCCGGGTCGCCCGCCCTGCCGCGGTGAGCAGGCGGTCCAGGATGTGCAGGTGCCCCGGGCCTTCTGTTTTGGGCAGCACCAGGAAATCCGGGGCGGCATCGGAGGTCAGCAAAGCGTCGAGATCGGCAAGGCCGGCCTGGGTATCGAGGCCGTTGATGCGGAGCGCCCTGGACGTCGCGTCCGGGGACGCGCTGGACAGGTACTCGATGGCCGTGGCCCGCGCCTTCGGCTTGTCGCCCGGCGACACGGCGTCCTCCAGGTCGATGATGAGCACATCGGCGCCGATCTCCGCCGCCTTGGCGAAACGGTCGGGACGGGTGCCTGGCGTGAACAGCCAACTGCGGGTGGGCTTCGTCTTGTTTGACATCCTCAATCTCCACGGCGCCGTTAATGAAACGGCAACAACCTCAGTGAATCGAATCAAATACCCCAAGCTATATTGTTGCCGCACCGTCCCGTTACTGACTCAGACTTTACAACGTCCACGCCACATTGTGGCTATGTTCAGCAAGGGTTGACGTAGAAGTGACGGCCGGTTCCCCACCTGCTCAAAAAATATTGATAGGTGGAATCGGACCCAGGACGGCCTGGCGGGTTTCTGCGGTCCACCCCGCTTTCCGTCCGTGATGCCGGTCAGCAACCCGGCCTTGTCCAGCGCCAGCTCTGCCTTTCGCTTGACCCGATCCACTCGAAGATACGACTGGCAGCCTACTTCAGGTTTAGGTCCCAAGCCTGCAATCGCCAGTCCCTGCTGCCAGTCTTATCAGTGACCCGCAAATAGCGATGGCCGGACGTGCGGTCCAATACGCGGCACAGTCGATCTCTATAGCTTTCATCAATACCGGGCGCGACGCATGGCCTCCCCACGGCGTCATGGCGTGCCGAGGCCGGTGGAACTCAAGGGTGAGACTTCCTTTGCAAGTGAAACAAAATGCCTCGCCACCAGCGACTTTTCATCGCGGCGCCAGACCAGCGAGAGCGTGACATGGGCCTGCACGTCGCTGATGGGCAGGTAAACCACGCCATCGGCCCTGATCTGCTGCATGGAGGCCGGGACAAGCGACACCCCGAGTTCGGCCGCGACGAAACTGATCACCGTCGCAAGCTGCGGCGTTTCCTGGCCCATTTTCGGCTCGAACCCGGCATCGCGGCATGCGCCAACGACCGCGCTGTAAAGCACCGGTCCCAAGCTGGGTGATTTCACGATGAAATCATCGCCTGCGAGGGCGGAGAGCGGCACGGCGCAGCCTTGGGCGCAGCGGTGGCTTGAAGGGAGGACCGCCATCAAGGGTTCTGCACCCACGGAAACAAAGCTCAGACGTGGCTCCTTCGCGAAATCATAGCGGCTGAAAACGACGTCAAGCGTGCCGAGCGTCATCAACTCGGAAAGCTGATGCGTGTTCGCTTCCTCGATTTGCAGATCCACGTCTGGGTAGCGTCGCCGGAAGTTTCGCACGATCAGCGGCACGACGGCGTTGAAGTGCGCCGAACCCGTGAAGCCGAGGCGCAATCGACCGGACTCCCCGCGCGCCGCGCGCCTGGCCGCAGTTGCCGCCTTTTCCGCAGCGGCGAGCACGCGACGGCCTTCCTGGAGAAAGGCCTTGCCGGGTTCGGTAAGCTCGGCGCCATGGGGAACCCTTCGAAGCAGCAAGACCCCGAGCTTGGCTTCGAGGTCCTTGATCTGCTGGCTGAGCGGCGGCTGCCCGATGCCAAGACGGGCGGCGGCGCGGGTGAAGTTCAGTTCCTCGGCGACGGCGATGAAGTACTTGATGTGCCGCAGTTCCATTTCAGGGTTCCATGCTGGCTGGCACGACAGCCTGACACGGCCAACGTGGGGATCAAGCGACGACGCAGCCCACCTAACCCCGGCGCCGGATGCACCAGCCGCCAATGCTCGGCGATCTCCCGCCCCGTCGCCACCCAGACCCTGTCGTGCCGCCGCACATGCTCCAAAAACCGCACCAGCCCGGCGATCCGCCCAGGCCGCCCGATCAGCCGGTCGTGCACGGCCAGCGACATCAGCCGGGGCCGCTCGGCGCCCTCGGCATACAGCACGTCGAAGCCGTCGATCATGTAGCGCGCGAAGTCGTCGGCGTTGGAGAACCCGTGGTTCTGGTCAAACCGGTTGTCGTTGGTCTCAAACGAGTAGGGGATCACCAGATGCGGCCGCCCCCCGACCATGCGCCAATACGGCAGCTCGTCGTTCAGCGCGTCGCGGTCATACAGCAGCCGCCCGGTCTCGACCAGCAGCCGCCTTGTGTTGGCGCCCGGCCGCCCGGTCATCCAGCCCACGGGGGCGACCCCGCACACCCGCTCGAAGGTCTCGAAGGCGAGGCGGATGTGCTCGCGCTCCTCGGCTTCCGGGATGAGCTGGTAGTCGAGCCAGCGGTAATGGTGGCTGACGAGTTCATGCCCGTCGTCGAGGTAGGCGCGGGTCAGCGCCGGGTTGCGCTCGGCGGCGCGGGCGACGGCCAGGAGGCAGACCTTCATCTCGAACCGGCGGAACAGCTTCAGCAGCCGCCAGCCGCCGACGCGGGAGCCGTACTCGAACACGCTTTCCACCATCGGGTTGCGCAGGCCCGGCAGCGCAGGCGCGCCGATGTCGGTCAGCACGCCCTCCGACGTGCCGTCGCCGTCCATCACCGAGCGCTCGCCGCCGCCCTCGAAGTTGACGTTGAGCGCGATCCGGGCGCCGCCGGGCCACTGCGCGTGCGGCAGGTCGTCGCCGTAGCCAACGTAGTCGCGGTCGTCGGCCGTTTCAGGGGCGGGCGTCTCAGGCAAGGCCCAGGCCCGCGCCGACAGCGTTTCGCCTCCTAAACGAATGGATGCCATGGCAAAGGGAGAGCCGCGCATCCTTTTGGTTGATGGCGCTTGGCATTGCCGACACGGCGCGCTCCCGACGTTGCCCGCGACTATGAAAGCTGCTTGCATCGTGGGCAAGCCTCGCCGCTTCGGGGCAGGCCAGGCGCGGCCTGGCGCGCGATGCCCGAACGGCGTGCACAGGAGGCGTGATGGACCCGGTTCTGGTGACGGGCAGCGGCGGGCTGATCGGCCGCCGCGTGGCCGAGCGGCTGCACGAAGCCGGGGTCGATGTGCTGGGCGTGGACCTGCGGCCCGGCGACGGGCCGTTCCCTTCCACCGTGGGCGACGCGGCCGACCTGGCGCTCATGCGCCGCTTGGTCGAGAGCCGCCCCAACGTGGTGCACTCCGGCGCGGTGTCAGGGCCGATGCTGATGCTCGACAACCCGCACGGCATTGCGCAGGCCAACCTGGGCGGCGCCATGGCCGTGTTCGAGGCGTGCCGCGAGGCCGGGGTGCGCCGGCTGGTATGGCTGTCCTCCATCGCCGTGTACGGCGACCAGCCCACCCTGGACCCCATCCCGGAAACGGCCGCCGCCAACCCAAGGAGCTTCTACGGCCACACCAAGGCGGCCGGCGAGATCCTGTTGCACGGCTACGTCGAGCAGTACGAACTGAACGCGGTGGCCCTGCGCCTGTCCTCGGTGTTCGGCGTGCGGCGGCAAACCGAGTGCAAGCTGCGGTCGCTGATCGAGGCCGGGCTGGCCGGGCGCCCAGCCACGGTCGCGGCGGAGGGCACGAGCTTCCGCCAATACCTGCATGTGGACGACACGGCGGAGGCGGTACTGCTCGCCTTGTCCGCAAGCGCCCCCTCGCAGCTTTGCTACAACATCACGGGAGGAACCTATGTCACGGAGGCGGCACTCGCGGCGATGCTGCGGGAGTTGGTGCCGGGCCTGGCGACAGTGCCGGGACCTCCGGCCTGGAACGAAGGGCATCTCGGCCCCTTGCTCATCGAGGCGGCCCGGCGGGACCTTGGATACATGCCCAAGGTCAGCTTGCGCGACGGCCTGGCGGAATTGGTGGCGGGACTGAACGCCTAAGCTGCGCCCGGACCGCTCATTCCCAAGGCCCCTCGATCAACGCCCGCGTTTCCTCGACAGCCACCTGCCAGATCGCCCGCATCTCGTTGTCGTCCCGCTGATACAGCCCGCCGTAATTGCCGTCCCCCAGGGCGTCGCGCACCTCCCCGGGAGAAAGCAGCCGCAGCCGGTCGAGGTCCGCCATGGGCTTCGCCTCCTCCGGTCCGCGGATGTTCGGCAGCCGCGTCCAGGGGAAATTCTCCATCCAGGAGGCGTGCGACGCGACCGGGTCGGTGTCCTGCACCGCCCGCAGCGTCCGGGGCGCGTTCCACCAGTTATGGAAACGCACGCGGCAGCCGGGATGGTCCGCCGTCCACTCCTGCGCCAGCCCAGACGCCGGCGCGTTGCCGCCATGGCCGTTGCACAGCAGGATGCGGCGGAACCCGGACCGGGCCAGCCCGTCCAGCACGTCGCGGACCAGGCGCAGGTAGGTGTCCATGCGCAGGCTGATGGTGCCAGGGTAGGCCCAATACTGTTCACTTTGTGATTCGGATAGCGGCAGATACGTCGATCCGTGTCGTCGGCTGTGGGGTGCGCGGCCGCAACGGATAGCCGCTCATCTTGCGTTTGACCCCGCGCGGGACCTGG
>JAABUQ010009273.1_pt1 | contig 13384 bp, 17 predicted proteins | sample 5560001 | NCBI WGS metagenome assembly JAABUQ01 (sample SAMN10711888, study PRJNA513371) | rock metagenome | isolation source: Antarctica rocks | place: Antarctica: Victoria Land, Finger Mt nord | collected 2015-12-18 | reverse complement strand
CCGCAGCCCGCAAGCTGTTGCATCTGGCATGGGCGCTGGTGACGAAACGACAACCCTTTGACCCCCTCCGACATCTCGCTCCCGTGCCCATCGAGGCTTGACAGCCAATACCGTATCTCTGGGCAGCTTTGGCGAGGCAAAGCAGTGGCACGGGATGCGCCAGTTCCGGTTACGTGGATTGCAGAAGGTGAATATGGAGGGGCTGTTGATTGCGGCGGGACAGAACCTGAAGCGATTGCTGAGCGTGCAAGGGTGGGGACGGCGTCCCTGGCCGGACGGAGCGGTCGGGATCGCCAGTGTGCCGGGGCAGATCGGCGTCGCACGGCAGTGACGCACGCGTCCCGAGTGACAGTCGAGGTGCTGTGAAGCACTTCCCGGGAACAAATCGTACCGTGAGCGTCTATCGCTTCCGGCTTTTTCAACAACCAGGTACGTTTTTGACACTAGCCCGAACACTGTTCAGGACAGTCCGTTTTCACCCTGAACTCCCTCGCAATACTTGTCTCACATTCTTCGTCTCTCTACTTGTGCTTCTCAACAAGTTCTGCAACAGGGGCGGCGTGAACATCTCGTTGTTCGCGCGGATCCCCCTGTTCCTGTTGGCACTCCTCATCCGTGCGGCTTACTCTTCAGCAAGTGCCAGCAGGTCTATCGTCTCCCCCTCAAGCCGTGCTTGCATCACCAGACGCCCCCCGAGCGCTTCCACAAACCGACGCACCGTGGAGACCTGGGGGTCGTCCTGATGTTCAATCCGCGACACGTTCCCTTGCGACACGCCCAGCGCCGCCGCAAGCTCGTGCTGCGTGACCTGCTTGTGTTCGCGTAGTCGCTGGAGGAGCACCAGCTGCGCGCGCATTTCGCGCTCGTACTCATCGATCTGGGCGCGATCCTCGGGGTTGTTTTCGAGGGCTGCGGCGATCTCGCGAAACTTTCGTGGCATCTCGTACCTGCCTTTCTCTCCCCCGCAATTGGGCGAGGTGTGCGTCGAACAAGTCATCCGCGATCGGCACCTGCCGGTCGTACCAAGTGTTCCACTCCCCTTGCTTGTCACCGCCGATCAGCAAGATCGCCTTGCGCTCCGGGTCAAACGCGAAAAGGATGCGCAGCGACGAACCGAGTGGTCGGAGTTCCTTCATATGCTGGTGGATCGCATCGCGATGCGATCCACCAGCGGTCGACCAAGCGTGGGGCCGTCCGATGCCAGGATGCGTTGCGCCGCTACGATCCGCCGTTGGGCATCACGATCAAGGGCTTCAAACCAGGCATCGAATTGCTCGCTCGACGCGATTTCCCACTCCATGCCCCGTAATATAATGCACAACTCATTATCATGCAAACGTTATTACGCGAGTGGTGGCGTCTTTCCGTGCGTCGCTCCACGCGTGATAAAACGAGTATGATCGCTACGATTGCGTGTGGTCGTCATGCACGACCCGAACAATCACCTGCATGGGAGCGTGACGGGTATACGTCGGACTGAATACCGTGATGCCCCCGACAGGGAATTGTAGGAGGAATGACACATGGGTCGCTGGGTCTCGCCACGGGGTGCCGTGTTCTCGGTACTGCTCGTCTTCGCTACGCTGCTCGTACAAGGGGTGGTGAACCCTTTGCGAGGCGTTCGCGCCGATACCGCGTCGAGTGCGTTGGGCGCCTCGGCGGTGGCGCCCGCTGCCTCATCCACTACCATTGTGCAGATGGTGATGAATACGAACACGGACCCCGTCAATGTACGGGCGATGCCCACCACGGAGAGTGCTATCCTCGTCCAGATCGCGGCGGGTGACCGCGCAACAGTGGTTGAGACAAACGTCCCCGGCGTGGAGAGTGGTACGACGTGGATCCGTGTCGCCTACCAGGGGAGGACAGGCTATGTGCGCGCAGATCTCGTTTCTGCGCCCCAGGCGCCGGTCGCAACCGTGTTCCCAACCGCAACAAGCCTTACTATCGGTTCGGCAACGGCGGCAACACCAACCGCGACGCCGGCAACGACCACGACCACGAGTGTGACCGTGGTGCCGCTCTCGCCCCTTGCTTCCCCTTCCCCTGCGCCGACTCCTGATGCGAGCGCGACAGGCATAATCGTGCCAACCACGCTGCTCACCGTCGCGATCACCGATTTGACCGCACCCGTGAAGGCAGGGACGATGGCCACCGCGAAGGTGAACACCACCCCCGATGCGATGTGCACGATTGATGTGCAGTACCTGACCACTGATACCAAAGCGGCGGGGCTTGGTGATCGGGCGGCGGATGGTATCGGCGCCGTTTCCTGGACGTGGCAAGTGGGGGCGGAGACGACTCGGGGGAGCTGGCCCGTGGTAGTGACCTGTGCATCGGGGGGCCAAACCGCGCTGGGCAGGATGTACCTGGACGTGACGTGATCGGCCCGGACCGCTGGGCACTTCGCGCTGCATGCGGTGGCGCCACCTGCCCTCTAAGGTGCCCGGCAAAGGGACTAAAACGTCTCCGGAACGCTTGGACACCTGTTCGGGGATCAGGTCAAGCCACGGGCAATATCGAGAGAAGAAACAGATTATGACGATAAAGTATAATCATTATTTAACGGTAAAACTTCGTGCAAGCACACTTGGTTTGTTTGGCTTGCTTTTTATCCTTGCTGGTTGTGGCACCAATCCAGGCATCGCAAGCCCAAGCGTCAGTGCCACTGCTGTACAGATGCAGCGGGCATCAAGTGTACCCGTCATCTCCACACCCGCGTCTGACTTTGCCTTTATTTTTCGTTACGGTCTTTGCAACGTGGCTGAACTCGACACGTTTTCGGGGCGATACACGCGAGGAGCGATTGGGACGGAACCCGCGATTACCACTCCCGCATCCCTCACGCACGATGAGCTGGCACAGATCAACCAGAAAATAGTGGCGATTGACTACTTCAATTACCCCACGCAGTTCATGATCATGGTGCCAACCGGCGCGGTAGTCGCAGGGGTGATGCCGGCGTATCGTTACGAATTCACGGTACGAAGCAACGGGGTCACAAAGGAGGTCTTTTGGAAAGACAACATTATTCAGCCCACGAGCGCCGAGGCGGACCGGCTCCGCGAACTTGCGCAACTCATTCGCTCGATCATCGCAACTAAGGCCGCCGTGCAAATGCTCCCCCAATCGATGATTGGGTGTGTATAGGCACTGCGGCAGGTTGGGCAGACTGAGACGTAAGCCCCACGTTTAGATGGGCCGTTAACGGGTTCGGGTTGCTCGCCGTGCAAGTGAATGCCTGCCACGCTTCCCGGTTCGCTGCTGACGAGGCTTGCTGGCACATCATCGGTCATCGCGCCCGTCATCTCGCGCTCGCGCCCCTGCCCGTGCCGTGACCACCTCCGGCAGCGCCAGCACCTTGCCTACCGTGCGCGCCGCGTAATCCTCCGCATGCCCCCCCTTGCGCTCCGCTAACCCCGGACTGCCCGCGCGCAGTGCCGCCATCAGCATCCCGGCATCTGCCCCTGGATACGCCGCTGCGAGGTCGCGTGTCACCGCCCAATCCACTCGCGACACGTCCACGTCCGGGTACCGGGCGCACACCCGCGCCGCCCGTTCGCGGTACTCCCGCGCCAACCCCTCGCTGGTCACACCGCGCCCCCCGGCGCGCGAAAGGGTCTCCGCTTCCTGCACCACCTTCGCCGTGCGCTCGCGGGCCACCACCCGTGCCTCTGCCCGTACCAACGCCGCCTCGCTCCCCGGCGCTCGCTCGCCTCGCGCCTCACGCAGTAGCACGTACGGCTGCATCCCATCCTCCCGCGTGTGTTCCCCCTTGCGGTTCGTGAAGCCCGCCAGCCGCCCGTAGTGCCCCACGTCGGCGCTGCGGGGGTCGCCCCCGTACCGCTGCGCCAGCACCCGCGCCGCTTCCGTGGCTATGTCGCGCGCCACCGGCCCGTCGCTCAATCGTACCCACGCCTGATGGTTCTCCGCACTCGTTTCCGTCACCACTGCCGGGGCGAACCCGTCTGCCCGCATCCGTGTCAGCGCTTCCCGTCCCAGGTCGTCCACCAGTATCAGGCCCCCGGCCTCGGCGGGGCGCACAAAGATGTCTGCCCCCCGCGCGTTCATCGCCCGGAGCCACCCCACGCTTGCTTCCAGTTCGCCCGCCGTGCCCTGCCGGGTCATCATGCCCCGCTGGGGGTCCCGCACCCCCAGTTCGTAGCGGTCGCATCCCATTGCCGCCAGTTGCGCGTGCATCGCCTCTCGCGTCCGGTCTCGCCCCGTCTCACCATTCGCATCGGCGTGGGGTTCGTGCTCCCGACGGGCACGGGCGTCGTCGGCATCGTGTGCGTCCCGCCCCCTTCCCCAGCCCCCAATCCCCCAGAGACCCCCACGTCCTCCACTGCGGGCATCACTGCGTGGGGGCGTCTGCTCCCGTTGTGCCTGCTCCTGCTCCCGCGCTTCCCGCCGTGCGTCAAGGCGCACACTCAGCCGCCCCCACGCGTACTCCTTGCCCAACTGGCTCCCCTTGAACGCTGACTGCATCGTGCCGGCATACTCCTCAAGCGCAAAGCTCGCCCCATGCACCCGGCCCGTGCTCGCCACGTTCCACTGCGCCTCCACCCCCCGCGCACACAAGGCCTCGTCAAACCCTTCCCGTGTGCCGTCACAGTGGACAATCGCTTCCTCGATGCGCGCCGCGATCAGCAACTTCGGTGGCACTTCCCCCACCCGCGCCGCCAGCGTTGCCTCGCCCCCATCCAGGGTGAGGCGTGGCTCCCGCTCCCGCCCCCGCTCGGGGTCGCGTGCGTGTGAGAGACCGTACCGCTCCTCCAAACCGTAGACCACCCCGTTGCTGCGCCACCGGTCGTTGCCGTCCGGCACCGTGCCCCCGTCGAAGCGGATGCGGGAGGCGATCAGATGCACATGGTCCCCCGCGTGTTGCACCACCACGTACGGCACCTTATCGAAGCCCATCTCCCGCAGGTAGTCCCGGCTGAACCCCGCCCACCCGTCATCACTCAGGTGCTCCCCGGCGGGCAGGCGCAAGGAGCAGTGGTACACTGCCCGCGACAGGTCGGGGTTCAGTTGCCGCCAGGCCCCGAACTCGGCGGCAAGCTCGCGCGGCGTACGTCCCGCCATGTTCGTGTCCAGGATGCGTGCCGCGTCGTGTCCCCGCTCGGCGCTCTCATCAAACACGTAGTTGAGCACGCCCCGAAAGCCCCGCCCGATGTGCGCCTTCTGGATCACTCCCCACCCTCCGTTCTCTCGCCCCCCGGCTCTTCCGGGGCCACGCCAAGCAGCGCCAGGCGCAGCGCACGCACCTCCTCGGTGAGCGTCACGAGCAGGGCGTGCAGGGACACGGGGTGGGAAGCGCCGGGGAGATGCCTCGCGTTCAGGTACGCCACCAGTTGGTTCAAGTTGCTCGCCGTGCGTGCCAGGGCCACCCACGCTTCCCGGTTCACTGCTGGCACCACCGCGTGAGGCGGGCGTTGTGCCAGCACCGCTTGGCGCACGTAGGCCCCCATCTCCTTCATGCCGGCGGCGTCCCGGCGTGCGTCCAGGGTCGCGTACTCCCCCGCATTGACCCGCACGCTGATCGTGTGCGTGCGCTTTGCCATTGGTGGACGGGGGGCGCGCGAACGTGACGAGGGCGAGGAGGGTGCGGGGGTTGTCGGGGTAGTATGCGCTGCCATCATGCCATCCTCGCGCCGTTTCCCGTGCCCGCACTTGCCCAATACAGCGGCAAGTGAAGCGCTTTACATCCATCCGTCGCCTGCCCCACGAGGGTGGCACATTCGTGCCATTTATCGAGAAAGCGATGCATCCGGTACATGGGGGCAAGCGAAGCGCTCCGCATACTGCTCCCGCTTTCGCGCCCCGTGCGCCCGTGTGATCTCCGTCCCTGCTCTGCGTATTATGTAGTGTACGAACACCACACGCAAGGGCTTGAAGCATCTTCAGTCGTGTCTGTTCTGGGGGGCAACGAGTACCGTCCATCGGCAAGCGAAGCGCTGTCCATTTTTGCCCCCGCCGCGCGACGCGCGCTCCCCGATGCGATACTGGGGAGCAGGAGGGGCAATGGAGCAACACTACGCCGTGATCGGCGAGTCGGAAGGGTATCCTACGCTCTATCACATGAACCAGACGCGGGCGAATGCCGAGCGCTTACGCCAACGGCGCGAGGCGACAACCGGCCGTCTCTGTTTCGTGGTGCCGATGCGCGCGTGGTTTGCCAATCCCCTCACCGCGCTGCACGAAGCAGTAGCGGCAAGCCACGATGGGGAATGAGCGCGCGTGAGCGCCCTCTGCATCCTCGCCGCTCCCTGTCCGCCCCTCGACAGGCGACGCGCGCCTACAAATTGGGGTGGTCACCGCCGTGCCAGGGGGGTGACGGGGTCCGGGGGGCACACCTCCGGCAGGGCGGGCAAGCGAAGCACTGCCCATGCTTCTCGCCGCCCCACCTCCGGTCTCTACCCGCGCTCGCCGTGTCGCACGAACTCCAACACACCGCCGAACCGCCGCGCGTGTTCCCCCATGTCCCGTTGTGGGGGTCTTTCGCCCCAGGTGTGCAGGTGCGCTCGGGACGCGCCCCGCCGCGCATCATGGCGCGCCCCTTGCTTGTTCGCTCTTGCGCGATGCCCGTGATGTGTGGGACGCGCGGCAAGGGGAGCATGGGGGCATGAGTGACATCTTGATCCGTGATCCCCACCGCCTCGCCGCCGTGGAGCGCGTTGCGCTGCTGGACACTCCCGTTGAGGAGGCCTTCGACCGCCTCACCCGCCTCGCCGCCACCACCCTCGCCGCGCCCATCGCACTCATTGTGCTCCTCGCTGCGGACCGCCAGTTCCTCAAAAGCTGCTACGGTGTGCCCGTGCCGCTGGCAAGCGTACGCCAGACCCCACTCGCCTATTCCCTGTGCGTGCATATGCTCGCCACCCGCACCCCGCTCATCATCCCCGACGTGTGCGCCGACCCCCGCGTGTGCGACAACCCCACGGTGGTGGAGTTCGACGTGCGGGCCTATCTCGGGGTGCCGCTCCGCGCCGCCGACGGGCACGTCCTTGGCAGCCTCTGCGTCTACGACATCACCCCGCGCGCCTGGACGGAGCGGGAGGTCACGATCCTCGTTGATCTTACGGCACTCGTGATGACCGAGGTCGCGCTGCGAGCGGTAGCGCGCGAGCGGGAATCGTTCGCGCACCGCGCATCCCACGATTCCCTGACCGCGCTGCCCAACCGCACGCTCTTCGTGGAGCGTCTCGCCCACGCCCTCGCGCGCGCTGATCGTCCCCCAGACACCCTTGCGGTGCTGTTCGTGGACCTCGACGGCTTTAAAGCGGTGAACGACCGCTGGGGGCACGCGGCGGGCGACCGATTGCTCGTCGTGGTCGCCCAGCGGCTGCGTACGTGCGTGCGCGCGGGGGATGCGGTGGCACGCCTCGGCGGCGACGAGTTGGCGGTGCTGCTCGACGGGGTCGCGGGCGCGACCGAGGCGGGGGCAATTGCCGCGCGGATCGTGGCGGCGCTGGCGGCACCGGTCCCCGTACGTGGTGGCGAGGCCGCCGTCACGGCGAGCGTTGGCGTTGCCCTGAACGCCGCGACGAGTCAGCCTGCAGACCTGCTCCACGACGCGGACCGCGCCATGTATCGCGCGAAGCGGCGGGGCAAGGCGCGCCATGTGGTGTCCGCACGTCCGGCGCGTCCCTGATGCCCCCGTGCCCGCGCGGGGGCCTCCCATGGGGCACGACATGACCGATCGCAACGTACTCCGCCCACCACCCGATGCACTGGCGCCATCCACGGTCAGCAGCGCTCACAGGTGTCGCTGTGAATCATCACTGTGCCCGCCGTATGCCTGCTGCTGCTTCGCGGGTCGGCGTCGCGGTCTGTAGGGGGTGCTGCCCGAAGAGCGGGGTGCCTGCCACCCGCCCTGCCAGCGCCAGGTCGAGACCCGCGACGATGTCGGTCACCTCGGCAATCGCCGTGTCGTACGTGGCCAGCAGCGCATCAAAGGTGGGGAATTGCGCCGATACCTGGAGCAACTCATCGGTGAGCACGTCCCGGGCGTCGGACGGCAGGGTGGCCGTCTCGCCCCGCTTCAACATCTGCCACACGAGGTCATGGCGCCGCAGGGGCGAGGAGTCAGGCAGTTGGGCGAGTCGGGCGAGTACGGCGAGCAAGAGCACCGTGGTGTCGTGGATGCGAAGCGGGCTGAGGTGTGCCATGAGCGAGGCCCCTTTCGTCCAAGCGTACAATTTAGTGGGAACGTGCGGACGGTAATATTACAAGCAATCCATGTACCATTGACGCCTTTGTGGGGTGACGCATTTGCGCTTCCGTAAGGGTTCCGACTGAGCGGCGCGAGATGGCGCCCCTCGTGCGCCTCGCATCGCTGACACCCCGTAAGCGATGCGCTAAGCTTGACTTTCCCCATTTCAAAGGTGGGAGCAGGCGATGTTTCCTTGCCAGATGAGCGGTTCCTGGTAGGGCTGAGACTTTTCGCGTGTCACCCCGGAAGCCTGATACGCGAAAAGTCCTACCCAGAAACGATGGCATTCCGTGAGGAGGCGGAGAACCGTTGCAGACCGGCGAGATGCGCTCGGCAGCGGGAGATACGGGGACCGAACGCTCCCGAGCAAATGGGGAAAGTCGAGCTAAGGGGATGTCGGGGTCCGGGGGCACACCCCCGGCAAGGCGGGCAAGCGAAGCGCCGCACATGCCTCACTCCCTGCCGTATCAGCCCCGACGACACCCCCTGCTCCTTAGCTGCGATGTGACGTGAGGCTGACGACCTTTCGTGTTCAGCAACCGTTTCAAGTTCTCTCCCGCCGTGGTGTCGATTTCGCGATCCCCGCTCGACGTCTTGATGACGGGCATGGTGCTCGCCGGTTCACAGTCACAAGGAGGAACTCAATGCGGTACGCACTGCTGATCCATGTCGATGAGGCTCTGTCTCCCCAGATGGGCACAAAGGAGTATGGCGCCGTCCTCTCGGAGTACGGAGTATTCAGCGAGCGGTACAAGGACAAGATCCTTGGGGGTGACGCGCTCCAGGGCGTCGGGACGGCGACGATGGTGCGCGTGCGCGACGGCAAGACGCTCATGACTGACGGGCCGTTCGCCGAGACGAAAGAGCAACTCAACGGGTTCTATCTCGTCCGGTGCGACGATCTGGATGAGGCCGTCGAGATCGCATCCCACATCCCGGATGCCGTGCGTGGCTCCATCGAGGTGCGCCCGATCATGGAGTTCGACCAGGCGTAGTCGCCAGTGTGTACAAACCATCGACACCACGGAGGCACATGATGTCCGAATACCTGATCCTGATCTATGACAACGAGGCAGGCTACGCCAACTTCTCGCCGGAGCAATGGCGAGAGGTGAATGACGCACATCGCCAGTTCGCCGACCTGGTCGTCGAGAAGGGCGGCAAGTTGCTGGGAAGCAAGGCGTTGCAACCGACCCGGACAGCGACCGCGATTCGCAGCGACGTGGTCACCAACGGCCCGTTTGTCGAGAGCCCGGAACCGTTCTGCGGCTACTACCTGATCGAAGCTGCTGACCGCGGTCAGGCCGTCGAGATCGCCAAACTCTGCCCGGCAAGATTCGGCGGCGTCGAAGTGCGCCCGATCATGACGTTCGGATGAGCGAGTGGGACACGGTGCGAGGCGACCGGCTGATATCGGATGTTGTGGTCTTCGATACCGCCGCGTTCCGGGTACTCGCGCCCCAGCCCTGAGTATCAGACCGCAAGCGCACGCGGGGGAATGGAAACCGATGTACACCGTCGGCCGCCATTCCCCGACGGCAAACGCCGATCATCAATGGAGCACGCAACTCCGACCGGGGGTCACGACCGGAAAGGAAGGCAGCGATGGAACAAGTCTCTCGCGTCGTCGAGCGGGTCTTCCGTCAGGAATCCGGTCGCATTCTCGCCGCGCTGATCGTTGCCACGCACGACTTCACCCTCGCCGAGGACGCTTTGCAGGACGCCTGCATCGCCGCCCTGCGGCAGTGGCCCACCGAGGGTGTCCCGCGCAACCCTGCGGCTTGGCTCACCGGCATTGCCCGGCGCAGGGCCATTGATCGCCTTCGCCGCGACGCCACGCTCGCCCGCAAGTGGGCGCAGATCGAGGCTCTCGTCACCCTCAGGCAGGCACCGGTGGACGAGCCGGACGACGCGGACGGGGACATGGACGCGGATTTCCCGGACGAGCGACTCAAACTCCTCTTCACCTGCTGTCACCCCGCGCTCGCGCCCGAGGCGCGGGTGGCGCTGACCCTGCGCACCCTTGGCGGTCTCGCTACCCCCGAAGTCGCGGCGGCCTTTCTCGTGCCGGTGCCAACGATGGCGCAGCGGCTGGCGCGGGCGCAGCGCAAGATTCGCGATGCGGGCATTCCCTATCGCGTGCCGCCGCTCCCCCTGCTGCCCGAACGACTCGATGAGGTGCTCGCCGTGCTCTACCTGATCTTCAACGAGGGCTACGCTGCCACTGCTGGCGACGCGTTGATCCGGCAGGAGCTTTGCGACGAGGCGATCCGGGTAGCACGGATACTCGTCGATCTGCTGGCTCGCGAACCGGGCGTCCCCGACGACCCGGAAGCCCACGGCTTGCTCGCGCTCATGCTGCTGCACCACGCGCGGCGGCATGCGCGGGTAGACGCGCACGGCGACGCCGTACTGCTGGAAGACCAGGATCGCGGCCTGTGGGATCGCGCCGCGATCACCGAGGGAGTGGCCCTGCTCGACTGGGCGCTCGCTCTGCGCCGCGCCGGACCGTACCAGATTCAGGCCGCGATCGCCGCGCTGCACGACGAGGCTCCAGAGGCTGCCGCGACCGATTGGCCACAGATCGCCGCGCTGTACGCCACGCTGGCACGCCTCGCGCCCTCACCCGTGGTCGAGTTGAACCGGGCGGTGGCGGTGGCAATGGCAGAGGGGCCGGAACGCGGCCTCGCGCTGCTGGATCGCCCGGAGCTGGCTGCGGCGCTAGACACATACCACCACTTCCACGCCGCGCGGGCCGCTCTGCTGCGGCGCGCCGGGCGCTGCGATGAAGCGACGACCGCGTACGTCCGGGCACTGGCATTGTGCCAGAACATGGCGGAGCAGCGCTTCTTACAACGCCGACTGACCGAGGTGGCGGCGCGGCATCACTCACCCTAACGTATGGGCGGCACTGAAGGTAGTTATCCAAGCCGAGCCCGTATCATGCGGCTCGGTCTGCCGCTGACACCTGCAAGCGAAGCGTCGGGGGGTGTCGGGGGTCCGGGGGTGCCCCCCCGGCAAGGCGGGCAAGCGAAGCGCCGCACATACCTTGCTCCCTACCCGGCGGCACAGCCACACCCCTACGACACCCGCCAGTGACGTGATGGGGGGCTGCCCGCCCTTTCGCGCGCCCCCGCGCCCGTGTGATCCCCGCTCCCCTGGTTCATTCCCCCGCCGCGAAGGGCATACCCGACCTGTTCTCCCCGCCCCGCGTTCCCTGATGTATCCTTCGTTCCTCACCATGGCGTGCGTGCCCGCGATACCGTGACAAGGAGCAGTACCATGTTCATCGTGCAAGTCCATGACCTGCCCGACAACCCGCTGAGTCGCCCCCTCCAGTTTCGCCTTGGCCCCTTCGCAGACCGTGCGCAAGCGGAAGCGATGGCGGCACGCGCTGTGGAAACGCAGGTCGGCACCACGGCGGAGGTGATCGAAACGGAGGAGGCAATGCATGACCCCGCGTGACCGCACGGGGTGGGCGTAGCCTCCCTCAGCACCCATCGGTCTCCCACGGTGATGGCGCGACGCGTTGCGTCACGGGTATTGTGGTGAGAGAACGCGCCCGAAACGAGAGGATCATATGATGCACGACGCCTACGAGTTGTGGGATACCGCGAGTGGCAATTTGATCGATACCTATCGCTCCGAGCACGAAGCGTTCGCGGCGGTCTCTGCCTTCGTGCGTGCTTTAGGCAGGGAGAGCGTAGTCGGTGTGGCGCTCATGGCGCATGGGAGCGATGGCATTAACCACCTCATCGCGGCAGATGCCGGTGTGCTCCACCGCACGCGGGAAGCGCGGCCCGTGTAATCACCACCCTCGCACTGTGGAGAAAACACCGGTGGGGCTTGGGAGCGTCGCCTGGTTCCGAAACCTGTCTAACAACGTGAGGTCAGGCCAATGCACTGCCCTTGCATGTGTACGTACACATAGGTATGCTGCGTATGCAGACACCATTGTTCTGCCTATGCGATGCACGTAGGCAGGGAAGTGTAGGTGCATAGGTAGGTGATGCAATGATTCCAGTCTCAATCCCCGATGCGGCAGAACAACTAGGCGTATCAATCGACACGGTGCGACGTAGGGTGCGACAGGGCAAGCTCCGAGCAGAGAGAGATGATCGGGGTCACTGGCAGGTGACACTCCCAGACGATGTGCCGATGTCCGCATCGGGGAACGCCGCCACCACACCTATGCACACCTATGCAGCACGAGACGACCAGCCTATGCATGATATGAGCAGCATGCGGACCCATGTTCCGTTCTTTGATAACACCATCAATACATTGCCGACACAAGGTAATCGCACCTATGGAGAGATTGAACGTGATTTCTTGCATCTACAAGGGCTGCTTACCGAAGTGCAGCGACAGCGCGATCAGCTCGAAACACAAGTCACCGCACTCAATGCACAGGCGGAACGCGCTGATATGGAACGTGCCGAACTACGCCGTCTCCTTGCCCAATCAATGCTTGCTATTCCACCGCATACATCGGTCGCCCATCAATCGCCTAACATGGGCAACAACGCCGCCACGCGTTCCGCGAGTCCGCGAGCGGACGGATCATCCATCCCGGTCGCAAACGACGTTCAGAAAGATGTACAGGAGGCTCCACGACGATCTTGGTGGCGCGTACTGCTCGGGTTGGATAACGCTGGGGTGATGTGAGGGGCAAGAGCGCGAAGTGGGTGTACATTCGCCTGCAAAACCCGTATAGTGACAGGTAATTCGGCGCTCCCCCAGATCGTGAAGGGAAGGAACGTCGTCCGTTCGCCAGATGCTGACGGACAAAAGTGTAGCCGCCTGAGAGGTGCAAACTCTCGTTGGCGGCTAAGGAACTGGTGCGGTGAACACCCTAGGTTAGGCACACCGTACCTCATGTGAGTGCGCTTTGTCAACGGGTACAAGCAAAACCGCGTTGATACACAGTGCACCGGACAGGAGTGCCGGTATGGTTTGTGCCATCGCTGCCCCCGCTGCCCCCCCCCACGCAAGCGAAGCGCTTGCCGTTGTCGGTTTCACCCAGGTACCGAACACCGTGGTCGTGAACACTGCGCTCTCACCGCACGCCCGCTTTCTCTACATCGTGCTCCTGGAACATGCCCGTGCCCGCACGGGGTATCGCGTGCGCGTCGGCTACGCGCGCCTGTGCCTGCTGATGGACGCCGG
>JAABUQ010009272.1_pt1 | contig 13388 bp, 13 predicted proteins | sample 5560001 | NCBI WGS metagenome assembly JAABUQ01 (sample SAMN10711888, study PRJNA513371) | rock metagenome | isolation source: Antarctica rocks | place: Antarctica: Victoria Land, Finger Mt nord | collected 2015-12-18 | reverse complement strand
CAATTTAACAGATTGATGACTATCTGCAGATGCCGGCAATGTAGTTGGGGTCGGGTTTGAGTGGCCCCTGCTGGCATTCTGATGCGGTGCTAGTATCCGGACGCCTGGCCGTCCAAGGTCGGACCGTGCGAGAAGGATAACCCGAAGCTGAGCATGGTCACATCGACTAAGGCGCTGGGAACTAAGCCGCTGGGGGACAACCTACTGGGCGAGTTACTGCGTGAATGGCGGCGCAAGCGGCGCATGAGCCAGCTTAATCTGGCGGTTAATGCGGAAATCTCTCCGAAAGAGCTGGCCTTTCTTGAAACCGGACGATCCCGGCCCAGCCGGCAGATGTTGCTGCATCTGGCTGGCTGTATGGACATACCACTGCGCGACAGGAACGTGCTGCTGAGCACCGCCGGTTTCAGCCCCTTGTTCCAGGAACGGCCGGATACTGTTGGCGAATTCGGCACCCTGATGCGGTCGTGGGCGTTAGGCGGGTTTTCCGTTTGGAGCCTTGCCATGTCGCTTCGTCCACAGCAGCCGATCCCGCCCGTGCCCGACGACACCGCGCGCGTTGCCCGCGCGGCGTTCCGGCGGGGCAACCCCTGTCTGCTCCTGCGCGACCGGCTTGGCGTCATGTTCGACGACGCCGGCTTTGCCGATCTTTATCCCAAGCGTGGCCAGCCGGCTTATGCGCCCTGGCGCCTGGCTCTGGTCACGCTGCTTCAGTTCCGCGAGGGCCTGAGCGACCGGCAGGCAGCCGAGGCCGTCCGGGCACGGATCGACTGGAAGTACCTGCTTGGGCTTGACCTGGCCGACCCTGGCTTCGACCACAGCGTGCTGTGCGAGTTCCGCGCCCGGTTGCTGAACGGCGCCGCCGCTGAGCGCCTGCTAGCCCGCGTGCTGGACACAGCACGCGACGGCGGGCTGCTGAAGGCACGTGGCCGGCAGCGCACCGACAGCACGCATGTGCTCGCTGCCGTGCGCGACCTGAACCGGATCGAGCTGCTGGCCGAGACGCTAAGGGCCGCGTTGAACGCGGTTGCCGTGGCCGCTCCTGACTGGCTGCGGGCCATGGCAGCGCCCGAGTGGCACGACCGCTACGACCGACGGGTCGAGGAGATGCGCCTGCCTGAAACTGGACCCAAGCGCGACGCCTACATCGTGCAGGTCGGCACGGACGGCTACCGCCTGCTCGACGCGCTGGGCGGGACAGGCGCACCGCCAGAAGCCGTAACGTTGCCCGCGGTTGCCGTGTTACGCCGTGTGTGGACGAGGCACTTCGAGCGGGCTGAAGGCGGATCTGATGGTCAGTCGCCTAAGGGTGTCCAGTTGCGGCCGGTGGACGGCCGCGGCCCTGGCGACCGCATCGAGTCCCCTTACGACGTGGACGCTCGGTTCCGCTCCAAGTCCGGCACGAGCTGGACCGGCTACATGGTCCACCTCACGGAGACCTGCGACAAGGACGCGCCGCATCTCATCCTGCACGCCGACACAACGCCGGCTAACGTGCATGAGGCGGTGCGCATCGAGCCGATCCATGCGGTTCTGGCGGGCAAGGGTCTGGCCCCGTCCGAGCACCTGGTGGACGCGGCTTACGTCAGCGCTGAGCATCTCATCGGCGCACGCGACCGGCACGACATCGATCTGGTTGGCCCCGCACGGCCGCAAACGGGTTGGCAGAACCGCACCGAGGGCGCTTTCGGCACCACGGACTTTACCGTGGATTGGGAGCGCCGCCTGGTCCGCTGTCCCGAAGGCCACGACAGCAGGAGCTGGCATGAATACCAAAACGAGGCGACGGGACGCCATATCCGCATCCGCTTTGACCTAGCTGACTGCGATGTCTGCCCGTCTAAGTCACGTTGCACGCGCGGACAGGGCCAGGGCCGACAACTGACGCTGCACGCGCGCGAGCAGCATGAAGCACTTGCCGCCGCCCGGGCGCGCGGGGAAACCAAACAGGGCCGCCACCTCTATGCCCAGCGCCAAGGCGTCGAGGGCACGATCTCGCAAGGCGTGCGCCGCTTCGGGTTGCGCCAGGCGCGCTACCGCGGGCTGGCCAAGACGGGCCTACAGAACATGGCCACAGCCGCTGCGCTCAACCTGGACCGCCTCACAGCCTGGCTCGCTAAACGCCCCCTCGCACCAACGCGCGTGTCACGCTTCGCCGCCATCGCCGCCTAGCCAACCAATTCGCCAACAGTATCCGGTCGTTCTCTGGACGAACGTCGCGCGGTGTCGCGCGACAGTCCAAACCCATCCACAGACTACGTCCCCCAATGTCATGCCGTCCACGATCATGATAGGGGTTTGAGGGACGGGAGAGCAGCCTTGAAGCGCCGACAGATTCTAACCGACGAGGAGCGCCAGGCGCTTCTGGGTGTACCCGATGATCCAGATGCCTTGGCACGGCTCTTCACCCTCTCCCGATCCGATCAGCATCTCGTAGCAGAGCGACGTAACGACACCAGCCGGCTCGGCTTCGCCGTCCAGCTTGCGCTGTTGCGTCATCCTGGCATCGCACTCGCGGCCCTGGACCAACCACCCCGGCCGCTCGTCGCCTGGCTGGCCGGCCATCTCGACATCCCCGTGGCGGCCTTCGACGCGTATGCTCGTCGACCACAGACCATGACTGACCATGCGCGGCGGCTCAGCAACATTCTCGGCGTGCGCACAGCGACGGCGGCCGATCTGCCGCTGATGATTGAGGCCGCGGCAAAAGCGGCTTGGTGCACGGATCGGGGTCTTCCCATTGCGGCCGGCGTTGTGGCCGAGCTACGCGCGGCTCGTATCAGTCTGCCTGCTGTGGCCGTGATCGAGCGTACTGCGATCGCCGGGCGAGCCCGGGCTCGCAAACGGGCAATCGACGCGCTGCTGCGTGATCTGACCGAAGAGCAAATTTCCGGGCTGGACGGACTGCTGACCCTCGATCCCTTGAGCGATGTAACGACGTTTGCTTGGCTCAAGGCCATGCCGGTAGCCGCCAAGGCAGACCATATCAGCGAACTTATTGACCGACTGAAGCGGATCCGGAAGATCGGCTTGCCGCCGGACATCGCCGGGCGTGTCCATGAGGAGAGGTCGCGGCAACTGGTTCGAGAGGGATATATCTCGGATTCGCATCAACTTGGTCGCTACACCAAGCACAGGCAGCGTGCGATTTTGATGGTAACAGCAAGCGATCTCGAGAGCCGCCTAACGGATGCAGTGCTCGACATGGCGGACAAGCTGATCGGCGGCCTGTTCGCCAAGGCGCGCAATGCCAAGCGACAGCGCTACGTCGCCGGTGCTGGGGATGTAAGCCGCCTGATGCGTCTGTTTCACGGCACCATCGAAGCGCTCGCCGTAGCACAGGCAGAAGAACACGACGCCTTCGAGACAGTGGACAACGCCGTAGGCTGGGCAAAACTGCTGCGGGTGCGTGGCGAAGTTGAGGAATTGGCGAACCTTGCCGACGAGGATCCACTGCTCCGCGCCGCAGACCGCTGGAAGACGTTGCACAAATTCGCCCCTGCTCTGATTGAGGCTTTGGAATTCAAGGCTGCCCGTTCCAGCGACCCCATGTTGGCAGCACTCAAGCTGCTGCGGGATTTGAGCCAATCCGGCAAGCGCCAGATGCCGCCAGACGCGCCGATGCCGTTCCGCAAGCAATGGCGGCAGCTGATGATGCTGAACGGGCGGCCAAACCGGCGATTATACGAGACGGCTATTCTGGCAACGCTGCGTGACAAGCTGCGCTCCGGCGATATCTGGGTCGAGCGTTCATCGAATTACCTCCGCTTCGACAGTTACCTGCTACCGCAGGCCGCTGTCCCGGCAGCTGCCGCTGAACTCGGATTACCGGCGACAGCAGACGAGTGGTTGGCCACCCGAGGCGAAGAACTCGATCGGAGATTGAAACTTTTTGAGAGCCGCCTCCTGCGCGGTGAGGTGGAAGGTGTCGAATTGCGTGACGAGCGGTTGCATGTGACCCCGGTCAAGGCATCTGCTCCGCCCGAAGCCCGCGCGTTCTCTGATGGCATAGAGGCTTTGATGCCTCAGGTCCGGATCACCGAACTGTTGCATGAGGTGAACCAGGCCACGGGATTTGCGTCCGCCTTCACCAACCTGCGCACCGGGGAGCGATGCGACGATGAAAATGTCCTGCTCGCTGCCGTCCTGGCCGATGCCACCAATTTGGGTCTTGGCCGTATGGCCGCCGCCAGCCCGGGCATCACCCGAGACAAACTGATCTGGACCGCTGACGCTTACATTCGCCCCGAAACCTACAAGGCGGCACTCGCCAAGATTATCGACGCGCACCACAGGCTATCAATCGCGTCCATCTGGGGCGACGGAACCACATCGTCCTCGGACCGGCAGTTCTTTCGCTCCGCCAAGCGTGGCGATGCCGCAGGGGATGTGAACGCGCGTTATGGTCAGGATCCGGGGCTGGGCTTTTATACGCACGTGTCCGACCAGCACGGCCCCTACAGCGTGCGGGTCATGTCGGCGACCAGCCACGAGGCTCCGTATGTGCTCGATGGTCTTATGCACCATGGTACCGCACTGCGGATCGGTACGCATTACACCGATACCGGCGGTGCTTCGGACCATATGTTCATTCTGTGCCCAATGCTGGGCTTCCGGTTTTGCCCGCGGCTGCGTGACTTCCCCGATCGCAAATTGGCAACCATCGAGCCAGCATCCGTCTATAAGCATCTGGCCCCGATTATCGGACGCCGAGCCAAAGTGAACGTCATCCGCGAACACTGGAGCGAAGTCCTGCATTTGGTTGTCTCGTTGCATGCCGGCACCGTGCTGCCGCCCGCAATGCTGAAGCGCCTCGCCGCGTTCCAACGCCAGAACCAACTCGATCTTGCCCTGCAGGAATTGGGACGCATCGAACGCACACTGTTCATGTTGGATTGGCTGGAATCACCTCAGCTTAGACAGCATTGCCAATCCGGACTGAATAAAAGTGAACAACGTCACGTTCTCGCGCAGGTGATCTGCACTTTCAAACAAGGGCGCATCGCCGATCGCGGTCAGGAAGCACAGCAATTCCGTGCCTCGGGGCTGAACCTGGTGATCGCGGCAATCGTCTACTGGAACTCAACTTACATCGCAGACGCCATCGCGCACCTTCGCAGCCAGGGCCAAGCCGTGCCAGACGAGTTGCTCGCTCGCACCTCGCCGCTCATATGGGAGCACATCGGCTTCTCCGGGGACTTCCTGTGGGACCGGGCCGCCGTCTCCGCAGGTCACCGCCGAAAGCTCAATCTCAGCCGCGTCAAAACAGCCGCATGAGCGCAGTTCAGCATACGTTCATACATCGCGTTGTTTATCTAACAACCGACGCTATGCCCTCAGGAAGCCAAGCGCCGCCTCCGCGGCCGCGATCGTCAAGGGCAGCGGCGGGGGATCCCCGTCCCAGCTTCCCTCTGGTTTGGTGAACTCCGCGAACGCCATTTTCTTGCTGACCGGGAGGAGTGTCTCTGTGCCGTGGTCAAACGCAGCGTCGGCGATGATGTCCAACAAGAAGCCGGCATCGAGCGGATCGCCCGGCAACCGCCGGTGGAACGGGCTCGTGTAGACAGCACAAAAGCGGCTGTATGCCGTCTCTGCCGGTGTTTGCTCTTGGCGCCCGGGTTTTCCCCGGCCGGGGTGCCTGAGGCTTTTTCCGCCCGGCTTGCGGCGGTGCTTTGATCTGGGCATGGCAGCTCCTCCGTCGATCGACGGTGTGCAAAATTGGTCTGCCAAATCGCCCAGAGAAGGGTCAGAAGCGGGCGATTATCATTCCTGATACGGCTCGATCAGGCGGCGGCCGGCGCCGCGCAGCCCTTCATGAGCAATCTTTCTTCGATTACCGCCCGCCGGCGAGCCAAAGCGGCCCTTGCGAGGGCGATATCAGCGTCTGAGGATGGGGGTACAGAAGTATATTCTATTGATTTATCAATAGAATTGGTTTGTCGGACAGTTTGTCCGCCTGAGCGAATGGCACGGATTTCCGCCGGATTCTCGGTCAGCGCCAGCACATACGCGTTGCTGGTCTGGCGCACCGCCCAGCCGTTGCGGACGATCCGGCACTGCCACGCCAGAAGCCCGAGCTTCCACATGCGTTCGGTGGCACGTTGCACGGTCTTGGTACAGCAACCGGCATCGTCGGCCAGCGTGGCGTGTGATGGGTCACAGCGGCCATCCACGGCCAGCCGCTTGACCAGGGCTCTGCCCACCTTCTCCTGCTTGACGGGAAGTCGGTTGGCGCGAGCGTGGGCATCGAGCAAAAACTTGAACCGGGCGCGCTGATCGCGGTCGAGCGGGCGGCGGGGTCCGGGTCCGAACAGGCTGGATTTGTGCCACGGACGTGGGTGTGCATTGGGCATAGGTTGGGTGTCCTTCGGTTGAACCGAAGGCCGTCCGTGCGGCACCCATTGGGCAAAGCATCCCCGTGGCAAGACGGGCTTGCAAAAAGAGCGGCGATGAGGGATGATCCGAGTGTCGAGATCGAATCATTCCCGGCTCTGCCGGATGTTGGGGGCCGTCCTTTTTGGGCGGCCTTCTGCGTTTCTAGTGCTGGGCTAGGCAATTCCTTCGCGATTCGCCGCCGTCACGGCTGCGACAAACATCAGATTGACACACAATGTCGCGATAGGTCGAGCGGCGAGGATAGCTCACCATTGATCTGAAGCCATCCCATGGGTGTCCGCAGTAGATGCGAGGCGAGCGCTTGCCGAGTGGCGCTATAGCTTTTCAACGCTATTACCTCACTACATCACTGCTCATTTGCGTAATTGCATCTTTCTGCCATTCAGCGCAAGCACAAGTTCGGCGCCTTCCAGCAGGAGATCATTGACGCGAATACGTTTGGCGGCGGCTATGTTCTTAAGGGCTTCCAAGCCTTCGGGACTGATCCGCAGCGTGGTGTTGATCCGATCGTCTTTCGGCTTTCCTTTGAGTGGAACGGTTGGTTCCGCCGGTTCCGGCGCCTCTTGTGCCAGGGCGGCCGTAAAGCTTGGCTTCTTCACTTGAACAATTCCTTTTCGACGAAGCGCCAAAGGGCACGTATCTCCTTTGTGGCTTTTCCATCCGGTTCAGTTTCGGATGCGGCCATGCCGCCAACCAGGGCGTGCGACAACGCTGCCCGTTGAATGATGGTGACAGGCGCCACAGGCACGCCGAACGCCTTCAAGGCATTGCGGGCATCAATGGTTGCCGACGCATCGCCGGCCCCGCGCGGCGCTTGACAGGCATTAAGGACAAGTGCCGCGCGTAGGCGACTGCCCTTCACGATGTCCAATGTCGCCAGGATGGCGCGGAGATCGAGAATAGCTGGGCGGGTTGGGATCAGGACGAAATCAGACAGCGCCGCTACCTGCGTTGCGTCCGCCTCGACCGATGGGCGGGTGTCAATGATAGCGAGATCGATACTGGATGCGCGGGCGGTATCCAGTAGCCCGCCAAGCCGATCTGGGGTTGCCTCTTCCATTGCAGGCGTTGTGTCAGCCCTGGCACGCCACCACGCCGCAGCCGAACCTTGCGGGTCCAGGTCTACTAACAGCACATGCCGACCGCTGGCTTGCGCCATGACCGCAAGATGGATCGCCAGTGTTGTTTTGCCGGAACCGCCTTTGCGAGAAAGGAGGCCAAGGACCTTCATGCCTGACAACTACGTCTCATGATTGAGTAATTACATCACAAAATCACTACACCGCAACGTTCGTGATATTTGATGTAGATGCGCACTTGCGTTGTGATGTAATTACTGAATTACTTCACTACACCGCATCGGGCGGTTCCCGGTAAGCGGCCGGTTAGGACGTTGCAAGCGCCCTGACTGGCCCTAATCCCCAGCACTAGAGTCCCGTGCCAATGCCAGAGTCTATTCAGACCAGTACTACATCCCGGCCGCAAAGGCGCCGACGTAATCCAGTCCCCGCCCGTCCGGGGAGCCGCCTAATGAGTACCCAAACGATGCCGCCCGACGGCAGGCTGATTTCGTTGTGCGGTGATCTTGGCGTGCAACGCGAGCAGGTGCGCGCACTTCTCGATCAGCGCACGACGATTCAGCGAGAGCAGGAAACGGAAGCTGAGTTGCAGGAATTGCTGCACATTCAAACGAGAATTGAGCGGTGCATTGTTAAGCAACTGCCGCCGAAAACCAAGGAAGGTGCCAGGGTTATCGCCTGCGCGGGCGTTCTGGGACACTTATTTCTTGGGTGATGAGGTGATGACGGACTTTTTCAACGAAAAGCTCGCCTGGTCGGCGCTCGCTTTCTTTGTCGGCCATCCTGAACTTCCGATCGGATGCCGGATATAAACGCCATTGCCACGGCCGGGCCTTGGATGCGCTGGTGTCGCTCCCCGTTTGAAAAGGGGTTACGGGCGCTGTTTAAAGGTGAGTGTCACCAGGGTGCTGGAGGTGCCGAATTTCAGCTACTTACCTAAGGCTTGCCTATAATAACTGATTCATTATATTAGGAGGAGAATGTGGCGGCTCCACCTGAATTCGTGAGCGGCAGAGGCGTTGATGCAGTGGCTGAGTTTAGGGACTTTCTGATCGATCAGCGGGATCTGGCAGCTCACTTGCTAGCGGAGCTAACAGGCATGCAAACCTGCAATCTCTCTGAGTCGATACCGAAGGCAGATCAAACTACGTCAGTCAGAGATCTGTATTGTCGCCGCGTTTCTGGATGGTGCGTCTTTTACACCCTGGCGTCTCCGCAGCTTCCCTCTACCGTGACCGTGCTGCATGTCGTGCGGGAAGCCTCAGGACCGTTTAGCGCACTCGAGACTGAAGCTGAACGACGCCTGAGATAGTGGGTAGGAAAGGGTTACAGATGCCCGATCAAAAGACCGAGTTTCGCAGGACGCGCCCGACCTGGGATGAGCTGCTACCCTCAGCTCTGGATAAGGCCGCTTTCGAAGACGCGTCGGCCGCCTTGGAAGCGGGCCGCTACGTGCGTAAACTGCGGACTGAAGCAGGGCTGACGCAAGCCCAGCTCGCAGCTCGTATTGCCGTGTCGCAGGCGCGCATTAGTGCGATCGAGAACGGTGAGGGACGTGACGGCCCAAGTTATGCCGTGCTGAAGCGAATTGCTTTGGCTTGTGGTGTTGATTCGCTGCTTGAAGCGAGGACGTCTGGTATCGGCGCGACATCCGGTGCGGCTGCGGCCAAAAGTGGTGAGAAAGTTCTCGCCCTGTCCGAGGAGCAACCGACTGTCGGCAAGCGGTTGGTCAACCGCGGCACCACGCGCATTCGTCGCTTTGTCGTTGAGACACCGATTGAAGAAGCCGTGACACTCCGCTCAGAGCATGTTTCGGTCGAGCGTCGTCCGGTCACGCATGGCACCCCGGCGAGCAGCACCGAGTTCACCAATCGTACGATCGAGGAGACCGAAACCGAGGAAGAAGCCGTGGTCGCTAAGACTGCGCAAATAAGGGAAGAAGTCGTCGTCAACAAGTCAGCCACCGAGCGCGTCGAAACAGTGCGCGACACGGTTCGCCGTGAGGATGTCGAGATCACCCGAGACGGCGAGACGACCACAGGCACATCGGCTGCGGGCGTGACGCCGACTAGGCCGAAAGTCTGACAAACTACGACGAAGATACAATTCCTAACACGGAGAAAGAGCTTCTTGAAGGTTTGGGATCTTGAGGCAGCCGCTTGGGTTATTGTTATCCAGGCAGCCGCAACTTACTTGGCGATATTCTCCGCAATCCTGCTAGCTCGCCCGGTGCTTCAGACTCAGGTCTTAGACGCTCATCGCGAGATTTTGGGAAACGTGGAAGGGGCTAGGCCCGTAGTCGCCGCCCTTTTCAAAAAGGCAAAGGATCATTTAGACCGCACGGCCCAATCAAAAAGGAGGTCGGCATTCAAGCAAAATTGGCTTGGTTACGTATTAATCATTGTCTCGTTTTTGATGTTTACATTTGCTTTTATACCACGTTCACGCGAGAACCCGAGAATCCAAATCGGCAAAAGCGGCGCTAGTGCTGGAGTTCAGCGCTTCAGTTTTTCGGGTTCTCGCGTGGACATAGTATATCCTGCAAATTAGTACTGATCCGGCTTTCACCCGCGAAAAGCCTACTTGCTCGCCTCCGGTGCCTCTGCCAACTCATACGCCCTGAGCGAGAATCCGCCTTATGAACTGCACTGGGCCTGCCGACGCGGCACTTGCCCAGGCATCCATCGCACAGTAAGCGTCGTGCCGGCCCCACTCCTGTTTTGATCCTACCCTGTGTTGACACTGGCTGGGTCGGGATTCTTCCAGATCCACGGCAGCAGGCTGTGTAATTCGTTGCGTTTGGTACAGCCCGATACGATGCGCTCCAGCACGTCGGTCAGCCACGTCAGCGGATTGACGTCATTCAGCTTTGCGGTCTGGATCAGCGTGGCAACGATGGCCCAATGCCGCCCGCCGCTATCGGCGCCGGCGAACAAAGCGTTCTTGCGGCCGAGGGCCACCGGGCGCATGGCCCGCTCGACCGTGTTGGTGTCTAACTCGATGCGGCCGTCATCGAGGAAGAGGATCAATCCAGTCCAATGATTGAGCGCATAGCGGATGGCTTGTGCCAGGGTGGAACGGCCTGAGATGCGGGCCAGTTGCTCGGTCAGCCAGGCGTGCATCGCCACGACGAGCGGCTGGCTGCGCTGTTGGCGGGCTTGGCGGCGTTCGTCGGCGGATTGGCCGCGAATGTCAGCCTCGACCGCATAGAGGGCGGCGATCCGCCGCAGCGCCTCTGCCGCGAGCGGTGATTTTGTGGCGACGTGGATGTCGTAGAACTTGCGCCGGGTATGCGCCCAGCAGAACGCCAGTTTCGTTGCAGCATCGGCCGAGACCAGACGGCCGAATCCCGCATAGCCATCAACCTGAAGCAGACCGCGGAATCCGGCGAGATGTAGCGCGGGATGATCCGCCTTGCGGTCCTCGCTGTAGACGTAAGCCGCGGCTGGATGACCCGGCCCCTGCCAGGGACGATTGTCAACGGCATAGCACCACAGCCGTCCGGTCTTGGTGCGTCCCCGGCCGGGATCGAGCACCGGCAAAGTGGTATCGTCGGCAAACACTTTGGGCGACGCCAGCACAGTGCTCAGCATCAGTTCATGCAGCGGGGTCAACCACCAGCAGGCCCGGCCCACCCAGTTGCACAAAGTCGAACGATCCAGTGTCACACCTTGGCGGGCGAAGATCTGCGATTGGCGATACAGCGGCAGATGGTCACTGTATTTGCCGATCAGCACCTGTGCCAGCAGCGCCTCGGTGGCCAGGCCGCCGTCGATGGGACGCTCCGGGGCAGGCGCCTGAACGACCGCTCCCTCGCACACCCGGCAGCCATAGCGCGGCCGACGAATGACGCGCACCCGCAGTTGGGCGGGGACGTAGTCCAACATCTCGGCACTGTCTTCGCTAATCCGGTGCAGTCCGCCGCCGCAACAGGGGCAGGCTTTGTCATCGACATCGACGACGACCTCGACCCGCGGCAGATGGGCCGGCAAGGCACCGCGGTTACGCTTTACCGGCTTGGCACGACGCCGATCGGCATCGGCTTCGGGCGATGCCGCCGCCTCCAACCCGGCAACCTGCTCGGCGACGGATTGCTCCAGATCCTCGACCCCTTGCTGCAAGGCCTCGTCGTCGAGTTGCTCGGACCGACGGCCAAACCGATTGCGTTGCAGGCCGGCAATCAGCAGTTGCAGACGCTCGATCTCGGCCAGCGCCGCGCGCAGGATCAATTGCAAAGTCGCTGGGTCGTCGGGCAGATCGGTGGGGGCGGTGAACACGCCCGCAGGCTGACGTGTCGTTGCGTATCAAAGCCAATGAATCCTGCGTGAGTCCTCCGATCAGCCCGCCAGTTCCGGACGATGCACGCGCCGCGGCATCCGCCAATCGATGCCTTCAAGCAACATCGACAGTTGCGCCTGCGTAAGCAACACTCGGCCGGTGTCGGTCACCGGCCAGATGAAGTGGCCGCTCTCCAGCCGCTTGCTGAACAGGCACAGGCCTTGCCCGTCATACCAGAGCAGTTTCACCAGACCGCCACGACGGCCGCGGAAGGCAAACAACGCGCCGCCGAACGGGTCCCCGTTCAGCACCTGCTGAGCCAACATCGCCAAGCCATCCATGCCCTTGCGCATGTCAGTGCGTCCGCAGGCCAGCCATATCCGGACACCAAGCGGCGGGCCGATCATCGTTTGTCCAGCACGGACAGAATACGGCGCAGGGCACGCGGGTCGATCCGCTGATCCACCCGCACGGTCATGCCGTCAGGCAGCACGATCTCAATCAGATTTGCCGGTTGAACCGCTGGCCCGGGCAGCAGCCGCGGAAGGCTCGCGCCTGGGTCTGCATGCTTTAGGTTCCGAACGACATCGACGCGGGCAAACTGCGGGCTGGAACGCGCCGCGACGGCAGGCTGCGCTGCCAACAGGGCCTTTCGCCATGTGTAAAGCAGGCCGCTGCTGATATCGTATCGCCGCGCAACCACCGTGGGCGACACGCCGGACTGAAAGCTCTCCGCCGCAATCGCCTGCTTTTGCTCAAGCGACCATCGACGGCGCGGTTCGCCGCGGGTGATCAACTCGATACGGGAACCACCGCCGTTACTCGTACGACTGCTCGTACGAGCGCTCTCAGGCGGGGTCGGCTGATCTGCTGGTATTGCGTCCGTTTCCATGACCCAAATGCAGCATATGTTTAGCACGCATCGCTATGTGGGGCAGAGACAACGCTTACGGCGGTGGCGGCATCGACGCGCGACCAGAGATCCTGTGTGTTGAGCAGAAAGGACTCGATGACCGTGTCGGCGTTGCCGAATACCCTTTCCAACGCCTCGTGGACCCAAGTTCGGTCGCCATCCGGCACCGGCGGGGCGGTGATGGCTTCCCTCGCCTCTGGCGATGTCTTCTCGGCGATGTCTGCAGCCGCCTCGTCGACCTGCGCGGGGCTAAGGCCAACTAGGCCGTTAAGTGTCTCGTCGTCGAACGGCGCGCCAAGCCTGATTGCATGCTGAGCGTATCGGAGCAGGGCTGCTCGTTTCTCCGCGGATGCATCTCGCAAGCAGCCATGGTCCCCAAGTGCCGCCACTAAGCGCTCAACAAACCGTTGTTCCGATGGCATCGTCAATTTAACCGACCATAGACGTAACAAACCATCCTCATCAAACCACCCTTTGTCACCCAATGGACGCGCCGGCCTAGGAGCTGCCAGCCAGCCCGTGGCGAAGGTCGGGCATTCGCAGATTCGGTCTACGCCTATAAGGTCGATCCTATCGGCTGGACAGATTGGCGCCATGGGTAAGCTCGGTTCTATACCCCGCTCACGTCAGGATCCGAAAATCCTCAGGTGAAATGATACGGAAGTTATCGGTGACCGCATCGCAGTAGCGATGCCAGTTTCGCGGCACGTCCTCACGCAGGA
>JAABUQ010009268.1_pt1 | contig 13394 bp, 10 predicted proteins | sample 5560001 | NCBI WGS metagenome assembly JAABUQ01 (sample SAMN10711888, study PRJNA513371) | rock metagenome | isolation source: Antarctica rocks | place: Antarctica: Victoria Land, Finger Mt nord | collected 2015-12-18 | reverse complement strand
GCTTCCGACTGGCGGTTATGCGTATCGGTGCAAATGGTATTGACGGCCCGCACCTCGTAGTACTTTGCCGTGAGTGCCTGGACGATTTCGCTGAAGCGCCTTCCGGAATACGTTGATTGCACGACGACGCCCACCTTGCTGCCGCGCGGGAGCTTCTCAATGTCCTGCACCGTTTCTATGCACCACGCTCCCGGCACGTGACTCAACGTTCCTTTGACCTCGGGGTGATTGGGATCCCCAACCACGATGATCTTATATCCGTCGGCTTTGAGTTTCTCAGCTTGAACGTGTATTTTCGTAACCATGGGACAGGTCGCGTCAATCACGGTCAAGCCCTTCTGCTGGGCTTTTTCGAAGATTTCAGTGGGCAAACCATGCGCGCGTACGAACAAAGCGCCGGAGTCTACTTCGTCAACCGAGGCTGCATTCTTCAAACCCTTGAAAGCCAGCGACTCGACCATTTGCGGGTTGTGCACCACATTCCCTAAGCTGGTCACGTCGGGACGAGTGGCGACTGCCTCTTCAGCTTTCTTGACCGTAATCGCGACGCCAAAGCAAAATCCTTGGACTTTGGCTTTCTTAATGCGCACGGGTTACTACCTCGAGCGTTTGTATTCGGCGCATGATCATATCGGTCCAATTCGCCAACTCTTCACGGCTCGCTCTTTCCTTCGCTTCATTCGAAGAAGTAACGAATGTAACGGGCGTCCCGAATGCGACTTTTATCTGACCGAGGTGCGAAGCCTGCGCGGAACCAATGATCGTGGCCGGAACCACGGGGGCCCCTGAAAGCAGGGCGAGCAGCGCAACGCCGGTATGCGCTTTTGCGTTGCGATCGCGAACCCGGGTGCCTTGCGGAAATATTCCGATCGCGCCCCCGCGACGCAGAACCTGCAGGGAGCGCTTTATCGCGGCAGTGGCGCTTTTATCGCGTTCTACCGGGTACGCTTCGAACGCCAGTATCAACGGCCCCAGGATCGGAATGCGAAATAGTTCGGCTTTTGCCATGTACGCTATTGGTCTCGTACAGGCAACTCCCAAGGCAACTGAATCCATGTACGAGACGTGATTGCACGCCACGATGAGCGGACCGGACGAAGGTATGTTTTCTGCCCCGACAACCTTGAAACGCCAAAACACTCGCAGCGTCGGACGCAGGATGCAGCGCGCGACACCGTACGCAGTCATGAATGATCGATCAGTTTTACGATGGCGTCGACAACTTCTTCGGCCGACATCTCGCTAGAATCGATGACGTGCGCACCCTTTGCGACGCGCAAAGGGGACATGGCGCGATTCTCGTCCAGCCGGTCCCGTTCGATGATCTCTTCTCGCAACAGGTGCGCGTTGACATCAACCCCTGCACCCAGCAATTCTTGACGGCGCCGGCTAACGCGCGCGGGAAGTGACGCAGTCAGGAAGATTTTGCAGGCTGCATCCGGCAACACGACCGTTCCTATGTCGCGTCCAGCCATAACAACCGGGCCTTCCATGGCGATAGAGCGCTGCTCTCGCACCATTTCGTTGCGCACGCCAGGGTGTGCCGCGACCGCTGAAACCACAGCCGTAACTTCATTTGAAGTAAGTTCCGCGCCAAGTTCTTGAGCACCGGCAAAAATCCGAAAACCTAACCGCGCGCCCTGATCGAGCTGTACTCGGATTTTATAGCGCAAGCATAATCGGACGAGGGCACTTTCATTGTCGATGTCCGTTTGGGTGCGCAACGCAAGGTATGCCAGCGCGCGATACATCGCGCCTGTATCGAGGTAAAGCGCCTGCAGTTTTGCCGCGAGCATGCGCGCCGCAGTGGTTTTACCAGAGGCCGCTGGGCCGTCGATTGCAATGGCATTCTTCAGCACGCGCGGGCCTTCGTGCGACGGCGTGCGGGGTCCGCCATAGGATTTCGGGAAGGTACGTCATCTTGCCAAAAACTCGAACGGTCTATTTTTGTTCCGGCTGTGGTTTCGAGGCCACCCGGTGGCTCGGTCGCTGCCCTTCATGTGAAGCTTGGAATACTTTTGAAGCTTGGAATACTTTTTCGGAAGCACCGGCACAGTTGCGCAATTCTCGAGCTTCCCAATCGGCCGGCTCGGCGCATTCTTCGCAAACCGGACCGCTGCGCCTTGCGGAAATTTCAGATCACCAGACGCATCGCATCTCTAGTGGGATAGTTGAATTCGATGCGCTCCTCGGCGGGGGTATAGTCCCGGGAAGTTTGACACTGCTCGGCGGTCCTCCGGGCGCCGGAAAGTCTACCTTGCTGTTGCAGATCGCCGAGTATCTCGCGCTTCACAGCGCGCCCGCTGTGTACGTTTGCGGCGAGGAATCTCCGGCACAAATCAAATTGCGCGCGACACGGTTAGGGATCGGCGATGAAGTTCTCGTGTTCGCGGAAACCAATCTTCGGGAAGTGCTCGAACGCCTGGAACAAATCGGACCCAAGGCACTCATCATCGATTCCATTCAAACGGTGTGGCTTCCGGAAGCAGAATCGTACGCCGGGAGTGTGGCACAAGTCCGCGATTGCGCGCAAGCACTCATGGAATTCGCGAAGCGCACGAACTGCGCCACGTTTTTGGTGGGTCACGTCACCAAAGATGGCGCCATCGCCGGCCCCCGTTTGCTCGAGCACTTGGTCGACACGGTTTTGTACTTTGAGGGCGACACGAGCGGCGACTACCGGATCGTGCGCTCTTACAAGAATCGGTTCGGCAGTGCCGACGAGATCTGCGTCTTTTCCATGCATACGGATGGACTGCACGAAGTCGGCAATCCCTCGCAGTTGTTTCTGTCGCGCGAACGGGTACGGCCAAGCGGTTCATGCGTCGTTTCCAGCATCGTCGGATCGCGCCCGGTATTGGTCGAAATTCAGGCGCTTGTCGGTGAAACGACCTATGGTACGCCTCGGCGCTTAGCCGCTAACATCGACCAAGCGCGGCTTGCGATGGTAATCGCTATCCTTGAACGGCGCGCCGGTATGCAGCTTGGCGGACATGATATTTACGCCTCGGTGGCCGGCGGCTTGCGTGTGAGCGAACCGGCCGCAGATCTCGGAATTGCGCTGGCGATTGCTTCCGCCTTTCGCGATGTACCTATGAGCGCGGGCGGAGCGGCATTTGGCGAACTCGGGCTTTCTGGTGAAGTTCGAGCCGTGAGCGCCAGCGCGCGCCGGATTTCAGAAGCGCAGAAACTTGGCTACGAAACGGTGTACGGTCCTCACAACGTTCGCGACGTCGCGCAAGCGGTAGAGCGGGCGCTCGCGCGGTGAGCAGTGCGTTGTTTGAAATGGTTCCCAACATTTCCGAGGGTCAAAGCACGACCACGATCGACGCTTGCGTTGCCGCGGTTCAGCAGGCGGGTGCGCGCGTTTTGCACCGCACGAGCGATCCGATACACCATCGCAGCGTACTGACCATCGTTGGACCGTATCACGAACTGCTCGAGGCAAGCGTCGCGTTGGCAGGCGTCGTGGTCGAAACGATCGATCTGCGTCAGCACCGCGGGGTCCATCCGCGCATCGGCGCACTCGATGTGTTGCCGTTCGTGCCTTTGCGCGAGGCGTCAATGCCGGCTGCGGTCGCACTCGCCCGCGAGGCCGGCGCGCGAATTTGGGAGACGCATCGCATCCCGTCTTACCTCTACGCTGAAGCGGCCAGTACTCCGCTGCGTCGTAATTTGGCCGCGGTGCGCACGGGTGAATTCGAAGGGCTGGATGCGCGCTTCTTGCTGCCGGAATGGTTACCCGATTACGGCGACCCTCGGGCACATATACGAGCCGGCGCAATTGCCATCGGAGCCCGGCAACTCCTCATTGCATTCAACGTCGAACTGGCTACCGGTAACCTGCGGGTGGCTCAAAAAATAGCCGCTAGCATCCGTCAGCGCAATGGCGGTCTTACATCGCTCAAAGCGCTCGGTTTGCGCCTTAATGATGATGTTGTGCAGGTGTCGCTCAACGTTACGGATTACCGCGCAACGCCGCTGTATCGCATCGTAGAACTGGTTCGGGCGCTCGCGGCGGCGGAAGGGATCCGCATCGTTCGCTCCGAGCTTATCGGCTGCGTTCCGCTGGCAGCCGTTGAAGAAACGGCCGCCTTTTATCTCGGTGCACCCGCTTAGGAGGACGTCAGCATCCCGCGATGAGCATCCAAACAATCAATCCAGCGACCGGTGAAGAACTCGAACGTTTTGATCTGCACACGAAAGCGGAGATAGGCACCAAACTCGACGGCGCTCGCACGGCCTTCGAGCAATGGCGCAAGAGCGATTTTCCCGACCGCTCGCAGCTCCTGGTTGACGTAGCGGCGACACTGCGCCGCGAGTCGGATGCGCTGGCGCGCACTGCCGCCCTGGAAATGGGAAAGCCGATAACGCAAGCGCGAGCCGAGGTTGAAAAGTGTGCCTGGTGCTGCGAACACTATGCGCGCAACGGGGCCGCTTACTTATCCGATAAAACAGTCTCGACCGCCGCAACGCGCAGTTTTGTCGCCTTCCGCCCTCTCGGTGTGATTCTCGCCATCATGCCGTGGAATTTCCCCTATTGGCAAGTGTTTCGATTCGCCGCTCCCGCATTGATGGCCGGGAACGTCGCGGTGCTCAAACATGCATCGAACGTGACCCGCTGCGCGCTGGAAATCGAACGCATCTTTCAAATCTCCGGAGCTCCGCGCGGTGCGTTTACAACCTTGCTGGTATCGGCCCAAGAGGCGAGCGATCTTGTAGGTGATAGCCGCATTGCTGCCGCAACGCTGACTGGAAGCGAAGGTGCGGGAATGTCCGTTGCGGCCGTGGCCGGCAAGGCGCTCAAGAAGACCGTGCTAGAACTCGGCGGATCCGATCCGTTCATCGTCTTGAAAGATGCCGACGTGAAAGCCGCGGCCAAGGTGGGCGTGAAATCACGCTTCCAAAACGCGGGACAGAGCTGCATCGCCGCAAAACGCTTCATCGTAGAAGAAGTCATCTATGAACGGTTCGTAGAGGAATTTACCTCGAGCACGCGAGCAATGACGGTTGGCGACCCGCTCCAGGAGACTACCGATATCGGACCGGTGGCCCGCGATGATCTGCGTGATGCGCTCGCCGCCCAAGTACAAGGTTCCATCGACGCCGGCGCGCGGCTTATTAGCGGCGGCGAAGCTATCGCAGGATCGGGTTTCTTCTATTCACCCACCATCATCGGCGAAGTAACGCCGCAGATGTCGGCCTTCGCCGATGAAACGTTCGGACCGGTGGCTCCCCTCATCCGCGCCCGCGACGCACAACACGCCATCGAACTTGCCAACACCTCGAGTTTCGGCTTAGGAGCGACGCTTTGGACGAGCGACGCGGAGCGTGGCGCAATGCTCGCAGGCAGCATCGAATCGGGCAGCGTCTTCATTAACGGAATGATGGCAAGCGATCCGCGTTTGCCCTTCGGCGGCGTCAAACGCAGCGGTTACGGCCGCGAGTTGAGCGAGTTCGGAATTCGCGAGTTCGTCAACACCCAAACCGTCTGGATCGGCCCCGAACGATCCTCGCACAATGAACAAGCCGCCGCCGAATGACGCTCTGGACATGATAGAACTCCGACCGTGGTCAACATGCGACCTCCCGATTTTGCGGAAAACGCTTGGGGACGAGATGATCATGCATCACCTCGGCGGCGTCGAGACTGGGGAGCAGATAATCGCGCGCCATGAGCGTTATTTGGATAAGTCGCAGGAAGGAGGCATGTTTACCATTTGGCTTGCAGACGATTCCTTTGTCGTCGGAACCGTCGGATTTTGGGAGAGGACGTGGCAAGATCAGCAAATCTACGAAGCAGGTTGGATGATCCTTCGGGATTACCAAGGCCGCGGAATCGCGACGGAAGCGGCGTCAGCTATCGTGACGCGTGCAATAGCACGACGAAAACACAGATTTCTTCATGCTTTTCCCTCTGCATCAAACGCCGCTTCGAATAAGGTCTGCGAAAAGGCGGGGTTCACGAACCTAGGTCAGTGCAGGTCTGAGTATCCGAAGGGGCATTTCATGCAGAGTAACGATTGGCGTGTGGATCTGTTCTCGATTACGTCTGTGCCCTAGAGCCCACGCACACTCAACCGGTAGATTCTTCCTAAACGGCGGCGCTCACATTGCGCAACTCAAAAACAGGAGCGGCGTTACTGATTTCCGGAAACCGGCTTAGTGCGTCAGCTTTTTGCAAGCCGTGAGTTTGTTGCTTATTTCATTGCTCGCCAGAGCTCGCTCGTTGGCTTCAGCATCGAAGCGACGGCGATCGGCTGGCAGATTTATGGCTTGCGTCACCGTCCGCTCGACATAGGCCTAGTCGGGCTCATTCTTTTCGTACCCCAAGTCGTGCTTGCATTACCGGCTGGCATCATTGCGGACCGGGTCGATCGGCGGGCGGTGTGCTTGAGCATTTCGGTTATAGAAATGGCGGCGCTGCTCTCTTTTGCGACGCTGGCTTTATTGGGGTCGCGCTCTCTGATTCTGTATTTATCGGCCGTAGCGCTGATTGGTGTCGCGCATGCGGTCGGCACTCCGGCCGAGCGTTCGCTGCTTGCGGGCATCGTTGCCGGCGGACAATTTGTACGGGCCTCCGCCATGTCATCGTCGATTGGACAATTTATCTATATCGCGGGCCCTGCGTTTGCGGGAGCGCTCATTGCCATTGGCACACCCATCGCCTTCGGCGCCGCCGCGGTCGGCTATGCGGGCGCCGCTGTAGGCTTTGCACTGTTGCCGCGACGCCCAGTCACCTATAAGGAAGAACCGCTGTTGCAAGCGGCGCTGCAAGGCGTGCGTTTTATTATGGCGCGCAAGATCATTCTCGGCTCGATCACGCTGGATTTGTTCGCCGTTCTCTTCGGCGGGGCGATAGCGCTTCTGCCCGTCTATGCAGCGAACATTCTGCAGGTCGGGCCGACGGGATTCGGCCTGCTGCGAAGCGCGCCCGCGTTTGGCGCGGCCATGGTCGCCATCGCGATCGCCCGGCGTCCTATCGCGCGCCACGCCGGCCGCCTGTTGTTATGGTGTGTCACGGGGTTCGGCGTGTTCACGATTGTTTTCGGCGTCTCCAAGAACATGGTGCTCTCGCTGGTGGCGCTCATGCTGACCGGTGGATTCGACATGGTGAGCGTAGCCATTCGTAACGCGATCGTTCAGCTCGGTACGCCCGACGCAATGCGCGGGCGGGTCAGCGCGGTCGAGAACATTTTTATCGGCGGTTCCAACGAACTGGGCGCCTTCGAATCAGGAGGGTTGGCGGCTCTTATCGGGACCGAAGCTTCCGTCGTAGTGGGCGGCGTTGCAACGCTGGTTGTCGTTGGTGTTTGCGCGGTACTTTTTCCGGCGGTGAGACAGCTCGATCAGCTACTGATGCACGATAGCTCCGAAGAATCTATGTAGCTTTAGATACGGTCTGGCTCAGATGCGGGGAGAAGCGCCGCGTAATTCGTCGTATGCCCTCGCCCACTTGATCCAAAGGCCCCACCCAAGTCAAGCGCAGCCAACCTTCGAACGACGCGCCGAAGGCGATTCCAGGGATGGCGATTACATCATCCTCATCGGCGAGCCGATGGGCTGCTTTCAGCGACGACTGTTCGTTACCCAGCCACATGCAGGCGTAAAATGCCCCTTCCGGCGAGATGAAGTGCAGACCGCTTTCCCGCAAGAGATCCACGACCGCATTCCGGCGCTCAAGATACCAAGCGGAGTGCTCTTGCAAAGCCCCGGGAGTGGAGAACACGTGCGTTGCAACGTTCTGTCCATACGTACTCGCGCAAGACGTTATCCAAGCGTGAGTTTTCACGATTGAATCAGCCAAAGGACGGGGCGCGATGGTCCACCCGATGCGAAGGCCCGTCATCGCATTGCTCTTCGAGAGCGAGTTGGTCACTATCGTGTACGGGTACGTCTGCGCAAAGTAACCTGCATCGCAAACATAAGTCTGTTCCCGGTAGATCTCATCGTGCAAAATGTAAATGGGAGCTCCAGCTCGCGCAGACAGTTCGGTAACGATTTCGCGCACTGCTCCACTGTGGATTACGCGTCCAGTGGGATTGCAAGGAGAACCGAGAACGATGAGTCGCGTGCGCGCATCGACGGCGTCCAAGATGCCTTGCGCATCGAATGCAAAGTCATCCACTTGGCATCTTGAAACCGTACGCGCGGCAATCCCTTCGAGCATTGCCATCTTTTTGTAAGCGGGAAACGCCGGTTCGACCACCAGCATTTCGTCTTTTGCCGGATCCATCAAGGTCTTGATGGCAACGTAGACCGCTTCTTGCGAACCGGTGGTCATGCAGACGTTCTCCCGCGCACGCATATGCGGATACCCGTAATGTTCCGCGATGAGTTCGCGCAGTCGCGGATCGCCCGCGTTGGCGGTGTAGCGCATCCCGTCTCTTTCGACTCGGTCCACTGCCGCATGAAGATACCGCATTGTGGGCGGCAAAGACGGTTCGCCGAGCCCAAGATCGATGGAGCCCGCCTTCTTCTTTGCCGCAATTTCTCGAATCAGCGAGCCGCTGATGGCCTCAACATTCGGGTTCAAACGGCCACCGCGAAATCTCGTAACGCCGCGTTCAGTGACGTTTTGCCGTCGGTCGAGCTGTTGCGCGTCCCGATAATGAGCGCGCAGGGAACCTGATATTCTCCCGCCGGAAAATGCTTGGGAATCATGCCCGGAATCACCACCGCGCGTTCAGGAACCGTGCCCTTACTGGTTACGGCCTGTTTCGTGCGCACGTCTATAATCGGTGTGCTGCCCGTTAACACTACGCCGGCACCGAGGACCGCCTCTCGACGAACTCTGACGCCCTCGACGACGATGCAGCGGGATCCAATGAAGGCGCCGTCTTCGACAATCACCGGTTGCGCTTGAGGTGGTTCCAAAACACCGCCGATGCCGACGCCGCCGGAAAGATGCACATTTTTGCCAATTTGGGCGCACGAGCCGACGGTGGCCCAGGTGTCGATCATCGAGTTTTCGCCGACGTAAGCGCCGATATTGACATATCCGGGCATTAAGATCGTCCCGGGTCCCAGGAACGAGCCATATCGCGCTACCCCGGGTGGCACGCAGCGCACTCCCAATTTTTTGTAATTACGTTTGAGCGGCAGCTTGTCCCAGAAAAAAAGGTCGTGTTTTCCCGAACCGCCCATGTGGCGAGATTTCAGGCAGCGAAAATAGAGCAGGATGGCCTGTTTAATCCAGGCATGCGTTTTCCAGCCGTCGCCATCGCGTTCGCAGACGCGCAATTCTCCCTTATCCAGCGCGTCGATGACTTCTTTAACGGTTTGGCTGCCGCTCCGGCCGGGGCGCCGTGCGTCTTGGGAAATTTTTTCGATGCGCGTTTTTAGGTCGTCTGCATTCACCGCTCTGCCGCTTACGGCACGCCAACAACAGGTTCCCGTGCTCCGCGTCCGCGAATCATCCAGACCCTTCCTTTAACAGGAGCCCTAATGCCGAATACCCCGGACGACGAAAAACGCATCAACGCCATCAGATGCCTGGCCATCGACGCGGTGCAAAAAGCGAATTCCGGACATCCGGGATTACCGCTGGGGGCTGCGGCCTTTGCTTACACGCTGTGGACGCGGCATCTACGCTTTAACCCAAAGGACCAAGAATGGTTTAACCGGGACCGTTTTCTGCTTAGCGCCGGCCACGGTTCGATGTTGCTGTACGCGTTGCTCTATTTAACGGGCTACGATCTGACGCTCGATGACCTGAAGTCATTTCGTCAGATGGGTAGTAAAACGCCGGGGCACCCTGAGTATCACCATACCCCGGGCGTTGAAGTCACCACCGGCCCGCTGGGGCAAGGCTTCGGAAACGCCGTTGGCATTGCCATGGCCGAAGCGCATTTGGCCGCGACGTATAACCGGCAGCAAAAGATCGTCGACCATTACACGTACTGCCTGGCGAGCGACGGTGACTTGATGGAAGGTGTATCGCATGAAGCCGCTTCGCTGGCTGGGCACTTGCAGCTTGGAAAACTGATCGTTTTGTATGACGACAATCAGATCACGCTCGCCGGACCAACCGACGTGACATTCACCGACGATCACCAGCGACGTTTCCAAGCCTACGGTTGGGACACGCAATACGTCGACATCAATCACGGAAACGACGTGGAAGCGGCGGATGCCGCGATCCGAGCGGCAAAAGCGGTCACCGATAAACCATCGCTAGTGCTCATGCGCACGCACATAGGTTATGCTTCTCCCAAACAGGACACATTCGGTGCACACGGCGAGCCCCTGGGCCCCGACAACGTCAAAGCGACGAAAGAAAAACTAGGCTGGCCGCTGGAGCCGGATTTTTTCGTCCCGGACGAGGTGCTTGCGTGGTGGCGCGAGGCCGGTGCACGAGGCAAGAGCCTGCAGGCGCAGTGGCAGGGACTGTACGCGCAATGGAAAGATGGCAACTCCGCTTTAGCGGCGCAACTTGAGCGCATGATTGCCGGCAAGCTTCCACCGTCGCTCGATTGGCCCACGTTCACCGCACAGAACGGCAATGTTGCGACGCGCGAAGCCGGCGGAACGGTCATGAACGCCATAGCCAAAGACCTCCCCGAACTTATCGGCGGTTCTGCGGACTTGGATCCTTCTACCAAAACATATTTAAAGGGAATGGGCGACTTCGAGCCCGGTGCATACGCCGGCCGCAACTTCCACTTTGGGGTACGCGAGCATGCGATGGCCGCAGCGATGAATGGAATCGCACTGCACGGCGGTCTCTTACCGTTCGGAGCGACCTTTTTCAATTTTATTGACTACATGAAGCCGTCGATGCGTTTGGCTGCGATCAATAAAATCCGGCTTCTCTATGTTTTAACGCACGACTCGGTATTTCTCGGCGAGGACGGGCCCACACATCAACCGGTCGAGCAACTCGCGACCTTGCGCGCCACGCCCAATATGACGGTGCTCCGTCCCGCAGACGCCCTGGAGACCTGTGAGGCCTGGAAGCTCATGGTGCAGCCGGAAACCGGACCATGGGCGCTCGTTCTTAGTCGGCAAAAGCTTCCATTCTTGGGTACGCGCGATGCGGCGGTGAACAAGGGCGCTTATGTCCTAGTGGACAGCGCGCAAACGCCGGACGTTATTCTTATCGCTACGGGTTCTGAGGTTTCTTTGGCCGTGGATGCCGCAAAAATACTCGAAACCAGTGGAACGAAGACCCGAGTGGTTTCCATGCCTTCGTGGGAGCTCTTTGCGCAGCAGCCGTTTGAATACCGTGACAGCGTGTTGCCGCCCGACGTGCGTGCTCGCGTTTCCATAGAAGCAGCCTCTACGCTTGGATGGGCACGCTGGGTGGGCGAACGGGGAATCGCCTACGGAATCGACCATTTCGGAACGTCTGCTCCCGCCGCAGCCATAGCGGAGAAATATGGATTTACTCCCGAGCACATTGCCCAAGTCGCGGATGGCCTGTTCGCCAACCGCTAGGAGAGAATATGGAAAATCAGCTTGCACGGCTACTGGCGGCGGGGCAGAGCGTTTGGCTCGACAACCTGCGTCGCAACATGCTTACCTCCGGTGAGTTGCAAAAACTCATCGATCAAGGGCTGCGAGGGATGACTTCTAATCCCACGATTTTTGAGAAAGCCATCGGCGCCGGCAATGACTACGACGAACAACTCGCCTCGCTGATCGGAAAAGAGCATGACGCAGGCAGGCTCTTTTGGGCCCTGGCCATTGCGGACATCCAGTCGGCAACCGATTTGTTCCGCCCGCTCTACGACTCGAGCGGCGGCGCTGATGGGTTCGTCAGTTTGGAAGTCTCGCCGCTTCTTGCGCACGATACCCAAGGCACGATCGACATGGCGAAGGACTTGTGGGCACGAGTCGATCGTCCCAACCTTATGATCAAAATACCCGGCACCACGGAAGGCGTTCCCGCAATCACGGAATGCATAGCATCCGGAATTAACATCAACGTAACGCTCATTTTCTCACTTGAGATGTATGAGGCGACGGCGCGCGCGTACATCGCCGGCTTGAAAAAACGGTTCGAGGCCGGGCAGCCTATCTCAAACGTAAACTCAGTCAATAGTGTCTTTGTCAGTCGCATCGATACGGCAATCGACAAGATGCTGGAAGACAAAATTGCAAAGGGAGAGAGCCTGCAAGGTCTTTTGGGCAAGGCTGGTATTGCAAACCTCAAATTGACGTATCACAAGTTCACGCAAATATTCGACGGTGCCGATTTTCAACAATTGCGCGCGCAAGGGGCGAAAGTGCAGCGCCCACTGTGGGCGAGCACTAGCACCAAAAATCCCGAGTACTACGATCTGATGTACGTCGAAACGGTGGTCGGCAAAGATACCGTGAACACCATGCCACCCAACACGCTGGATGCGCTGCTCGATCACGGTAAGATAACACCCAACACCGTGCTCACCGATCTTGAAGGTGCGCGGGCTACGATGGAAAGCCTTGCGAAAGCGGGCATCTCACTCTTCGACGTTACGCGCAAATTGCAAATCGACGGCGTAAGCTCTTTTTCAGATTCCTTTGCGGCGCTTCTTGGTGCCATCGTGTACAAGCAAAAGCAGTTGGCCGATGGTTCGCAGCGTGTCAAAACCTCGCTCGGCGCTTACCAGGCTGCCGCCGATGGGGCGCTTTCCAAACTGGAGGGTGAGGATTTTCTCAAAAAAATGTGGTCGAAAGATGCGAGCCCGTGGTCGACGGACCCGGCACATGAGAAGATTATCAAAAACGCTCTGGGTTGGCTCGATATACCGCAACACATGCTGGAAGAGGTTGCGGACTTGCGGCAGTTGGGCAAGGAGGTAGCCACCAAATTTCAGCACCTCGTGGTGTTGGGAATGGGCGGTAGTTCGCTGGCCCCCGATATCATGCGCGCGACGTTCGGCAAGGTTGAAAACTTTCCGCAGTTGCACATTTTGGACTCAAGCGATCCCGTACAAATTCACGAACTCGAAGAAGAGCTGGATTTACAGCGAACCCTTTTTATCGTTGCTTCGAAGAGCGGCACTACTACCGAGCCGGACGCGTATTTCCGCTATTTTTTCGACAAGGTCGCCAAAAAAGTCGGTGCCGCAAAAGCGCCTTCTCAATTTATCGCCATTACCGATCCCGAAACTAAACTTGCGCGGGAAGCGGATGAGATCGGCTTCTTGCGCGTGTTTTGCAACGATCCCAACATTGGCGGGCGGTATTCGGCGCTTTCATTTTTCGGAATGGTGCCGGCTGCGCTTGCCGGCTACGACGTGGAGCTACTGCTCGACCGCGGACTCGGGGCCATGCATGCGAACGACAAAACCGTCGCCGTCAAAGATGCTCCCGGGGTCCTATTCGGTGCTTCGATCGGATCGCTCGCTAAAGCAGGGCGTGACAAACTAACCATTGTAACGCACCCGCAGATTGCGGCTTTCGGC
>JAABUQ010009267.1_pt1 | contig 13395 bp, 11 predicted proteins | sample 5560001 | NCBI WGS metagenome assembly JAABUQ01 (sample SAMN10711888, study PRJNA513371) | rock metagenome | isolation source: Antarctica rocks | place: Antarctica: Victoria Land, Finger Mt nord | collected 2015-12-18 | reverse complement strand
TGTCGCACCAGCAGAGGACGTGGATCCCGAAGTTGGGCCCTTCGCGGAGGATGCTGGTGATCTGCTTGGTCGGGCTGGGCTTCTCGTCCTCGCCGTACTTGGAGGAGAAGCCATAATCGTCGTCGGACTTGCGGAGGTCGCGGAAGCGGGCGAGGTCGTAGATCGTCAGGTAGATCGAGGGGTACTCGCCCTGTTCGTCGGACTGGCGGCGGGTGAGCTCCTGGGCGATCTCGGTCAGGAGCGGGCCGAAGTCGCGCTGGTAGGCGACCTTGACGGGGTGCGGGAAGATCTCGGCGAGCCTGGGCAGGAGGCCGAGGTTGGGCGAGTCGGGCGCCGAGCCGTCGAAGATGTAGAACTTGGCGGCGTTGGCGGGCGGCCGGGGGTTGTTGCCCGGGTTGGAGTGCTGGGTGGCCAGGCTGATCAGGGCCACTTCGAGGATCCCCAGCGCCGCCTCGTCCTGCTGGCCGATGACCAGGAGGTTCGTGCCGCTCTGGCGGCGGAAGGTGGCCGAGGTCGGGTCCTTGATCGCGATCGCGTCGCCGACGAAGGCGGTCGCGGACCGGACCTCCTCGGGCCAGGTGGGCTCGGCCAGGGCCTGGGCGAGCAGGGGGTTGCGGTCGACCACGGCCGGCAGGTTCCCCTCGAAGACCAGTTGCGGGGTGTCGGGCATCAAGTCCCGATCGACCGCCATCTGGTACATCTCCTTGAGGTATTCCTCGCGGCGGGTGTCGGAGAGCCAGACGACCTGGAAGATGTGGTTGCCGACGACCATCCCGTTGGCATCGTTGTAGATCGCCTCGCCGGGGCGGGTCAGGAGCCGGGCCGCCGCGTTGTCTTCGCTGAGGATCAGGTGGGAATCGGCCTCGGAGCACTGCAAGGCGATCCGGATGGCCATCTGGGCGATCGTGGTCCGGGCCAGGGAGTAGGCACCGCCGAGGGTCTGCGAGCCCAGGGTGACGTGGACGCCGAAGGCCCGGCCTTGCCGGACCAGGCGGTCGAGCAACAGCGAGCATTCCTGGGCGACCTTGTCGTCCTCGATGAAGAACTCCTGGAACTCGTCCACCAGCAGGAGGATCCGCGGCAGGTGTTCGCCGGTGATCCGGCGGTAGCTGGCCACGTCCTGGGCGTTGACGACCCGGTACATGTCGCCTCGACGCTTCAATTCGACATCGAGCCGCTGCAAGACGCTGAGACCGAACTCGCGCTCCGACTCGACGGCGATCACCCGGGCGTGGGGCAGGCCGTGGGCGGCGTAGGTCTTGAACTCGACCCCCTTCTTGAAGTCGATCAGGTACAGCTCCAACTCCTTCGGGCTGTACATCAAGGCCGCGTTGGTGATCAGGGCGTGCAGGAGCGTGGATTTACCCGAGCCGGTCTTGCCGGCGATCAGGACGTGCTGCGAGGTCCCCTTGCCGAGCATCAGGTTCTGGAACTTGGTCGCCCCGGCGCGGCCCATCGGGACGTCGACGGTGCTCCGGCTGTCCCAGGTCCAGTACTTGTCGGCGGCGGGGGCGATGACCTCGAAGGGGACCTCGACGCGCTTGGCGGCCTTGGCGGCGTCGCCGGCGATCTTGACGATCCGGTTGAGCTCGGCGTCGTCGGGCGGGGCGTCGAGCTTGAGAGGGTACTGCTCGAACGGGCTGTCCTTCCAGGTGAACCGGCCGTCCTTCCAGACGAGGTTCATCGTGTTCGGTTCGAGGTCCTTGGCGAGCGGGCCGGTGGCGTTCTGGAGCTTGGTGTCGAGGCTGACCAGGACGTAGACGCCGCACCGGGGGCCGCTGCTGGCGATCGAGACCAGCCGGCGCTGGGCGACGTCGGAGAAGTTGGCCGGGTAGTTGGCGACCACGAGGACCCGGTAAGGCTCGGCGACCTCGCCGGCCATCACGTTGTATTCCTCGATCGAGGCGTATTCGTTGCGGAGGTACGTCTGGATGACGTTCTCCATGTGCTCGGTCATGTCGAGGAGGCGCTGGTCGATCTGGGCCTGTTCGGTCCAGATCCGGGAGTTGACCATCAGCTCGTCGACATCCTTGAGGTTCATGAACGTCGAGAAGTTCTGGCCCAGGCCGACCGGGTCGATGATCGTGAAGCGGACCTTGCCGGGGGGGACGGCGGTGAGGAAGCGGAGCATGGCGACCTGGAGGGTCTGCACGGCCGGCCCCCGGCCCTCGTCGTTGGCCTTGATCAGGAGCGAGATCTTGTCGGGGAACTGGAGGAAGGCGGGCAGGTCGAGCGCGTCGGGCGTGAGGGCCTTGAGCCGGGGGTCGGCCGGGATCGCCTGGGGGATCTGGGCGACGGGGACGCGGAACTGGCCGACCCGGAGGACGTGGGGCGACTGCTTGGGCGGCGCCCAGGGGTTCCAGGCCGGGTCGTGCCAGGGGGGGAAGAGGGCGCGGTCCTCGGCGGCGACGGCCTCGATCTCGGACTTGACCCCGCCGACGCCGGAGCGCCAGTCGGCGATCAGCTTGACCCAGGCGGCGTCATAGGCGTCCTTGCGGGCCTTGACCTCGGCGGCGTTCTGGTCGTCGAGTTCCTTCAACTCGCGTTCGGTCGCCTGCTTGGTCCCGGCGAGCCCTTGCGGGCTTCGGCGAGGGCCTTGGGGTAGCGGTCCTCGGCGGCCTTGGCGTCGGCGTCGCGGCGGCTTTCGAGCTCGGGCATCGTCTTGGCGAAGGAGTCGGCCGCCTTCTTGTTCAGGGCGTCGCGACGGCGCTCGACCTCGCCTCGGATCCGCTTGGCCGACTCCTCGACCCAGGTGGTCGACCGGGCGGCGAGGTGGTCGGCGTCGGAGACGGCCTTGAACATCGGGCCGGCGGCCTGGGTGATCTGCTTCTTGGCCACGCCCACCAGGGCCTTCCGGGCGACGAGGCCGACGACCGCGCTGGCCACCAGGGCGACGGCGGGGCCGACGATCCAGCCCAGGACCAGGCCGAGGCCGACGGCCAGGAGCAGGAAGAGGGTGACGCAGAGGAAGATGTAGAAGTCGAGCTTGACGACCGGGAGGATCGCCAGCTTGGAGGCGCCAAAGTAATTCTCGCCGATCCGGTTGGTCGCCTCGTCGAGCCGGGCGATCGGGTCCTCGTTGGGGGCGAGCTCGGGCTCGGCCAGGGAGTTGGCGTCCTGGACGATGTAGCGGGCGTAGCTGGCGAGGTAGAGGTCGGCGGCCCCCCGGGCATCGGCGAGGTGGTTGAGCGACTCTTCGAGCCGGCGCTTGAGCTGGTCGGCCTTGCGGTTGACCTTCTCGATGTTGGCGTCGTAGAAGGCGCTGGCCTCCCAGCCGCCTTCCTCGAGGGCGGTGTTGGCGGCCTCGCTCTCGACGTTGAACCGCTTCTTGACGTGGGCGAGCTTGGCGTCGCGGTCGGTCTTGGCGTCGGCGGTGGCCTTGGTGTAGGCGGCCTGGAGGGCGTCGCGGACCGAGCCGATCTCCCCCTCGATGGCCCCGATCCGCGCGTCGCGCCGGCGGACGATCGCCGCTCGGGCGGCCTGGTACTGGCGCTCGGCGGCGGCGGTGGCCTTGGCGAAGTCGAGCTCGAGCTTGGACTCCCGGCCGGCCCGCTCGACGGAGCGAGCGGCCAGGTCCTTCAGGGCGTCGGCTTGGCGTTGGATCGGCGACGGTCCGGGCATCGGGTGAGGTCCAACACGGGTGGCGCGGTCGGTGGGCGTCCGAAGGTCGACGCGGGATGACGGGTGCTGATTCCAGCTTAACCGGTCCGGCGTCCCGAGGCGACCCGCCTCGCGGAGCGGGGAAAATGCCGCGGTTCGATCAGTTGTCGGTGCCGCAGTCGCGCTTGACCTTGGCGGTCACCTCGGCCAGCTTGTCCATCCCCCGGACCACGGCGTTGACGCGGGTTTCGAGCGGGGAGAGGTGGGTGGCCTCGAACTCCTTGGCGTTCTGGTCCTGCCAGTAGACCTTGGCCTGCTCCCAGTGCTTGCGGAGGTTCTTGATCGCGTAGGTCAGTTTGGTCGAGCCCTCTTTGCTCACGGTCGTGGCCTCCCTCGGGTGGGGTCGATCCGATTCGGTCAGTTGGCCGGCGAGGAGATCCGCAGGTATTCGTCGAGGGCGTCGGCCATCCGTTCGAGCAGGCCCATGGCGTGCTCGAGGTCGCCGGTGAGCATGTCGCCCAGCGGCCGGGCCAGGCCGAGGTATTCGTCGACGGCGTGCTGGAACACCGGCGCGGCCTTCTTGACGATCTCGACCTTCTCCTCGGCCACGCGGAGCCGGGCGTTGGCGATCCGGACGGCCTCCTTGGCCTCGGTCTCGCCGGAGCCGGAGAGCTTCTTGCGGTGGAGCTCGCCGCGGATCTCGTTCATCTTCTCGCGACGGCGCTTGACCTCGTTGATCCAGTAGAACTTCTGGGTGTGGTTGACCCACTCGCCGACCCGGCGGTTCTCCATCTCGACGGCGGTGAGGCCGGCCCGGCAATCCTCGATGAAGGTGGCGAGGGCCTCGCGGAACTCGCGGAGGGCGTCGATCGACGTGACGCGCGCGGAATCGGCCATCGGGGGGCCTCCTCTTCGTCTTCGGTCCCTTGAAGATCGGATCGAGCCGGACCGGCCAAATCTCAGCGCTGCTGGAGGTACTCTTCGACGCGGTCGGCCTTGCGGATCAGGAAGGGGACGTACTGGCTGCTGGCCTCGATGAAGCGGTTGATGACGATCAACGTCTGCTCGAATTCCTCGGTGAACTTCTCCTGCTCCTTGTCGCGCCAGGTCTGGCTGAGACCGGAGAGTTGACCGTGGATGACGGCCATCTTGTTGTGCAGCTCGGTGTTGAAGTGGCGGAGGTTCTGGGCGAACCGGCGGAGCTCGGCCGGATCAACGACGGCTTGCGCCATGAAAGATGTCCTTTCGAAATCGACTCGAGCGTTGAAGGTCCCGCCAGCCGCCGGGGTCCAGAAGGGGACGGGGTGGACCGGGCGCGGGCGCGAAGATGGGGACGCTTGTCTCCATCCACCTTAACCGCTCCCAACGGTCGCGTAAAGCGCCCGGATCGAGGCCCGAACCCGGCCGAAATGGGGGCGTCCGTCGCGACCCGAGGGGTCGTCGATCCACCGCCGTCAATCCAGGCCCACGACCTCCGACCCCGCCCGGGTGATCAGCCCCTTGAGGATCGCCGGGGAGGTCGTCTCCTTGAGGAAATGGACCGACCCATCGGCAAGCCCGACGTTGGCCCCGCCGGGGTGGAAGGCGTAGATCCCGGTCAGGTTGGAGTCGTTCACGCCCTGACCGAGCCCCGACACGAGCCAGACGAAGTGGGTGCTGATCGCCCAGGCCGGCTGGTGGGTCCCACCGCCGGGCTCCTGGTCGCGCTGGAGCAGGACCGGCTTACCCTTGCGGTATTCGTCCGGGCCGCCGGCGCGTTCGGCCACCAGGATCGTGTTCCCGAGCCCGTCGGTGATGTCCGCGAGCATCGCCTTGCGGTAGCCGCTCGAGTAGCCGGTACCGGCCTTATACGTCGGCTCGCCCCAGGGGCCGAAGCGGACGATGGCGAGGTCGGGGCTGAATTTCCTCCAGGGGTCGACCTGGATGCCGCCCATCGCCTCATAGTCGTTCCGGGCCGCAGTCCCGACCGTCGCCACCGGTAGCTTTCCGTCGTTCGACTCATAGATGTTGGCGACCGTGCCGGTGGGGTTGCTTGACGACGGGCAGACGAACAGGGCGATCCCGACGTTGATCGCGGTCTGGTTCGCCGCAACGGTCGAGGGCTGGTTGAAGTTCAATTGATTGAACAAGGCGGATTGCTCGATCTGAGGGAGGATCGCCGTCCGCCAGGAGTGGAAATGGAACTCGTCGATCGCGGTCCGGGGCTGGGGCAGGAACCCGCCGTTGTACAGCGAAGGCAGGGCCTGCTGCGCGGTCGCATGCGATTGCAAAGCTAGGCCGATTTGCCGGAGGCGGTCCTGGCAGGTCGCCCGCCGGGCCGCCTCCCGGGCCGACTGGGCGGCCGGCAGCAGCAAGGCCGCCAGCAGGGCGAGGATGCCCATCACGACCAGCACCTCGATGAGCGTCAGGCCCGATCGGTCGCGAGGCGATGGCGTCATCATCGGTTCCGGCTCCGGTGGCGGCAGGCAGTCGTCCTTCCCTCGACACTTGTAAGAGAAAGCGACAAGCCCGTCAAGCCCCACGACCCGGGCGATGCTCCGCGTCAGGCCGTCGGGCCCGCTTCGACCGTCGAGACTTCGGGCAGGAGCGGCGTCGGCTCGGCCGGCTTCGCGGCCCGGCGGGGCTGGACCGGCCGGCCCGTCAGCCCGGCGATCGTCCGGCGCCTCCGGGAGTTGGCCCCGATCAGGGCCGAACGGCTCTGGATGGCATGATACAACTTGGGCCCGGCGACGGTGCCGAACCGGTCGATGTAAGACTGGAGCTTGGTCATGGCGATCGGCTCCCCACGAAATCGCGTAACTCTCGTTCTGACCCGGAGATATTACGCTCGCCGCGCCCTCGAAGTTCGCCCGGAATTGCCCGTTTTGGATGGCTTCGCCGGGGGTCAAAACCGGCCATCAACCTTTTCCGGCTCGCGTTTTCCCGCGGGTTCAAGACGCCGGAATCGATGTTCACCCGGCCGGCATGCGCGATCCCCGAGCCATGCCGGGCCGCCGATCCAATGCGGAGTCGCGCGCCATCCGTTAGGCCCCGAGTATCCCGATCCGCCGGTCATGATCGGGGTGTGGAGGGATGACGGTCGGCCGGCCCGGATTCGCGAAAATTTCCAAGCCTCTGCTACACTCGGACGTGTTTAGCTTATCCGGCTTCGAGGCCGACCACACCGGAGGTTCGCGACATGCGCACGATCTGGCTCGCTCGTCATCCGGCGCTATTTCTCTCGGCGATGGCGGCCGTCGGTTGCGACGACGGGGGGATGATGGAATCGAAGGTAGCGAGCAGGGCGGCGAACGTGTCCATCGGGGCGAGCCCGCCCGCCGCGTTCGCGGCGGCCGACGCTCCCGCGGGGGCGGCCGACGACAAGCTGGCGACGGCGGGTCGGAAGATCATCTACAACGCCTACATCGACCTGGTCACCGAAGACCTCGGCCTCTTCGATTCGACGCTGGCGAAGCTGATCGGGGCCCAGAGGGCGTACATCGCCGACTCCATGCGGACGGGTTCCGCCGGTTCCTCGCGGCGAGGGATGTGGAAGGTCCGGATCCCGGTCGAGGGTTACGACGCCTTCGTCAAGGCCGCGGTGGCGCTGGGGGAATTGGTGAGCGTCCGGGCGGACTCCCAGGACGTGAGCGAGGAGTATTACGACCTCGACGCCCGCCAGGTGGCCAAGAAGGTCGAGGAGGCTCGGCTGCTCAAGCACCTCACCGAGTCGACCGGCAAGCTGGAGGACATCCTCGCGGTCGAGCGCGAGCTTTCCCGGGTCCGGATCGAGATCGAGCGGATGCAGGGGAGGTTGAAGGCCCTGGCGAACCTCACCGCCCTGGCCACCGTGACCGTCACGGCCAGCGAGATCAAGGGGTATGTCCCACCCCAGGCCCCGACCCTGGGGATGCGGATCGGCCGGACGTTCGCCGGATCGGTCGGATCGCTCGGCCGGTTCGGCGAGTCGCTGCTGCTCGCCTGCGTCGCCGCCGCGCCGTGGTTGCCGATCTTCGCCCTGGGGGCGGGGGCCGTCGCCTGGCTCGCCGAGCGGGCGGTGAAGCGGTACCAGGCGGGCGCTCGGACCGGGGCCGTCCCCCCGCCGAACGCGCGAGGCTAGCCCCGAAGGTTCCAGCGCCCTCGCCGGGGGTCGAACCCGGCCTTCGACCTTCGCGGGGTCGCGTGCCATCCGCCACACTTCGAGGACATGTGCCGAGCGCTTCCAGTAGATTCGACGAAGTTCGGCGTTGCCTCGAACAGGCCGAAGGCCCGTCCAAGGGATCGAATGAAGCTCCAAGGCAACGGATGTTGATTTTCCTACTCGAATCTTGTGCGACTCCACTGTTTCTCCTAATCTCGTCCTCGCATCGGGTCGGGACGAACGAATCCGACCCGGTCAAGCCCACCTGCTCGACACCCCGTTTCGCACCACCCTGGATGGCTCACACCATGAAACTCCGCATCGCCCTCGCCGCCACCCTCGCGCTGTTCGTCACCGCGACCCAGGCCGAAGCCACGTTCCTCGCCCCGGGCACCACCGTGACCCCCGACAGCACCCCGCTGGCCGGCACGGACGTGCTGTTGGCGACCACGGGCGTCCAGACCTTCTCCTTCCTCACCGGCACCGGCACCGACACCGGCACTTTCACCGAGTCGGTCTACCGCAGCGCCGCCGGGACCATCGACCTGACCCTCCAGGTGACCAACAATGCCACGTCGTTCACCTCGCTCGAGGTCGTCGCCCCGGCCGACTTCGCCATCGGCGGCAACAGCATCACGACCGACGTCAGCGCCACCGGACCGGGCGTCGCCCCGACCAGCGCCTTCCGCGGCGGGTTGAATGGTGGCCGCGTGCTCCAGTTCAACTTCTCGGGCTCCGCGGCGGCCGAGATCGCCCCGGGCCAGCAGAGCCAGCTCCTGATCGTCCGGACCAACGGCACCTCGTTCACCACCGGCACCGCCGGCATCTCCGACGGTGGCGCCACCACGGTGGCCGGGTACTCGCCGCTCGCGGCGCCGAGCGTGCCCGAGCCGGCCTCGGTGTGCCTGATGGGCCTCGGCCTCGCCGGCAGCCTGCTGCTCCGCAAGCGGATGCGGACCGCCTGATCGTCCGACGCCCACGGCCATCCCGATCGATGAGCGAGGCCAGCCCGACCGGACGGTCGGGCTGGCCTCGCCGCTTTGAATACCGATTTGGCCACCGTGACCCTGACGGCCGGCGAGATCAAGGGGTATGTCCCGCCCCGGGCCCCGACCCTCGGGATGCGGATCGGCCGGACGTTCGCCGGATCGGTCGGATCGCTCGGCCGGTTCGGCGAGTCGTCGCTGCTCGCCTGCGTCGCCGCCGCGCCGTGGCTGCCGATCTTCGCCCTGGGGGCGGGGGCCGTCGCCTGGCTCGCCCGGCGGGCGGCGAAGCGGTACCGGGCGGGCGCTCGGATCGGGGCCGTCCCCCCGCCCAGGACGTGAGGATACCCCGGGGACTTCAGGGCCCTCGCCGGGGGTCGGGCCCGGCCTTCGACCTTCGCGGGGTCGCGCGCCATCCGCCACTCTTCGAGGACGGGGAAAGGGTGCCCGGGGGGAGTTGAACCCTCCTCGACGAGGTCCACAACCTCGCATGCGTCCGCTACATCACGGGCACCATCGTTGCGAGCTTCGGGGAGCGGAAGGCGAGGGATTCGAACCCTCATGCCCCCCAAAGGGGGCGCACTCATTAGCAATGAGGCCCGGCCGAAGCCGTATCCGGCTGCCTTCCGTCGAGGGAGATTCCAGGCCCCGGACTCGAACCGGGCATCCCGCCTTATGAGGGCCGTCAGGGCACCTGCCCGCCTGGTTTCTGGGAGTAGCCGGGGGGAGATTCGAACTCCCGCGCCTTTTGGGGGGCTCGGGCACCTGAGGCCCGCGTGTCTACCGTTCCACCACCCGGCCAGCAAGACCTACGAGCGCGAGAATGCGTCGGGACGGAGTCGAACCGCCAGGTCCCCGAAGGGAGCGTGCTCTACAGGCACGGGGGCCCGCCAATGCCCAGCCGACGCATAGTAACATCATCATTCCGGAGGCTGGAATCGAACCAGCGACCTCCGCGTCCAAGGCGCGGAGTCGCGACCAACGGCAACCACTCCGGATCGAGAGGCGGAAGGAGAGGGAGTCGAACCCTCAAGGCTCATCGCTCGGCCGCGTTCGAGGCGGCTGCCATCGCCATTTGGCTTGCCCTTCCCGCGGGTCGAAGGCGCGAGAGCACCGGGGGCAGGAATCGAACCTGCGAGCTCCTCCTTAACAGGGAGGCGCGTGAACCAGCTCACGCCGCCCCGGTCTGCATGGAAACATATGAAGACGACGGAAGCGGGCAGCGGGGTCGAACACGCGCCTCCGCCTCGGCAAAGGCGGCAGGCTCCCGCGGCTTCATGGCCGCGTCGGGCGACGCGATTCGCGGATCGGGATGGTTTCGACCCGCGTCCGCGTCGCACATCGAGGCAGACGCGGCGGGGCGGATCGAAGTTCGCGCGAAGGGCGATCTTTTTCCGGAGCCGCTCAGGCGGTGAGGGCCCGGACGGCGTTGCGGAAGATCCGGAGGCCGTCGGGCTCGCGGTCGAGGCCCAGGCGGGTCCAGCGGGGGTGGTGGAGGGGGCTGACGAAGCGCTCGGGGTGGGGCATCAGGCCGAAGACGCGGCCGGTGGAGTCGCAGAGGCCGGCGACGGCGCCGGGGGATCCGCCGGGGTTGGCGGGGTAGCTCGCGGAGGGGCGGCCGTCGGGCCCGGCGTAGCGGAGGACGACCTGGCCGGCGGCCTCGAGGGTGGCCAGGGCGGAGGGGTCGGCGAGGACGAACTTCCCCTCGCCGTGGGCGACGGGCAGGTCGATCGGGTCGGCCGAGTCGAGGAACGGGCAGGGGCCGGGCTCGGGCGCGAGCCGGACCCAGCGGGACTCGAAGTGGCCGGAGTCGTTGAAGGTGAGGGTCGCGGGGCCGACGTTGGCGAACCGGCCGGGCAGGAGGCCGGCCTTGACCAGGACCTGGAAGCCGTTGCAGATCCCGAGGACCAGGCCGCCGCGATCGAGCAGGCGGGCGAAGGCGTCGCCCAGGACGGTCCCCAGCCGGGTGGCCAGGATCCGCCCGGCGCCGAGGTCGTCGCCGTGGGAGAAGCCGCCGGGCAGGGTCAGGACCTGGAAGGCGTCCAGGCCCGACGGCTCCTCGATGACCCGGCCGACGTGCCGGGTCTCGACCGCGGCCCCGGCCAGCTCCCAGGCCAGGGCCGTCTCCTCGTCGCAGTTCGTCCCGGGCGCCCGGAGGACCAGGACGCGAGGCTTGACCATGCGTCAGTAATTCCCTTCGTGCTGGGCCGACGTGGATTGATAGCCGACGTTGGGATAATCCGGCTCGGCGCGATAGGCCAGGTTGCGGCGGATCAGGTCGGCCTCGTAGACCTGGACGACGAAGTCGGCCGCGATCTTGAGGCGAGACGAGGCCCCCTTGCTCGGGAAGTCGGCCGGGGCCCCCCGGCGGAACTCGGCCACGCCGACGTGCTTGGAGCGGCCCTTGACGTAGTTGATCCCGGGGATCCCGTCGGCGTCGCCGGAGATCAAGATGGCGATGTCATAAGTATCCTGGAGCGCGACCATGTCGACCGCGAGGCTGGTGTCGAGCCCCTTCTCGTTGAGCGTGTGATGCAGGAGGTCGACCTTCCAGTGCCCTTCCTGGCGGATCTCGACGAAGTCGGTCGCCGCCTGGACGCCGTGGTAGAACCGCTTCTTCCGCTCCAGGGCCCGGCGCTTGTTCTCGTACCAGTCGCGGGTCTCGGCGAAGCAGAGCGACCAGGCCTCGTCGTTGCGGCGATCGGGGTGGAGGTCGGGCATCCTCCGCATGACGTCCTCGAGGTAGCTGTCGCGGAGCCTGGGGTTGAGCTCGAACCGGGAGCGGAGGCGGGCCTCGGCCTTGGGGTCGTTGAGGTCCCACTCGTCCATCTTGCCGACGACGTACCAGTAGATCCGCGAGTGCTGGGCCGACGGCCAAGGGGACCCGTCGGCGAAGGTCCGGCCCCAGTACTGGACGCTCTGCTCGAAGACGTGGCGATAGAACGAGCCGTAGTCGTCGACCCGCAAGTTCAGGTGTTTCAGGACGCCATCAAGGTTGGATCCGTCGACGAACGTGATGAAGCGAAGCATCAAACTTTCCTTTTGCCTGCGTTTATGATTCGGAGGCTCTGGGTACGACTCGCGGCGACTTCCCCAAGGCCGGCTCACCAGCGGAGCGGGCCTTGCCAGGCGGCTTTCAGGGCGGACAAGGGGGCATCGATCAAGGGGTCGGACGTCGCGTCGCGCACGACCAGGCGGGGGGCCGCGGTCACGGCGCCGACGCCGCCCAGGGGGAGCGATTCGAACAAACCTTGCACGGCGGCGACGTCGCCCGGCCGGACCTCCAGGAGGAACCGGGTCGGCGACTCGGAGAACAGCAAGGCGGCCGGATGGTCCAGCCCGGGCTGGCGCGGGAGGCCCACGATCGACGCTTCCACGCCGAAGCCGCCGGCCATCGCCATCTCGGCCAGGGCGGCGGCCAGGCCCCCTTCGCTGAGGTCGTGGCACGAGCGGACCAAGGCCCGGTCGATGGCCTCGTGGACGGCCCGGAAGACCTTGGGGGCGACCTCCAGGTCGACCCGAGGCACCCGGCCGCCTTCGAGCTTCCGGGCCTCCGCCCAGTGCGACCCGCCCAGCTCGTCGCGGGTGGTCCCGGCGATCAGGAGGAGGTTGCCGACCTCCTTGAGATCCATCGTCACGCACTTGCGGACGTCGGGCACCTGGCCCATCGCGGAGATCAGGAGGGTGGGCGGGATGGCCAGGCTCTTGCCTTCATGCGTGTATTCGTTGTTGAGGCTGTCCTTGCCCGAGATGAACGGCGTGCCGTAGGCGAGGGCGACCTCGCGGCAGGCACGGGCGGCCACCACGAGCGAGCCGAGGGTCTCCGGCCGCTCGGTGTTGCCCCAGCAGAAGTTGTCGAGGAGGGCGATCCGGGCCGGGTCGGCGCCGACGGCCACGACGTTGCGGACGGCCTCGTCGATCGCGCAACCGGCCATCGCGCGGGCGTCGAGCAGGCCGTATCGGGGGTTGATCCCGCAGCCGATGGCCAGCCCTCGGGTCGAGCCGGGCACGGGCAAGACGACCGAGGCGTCGCCCGGCCCGTCGTCGTGCTCGCCGACGAGGGGCTTGACCACGGTCCGGGCCTGGACCTCGTGGTCGTACTGGCGGACGATCCACTCCTTGCTGCACACGTCCCAGGCCCCGAGGATCGCCCGGAGGTCGGCGGCGTACTCGCGGTCGCGGGGCAGGTCGATCGGCTTTTCGGCCACAGGTGCGTACTCGGCCCGGCGGACGACGTCGGGCCGGCCGTCGTGGAGGAAGCGCATCGACAGGTCGCCGACGACCTCGCCGTGGTACTTGAGCGTGAGCCGGCCGGTGTCGACGAACCGGCCGAGGTCGGTCGCCTCGACCCCTTCGGACCGGCAGAGGTCTTGCAGGGCGCCCCAACGCTCGGGCGGGACGGCGAGGACCATCCGCTCTTGCGCCTCGGAGATCCAGATTTCGGTATAGGAGAGGCCGTCGTATTTGAGCGGGGCGCGGTCGAGGTCGACCTCGGCGCCCATCTCCGCCCCCATCTCGCCGACGGCGGAGGAGAAGCCGCCGGCGCCGCAGTCGGTGATCGAGCGGAAGAGGCCGCGGTCCCGGGCCCGGAGGACGACGTCGAGGACCATCTTCTCGGCGATCGCGTCGCCGATCTGGACGGCGCCGCCGGAGATCGACTCGCTCTCGCCGCTCAATTCGACCGAGGAGAAC
>JAABUQ010009266.1_pt1 | contig 13395 bp, 14 predicted proteins | sample 5560001 | NCBI WGS metagenome assembly JAABUQ01 (sample SAMN10711888, study PRJNA513371) | rock metagenome | isolation source: Antarctica rocks | place: Antarctica: Victoria Land, Finger Mt nord | collected 2015-12-18 | reverse complement strand
GGCAGGGCCGGGTCATCCGGGACGGCGAGAAGCAGCACCCGCACCAACGCCCCGGAATCCAGCCAGCTTGCCCCATGCAGTCCGGCGGGAATAGGCAGCGACACCGACTCGCCGCCGGTCGCGCTTGTGGTAGTTAGAAGCGCCGTCCGGTCGTCGCCCGCCGAGACAATGCCGCTGACGGTCGCCGACGCTTCCAGGGTCCGCCCGGCGTCTGCTCCCGGCTGAAGCAGCGCCGCCCCCGCCGCCGCGCCGGTCAGTAGGGGTGCCGCCGCCGCCCGCGCCCTCAGAAAGTCCCCGGCCGGGTCCGCCGAAACCCGGCAGGCTGTCAGTGCAAGCGCAAGCCAGACAAGAAGAGAAAGTTTCATAAAAAGATTGCCCCCGTAATTTTAACATAGTCGGCGGCGGCTGTCAAGAAAAAGAGAAGGACCGAGGGGCAGTCAATCCTATTCTTCAAATCCTATTTTTCATCGTTTGTTGACAACGGCTGGCAATTAAGATATACTGAAAAAAGACGAGTAAAAAGCAAGCAAGACCCTAACCACTACGCCGCGCCGAAAAGACGCGGCCCGGAGAGAGAGAACCAGATACGGATGGAGTCCGAATCCCGAGATTTGCTGACCGTGGAGCAAGCCGCTGCCTACCTGCAGCTCAGCCAGTCCAGCATTCGCTCCTACATACGCCAGGGCAAGCTGAATGCGTTTCGCATCGCCGGCAAGCGCAAAGTGCTGATCCCGCGCACGGAGCTTTTGAAGCTGCTGGAGCCGGCCCGCGCCCAGGATGTTGACCTGGAGCTTGCCGCCGATGCGGACGACGAAGCGTAACTTTTTCCAGCACCATCTATTCTTCACTGCACATGACACCGTCGTCATCCACTATCACCATTCAGGCCCGCACCCGCACTCCCGGCGTCTGGACCGAGCTGACCGAGCTTTGGCAGTTCCGGCACCTCGTCCGCACCCTGGTCGAGCGCGACCTGCGCGTGCGCTACAAGAACTCCGTGGTCGGCGTTGCCTGGACGATGGTCAACCCATTAATTCAGGTCTTCGTGCTGACCGTCGCCATCAGCTACATTCTCGGCTCCGGCCCGAAAAATCTGAGCGCCTACATCTTCTGCGCGACAATTCCCTGGACGTTCTTTCAGACCGCCATCTTCGACTCCTCCAGCGCGGTGCTGGCGAAGCTCGGCCTGCTGAAGAAAGTCTACTTCCCGCGCGAAATCCCGCTGATCGCCACGGTCTGCCAGAACTTCGTGCAGTTTGCGATTTCGCTCGGCGTCTTCATGCTGTACCGCTGGGTGCTGACCCCGCTGCTGCACGGCGGCAATGTCGCGCCGCCGGTTGCTATTCTTTGGCTGCCGGTTCTGGTGGCCGATTTGTTCCTGCTGACGCTCGGGGTAGCTTTTTTTGTTTCCACGGCGAATGTTTTTTATGAAGACGTCAAGTTTATCATCAACCTTGTCATGGGGTTCTTGTTTTACTTGATGCCGGTAATCTATTTTGCCGAAAACGTCTTTTATTCGCCGCGCATCCCGCTCCACCTGCAAAAGCTGGCGTATGACTTGTACCTGGTGAACCCGCTGGCCTGGCTGATTACGGCGTTCAAACAGGTTTTCTTCGGCATTGCGGACATCTCTAATATCACTGCGCCTCTGCCGCATCATCTCAGCGCACCGTTTGACCTGCGCTTTCTACTGCTGACGACAGTCACCTCAATTCTGATCTGCCTGTGGGGCTACTCGTTTTTTAACCATCACAAGTGGAACTTTACGGAGAGGCCATGAGCGACTCGCTGCCGACCACTAAAGCGCTGCCGGCGATTGAAGTCTCGAATCTAGTCAAAGAGTTCCGGGTGTACCACCGCAATTTCGGTACGCTCAAAAGCCATGCCGCCGCGCTGGCGAAGACGCTGGTGCGGCGCGAGGCTCACTCTGGGTTCGAGATACGTCGGGCGCTGGCAGACGTGACGTTTCAGGTCCCCGCCGGCGAGTCTGTCGCGCTGGTCGGGCGCAACGGCTCCGGCAAAAGCACGCTGCTTTCCATTCTCTCGCGCATCTACCTGCCGACGGCCGGAGAAGCGCGGATCCGGGGGCGGATGATCAGCTTGCTTGAGCTGGGCGCGGGCTTTGACGGCGAGCTGACCGGGGCGCAGAACGTCTTCTTTAACGGCGTGATTTTGGGTCTGTCCGAAGAGAAAGTCGCGGCGAGCTACGACGCCATCTTAGACTTCGCCGAGCTGGACCGGGAAACGATGGACCTGCCGGTGCGAATGTACTCGTCGGGAATGCAGCTCCGGCTCGGCTTTGCGATTGCCGTTCACTTAGAGGCCGATCTGCTGCTGGTAGACGAAGGGCTGGCGGTCGGCGACGAAGGCTTTCAGGAGAAATGCTTCCGCAAGATTGAGGAGTTCAAGACAGAGGGCAAGACAATCTTAATGGTCACGCATGAGCTGGACCATGTCGAGCGCCTTGCCGACCGCGTTTTGTGGCTGGACGGTGGCGTCATCCGGCACGATGGCCCCGTGGCCGAAGTGCTGGCCGACTACCGGGCAAACTTCCATCATGGCTAGCCGGGCACCTGCTGTTCTACCTGACATCTCGGTCGCGATTGTGTCCTACAACACGCGGGACCTGCTGCGGGCCTGCCTGCGCTCCCTGCTCGCCCGGCAGGCGGACGGCGAGGCGTCTTTAGAGATTAGCGTTGCCGACAACGGCTCCTCCGACGGCAGCATTGACATGGTCCGTACCGAGTTCCCCTCGGTGCAGGTGATCGAGACCGGCGACAATCTTGGCTTCGGACGCGCCAACAACTTAGCGTTGCAGAACGCCCAGGGCCGCGCGTACTGCCTGCTGAACTCGGATGCCGAAGTCCTGCCCGGCGCTCTGTCACTGCCTCTTGCCGCGCTCACTGCCGACCCGAAGATCGGCCTTGTCGGCGGTCAGCTTCTATGGCCCGACGGACGCCCGCAAACTTCTTACGGCGACGACCCGACACTGGCCGGCGTCTTCCGCGAGCAAACATTCTTGAGCGCACTCGGCGGCGCAGCGCCTGTTGCGCCCGCTGTTTCAGGCGAAGTGCGCGACGTAGACCAAATCTGCGGCGCGTTTATGCTGATCCGCCCGGAAGCCTGGCGCGAGGCGGGCGGCTTCGATCCGCAGTATTTCATGTATAATGAAGACGTGGACCTGAACTTTCGCCTGCGCCGGGCCGGCTGGCGCGTCGTGTTCCTGCCGGACGCCCGCATCACCCACCACCTGGGGGCAAGCAGCAGCGCCGACTGGCAGAAACGCGCCCGCATGGTCTCGGCGTACAATGAAAGCCGCTTCTACTTTTTCTCGCGCTTCTACGGCCCGGCGGCAGGCGCGGCGCTGAGGCGTTACTGCCTGCTCGGTGCCGCCATCCGGCTGACCGGCTGGTCCCTGCTGTCTCTGGTCAGGTCGCCCGCACGAGACAAAGTTAAGTTGTTCCGGGAAGTCTGGCGGCGGACTAAAGCAATGACGGCTTCCACTTGACTTTACGCCAAAATGCGCTTATAATGCGTAATAGATGCGTAACTATTACGCATCTATCACGCACAAAAAGAGGTCACTCATGTCCAAATCAGCCACCCCGCGCCCCGAGCGCGTCCGCCTGAGTTTAGAAGTCTCGCCGGAACTCAACGACAAGCTGGATGAGCTATCCGATAAAATTCATGGCTCCAAAAGCGATGTCCTTCGCCGCGCCGTTGCGCTGATGGATATTGCCGTCCGGGCGCGTGATGAAGGCCACAAGCTGGGGATTGCCGACCGCAACCAGCCGCTTTTGACCGAGATTATTGGCATCTAAGATTATTGGCATCTAATTTGGATGAACCGCCGGAAGATTTTCCTGCCGCCGTCAATCTTCCGCTGCTGGCGGAAGACGTGACCTTCGACATCAGCATTAAGTGGGCCGCGCCGGAAGAGCGCACGGCAGTTCTGGAAGAAAAACGAGCGGTCATCTCGGAAAAAGCGGCGGCAGCAGGGGAAAAGCGCCTCCGGCGCATTCTCGTACTGGCGGCGCTGCTGGCTGTTCTCGGCCTCTGCCTGTACGAAATCTTTTTCGCGCCTCTGGATCAAGAACGGCGTCAATTCGCCGAGAAGGCGGCACTGGCCGTTATCGCGTTCGCTGTCGGCAACACAGTCCCAAGCCTCTTCAAAGAAGACACAGAAAAAGAAAAGTAAGCAAAGCAGACTCAAATCCTGCTGCCTGCTCGGCGCTGCCATCCGGCTGACCGGCTGGTCCCTGCTGTCTCTGGTCAGGCCCTCCGCACGGGACAAAGTCAAGCTGTTCAGGGAAGTCTGGCGGCGAACAAAAGCGATGGGATAGCAAGAGTGAAAATGAACATTCGGTCCCGTGCAGCGCAGATGCTGGCTGCTGTCAAGCGGCAAGCTGCCAGCAGGAGTCATCTGCGATTATTTAACGGCAAAATGCTTCCTCTCAGCGAGGCTCAGCAGCAGTATGAGGCTGTCCGCAGGCAGGGCGACAGCATGGCGGTTGACAACGCGCAAACGGCTTCATCGGGCAAATTACTTTGCAATCATTACCTTGCAAACGCTCTGGCTGAGGATACCCTGGGAATATGGGCGCTGGATGCAGGCACGCTAAACTTTCTGGAAGAGGAAATCCAGACGAAGCGACCCCGATTCATCTTGGAGTTCGGTGCCGGCGTCAGTACGCTCTGCTTCGCCCGCTACATGATGGAGGCCGGGCATCCGTCGTCAACTCCCTGCGTGTTCTCGATAGAGCAGAACGAGTGGCAGATCGAGAAGTCACGAGAGCGTCTTGAAGAACTTGGACTGTCGCCTTTTGTTCGCCTGCTGCACGCTCCGGTTGAGCGGCGCTGCCTGGAAGGCATTGATGCGGAGTGTTACGCGCTTTCCGAGCAAACTCTCGCCGCGTTCTTCGGCGAGGCTCGCATGGACTGGATCGTCATAGACGGGCCAAGCGGGGACGGCCTGACTCGTTTTGGGACGCTGCCCCTGGTAAAAGAGTATGCTTCTAAACAAACGGTCTTTTTCTTAGATGATGCGCTGAGAACGGAAGAAATGGAAGTTGCCAACCTTTGGAGCCTTTTGCCTTATGTCCATAACATACAGCTCTGTTTTCGCGGCAAGGGCATTTGGATCGGAGAGCTAAATTTCCCTTCCGGCGAGAGGGTGTCTTGAACATTTTTGCCGACAAGCTTCGGCTGCCTGCCAGGAGACCGCATACAATCATGCTGTACCCCTTTTGGGGGACAAACCTGGAAAACCGTGAAGACCCGGTATCAGGACGATTTGATCGTTATCTTCAGGAAGGGAAGCGCCTGTTTGCGCTGACCCCGCTTGACCAAGCGGAGGTTGTCGTGGTTCCTCACGAATGGGTGGCCGGGGACGCAAACGCAGCGGCCCGGCAGGCCATTGACGAAGCCGGCAAAGCCGGTAAGCAGGCCGCGCTTTTCTTTAACCACGACTCGGAAGAAGACATTGACGTGGAGAACACGCTCGTCTTTCGCACGTCTTTTCGGCGCTCCCGGCGTAAAGCCAATGAGTTCGCGTTCATGGTTTGGAGCGAAGATTTTGTAGAGCGGTATTTAGGCGGCGATTTGGTGATGCGGAAAAAGGGGCCAAAACCTGTTGTCGGGTACTGCGGCTACGCGGCGCTGGGACAGGTGCGGCAGGAACGGCTTGTCGGCTCTCTGCGGAAGGTACGCGGTGCGTCCCGCGTTCTGAACCGGTTGAAGATCGGCATTGACGGCACGGTCGGGATGCGCCTGCGGTCCGAAGCAGTCGCGCGGCTGGCCGCGAGCCGGCAGGTGGAGACAAACTTTCTGCTGCGCCGCGCGTTCTGGAATGGGGCCGCCGCCGGTGACTTTACGGGAATGGAGCAGAGCCGGCGCGAGTTTGTCCAGAACATGGTCGGCAGCGATTACATCTTATGCATTCGTGGGGCCGGCAATTTTTCGTACCGCCTGTACGAGACACTCTGCTGCGGGCGTATTCCCGTGTTCGTGGACACCGATTGCGTCCTGCCTTACGAGCGCTGGATTGACTGGCGGCGGCACTGCGTTTGGGTGAAAGAAAAAGACCTGCCGCACATCGCGGAGCGCGTGGCGGAGTTCCACGGCAGGCTGACGGAGCAGGAGTTTGAGGACCGGCAGCGGGCCTGCCGCGAGGTTTGGGAAGAATGGCTGTCGCCGGTCGGCTACTTCGAGAATTTCTACCGGCACTTTGAATGAACTATGTCACGGCTTTCTGATTTGCCCCGCATCACATTCGGCATTATTGTGCTGAACGGCGAGCCGTTCACGCGCTATAACCTGACCGCGCTCTACCCATTCGCGCACGAAATTATCGTCGTTGAAGGGGCCGCGCCCTCCGCGCGAGATTTTGCAACTTCCAGCGGCCACTCCGCCGACGGGACGCTTGACATTCTGCGCCGCTTCCAGCGCGAAGAAGACCCGGAAAACAAAGTCATCGTCGTCACGGCGGAAGATGAAGGACACGCAGACGGATTTTGGACGGAAAAAGACGAGATGTCGCAGGCTTATGCCAGGCGTACCACGGGCAGCTATTTGTGGCAGGTGGACATGGATGAGTTTTACCGGCCGGAGGACATGCAAAAAGTCATTAAGATGCTGGCGGACGACCCGGCGATTACGGCGGCGACATTCCAAGTCAAGACGTTCTGGGGCGGCCTGACGGCCCACACCGACGGCATCTTCCTGCGGTGGGAGGCGCAGAACTTCCACCGGCTCTTTGCCTGGGAACCCGGCTATGAGTATGTGACCCACCGGCCGCCGACGGTCCGGGACGACCGAGGGCGGGATTTAAGGGCGCGGCACGCGATTTCCGGGCCGGAAATGGCCCGGTGCGGCATCTTCCTGTACCACTACTCCTTGGTGTTTCCGTTTCAGATAGATTTCAAGCTGGCCTACTATGGCAACATGGACCGCAGCCAGAACATTCCATTACAGCATCAGCGGCAGAGATGGCATGACAACTTTTTCTCACTTGCCGACCCGCTGTATGTAGATGACACTTCCGTTCTTGGCGAGCCAAGCTGGCTTGTGTCCTATCCCGGACCGCACCCACAGGTGATCCGGCAGCTTTGGCAGGACATCAAGGCAGGCAGTGTTACCGTCCGCCTGCGTCCGACCAGCGACATTGAGCGTCTACTTCATCGGCCTGGTTACAGGGTGCTCACGCGAATGCTCCCGCTGTTCTACGCCCCGCGCGAATGGTCTGGGCGCATTCGCCGGGCGGCCGGTCGCCTGAGGCGGAGGCTGCGCCGGTGAAGATTGCTCGCCGCCTCGGGCGCTTCTGGCTTCATGCCTGGACGGTTGCTGGTCTCACGCCGGCAGTCCTGCGGGCCTTCTGCCTGCACCTGCCCATCTTGTCCGGCTGGGCCACCCGGCGCTGGTCTCTGCGGCTTCTTGCGGTGGGCGACTCGGCGGCTTTCGAAGCGGCGAGGCAGGCGCAGTTTGAGCAGTGGCGACCTGAAGACCTGACCCCTAAGCTCTTCTTTTATGGCCGTGACGGATGGCGCAGTTTTGTTTCGGAGCCGGATTACCCCTCCCCCCCAGGGAGTGGAACGCTCCACTTGGCGTCGCGGGCATTCTTCAAAACCATCTCCCCCAAGGCCGGCCTGGAGAGATTAACGGTGGAGATAGCCGCGCTCGGACCAGGGGAGTGCCTCCTGATTTACGCGCCTCATCGGTTCGCGTATGGACCGGAAGAGTTTGCCTGGGTTCCGCAGTGGGAAAAGTTCGCAGCACTGGCAAAGCGCACGCCTGGAATGCGGATACTAGATTTCAACCCTAGTTTCGACCGAAACGGATTCTTTCATGTCGTCATCAAGCACGAAAAAGCCGCGCCTTCTGCTCCGGCACCAACTACTCAGGCACTGACACATGGCGGACACTATTTTTATTTGAACGCCGGGCGCAGCCGCCTTCTTGGAAACTCTGCACGGGTGCTGTCGGCAGCCGGCCTGCGTGCTTTGGAGCGCCGAATAGGACCGGTCTCGGAGCATTCGTTCCTGGCAAGGGTTCCTGAAGACATTGCAGTTGGGCCAGGCCAGATTGCCATGGGGCACTATGGCAACTGGGTAACAGGAGCGCGGGCCGGCGGGGCGCTGACGATCCTCTATGGACCCGGCGACCGTTTTCGGCCCGAACGCCATGATGCGCCGTTCTTCTTAGAGATACAAGCGCAGGGAGACTTCGCCGCACAGTATACAGCCGCGCATCTAGTTGTCATGCAGGCGGGCGGGCGCTGGCGTATGACTGACCCTTTTCCATATCCGGGTCTGTGCCGCTGGATGGACCTACCGGTTTCGCCTGCCGTGTTCCCGCGCACGAAAAAGCGCATTGCGGCACCGGGAAAGCGCGTGTTCTGCTTTATTGGGCTGTACGACGACTACCAGAAGGGCCTCGACATCGCTCAGGAGTTATGCCGCCGCTGCCCGGAGATGCAATTCATCGCGATTGGATGCAAGCCGATTGGAGCGCCGAACTGCCGCGAGTACCCAGCCGTGGACAACCGCCGTCCGGCGTTTAGACGCCTAGCGGCGCAGGCGGACTTCATTGTCTCGCCCGCCCGCGACGATGCTCAGCCGGGCACAATCGCTGAATGCGGCTCGCTCGGCCTGCTGCCGATTATCAGCGAGACGACCGGGTATGTGCTGTCTTTTCCGCGCCGCCTTGATGCGAACGATTTGGATCAATGCATGATGGTTTTGAAAGAAGCACAAGCGGCAAATGCCGATGCAATTAAAGGATGGCAGGCGCTGAACGCGCACTACATCGAACAGTTCCACCGCCCAGAGGTCTACGATGCACTGATGGATTCTTACTTACGGGAAGTCGTTTCCGAGAGGGTGAAGAAAAATTAATGCCCCTGCCTGCACAGATGAAGGAACTCATCCGCCTGCTGATGCCGCCTGTTGTCTACAGAGCCGCTGCACACTGGCTAACGAGACAACAGCCGAACACTCCTGCACTAAACTACGTGCCAAATGGCTGGAGAGACGCCGCGCATTACCGGGGCTGGAACGCTGAAGGCGTACTCGAAGCCTACAAAGCGACATGGCCGCGGCTGGTGCGCGAGTCGCAAACGGCAACCCCACTCAACGTCATCATGGGGACTGATGATGTGGGGATGCAAAACGTCCTGCTTTGTTTCGCTTACTCGCTGGCACTGGCGGCACAGAATAAGACAGCGCTCTCGATGCTGGATTGGGGCGGAGCGATCGGCCAGTATAAGCTGCTGGCGCAGGCGGCTTTGCCTGGAGTGCCGATTAAGTATCACTGTAAAGACGTGCCGCTGCTGGCGGAGTACGGACAGCAGATCAACCCGGACGCTTACTTTTCATCTGAAGCCGCCTCATGCCTAAGTCGTTCCTACGATTTCATTTTGGTTTCCAGTTCTTTGCACTACTCGGAAGACTGGCAAGCGGATTTCAGAGCCTTAGCCCGCGCAGCAGACGGTTACTTGTTGCTAACACGCACGCCAGTTAATGACGAAGATAGTTCCTTTGTCTTCTCACAGAGCGCTTATGGTAGCGAGTGGCTTGGGTGGAGTCTGAAGCGCCGTGACTTGCTAAATTGTGCGGCGGCAGAGGGATTAAGCGTCGTGCGCGAGTTTATGATGTCGGATGTAGATATTCCCATTGTCAACGCGCCGTACCGATCCCGGCAGCGCGGCTTTTTGTTTCGGTCTCAGCGGTAACTTCAACTATGGACACAGCATCACCGTTCGCGCAGAGCCGCGTTCTCATCACGGGTGGGTTGGGCTTTATTGGGTCCAACCTTGCCATTCGCCTGATGGGACTCGGCGCAGAAGTGCTGGTGGTAGACAGTCTGGTGCCGGAGTACGGCGGCAACCTGTTCAACATTGATGCCATCAAAGACATTCGGGTCAACATCGCGGATGTGCGGGACGAGCATTCTATTCGCTATTTAGTGCAGGGCCAGGATTTTCTATTCAATCTCGCCGGGCAGACCAGCCACATGGACTCAATGGCTGACCCATACACGGACCTGGAGATCAATTGCCGTGCCCAGTTGTCTATTCTGGAAGCCTGCCGCAAGTATAACCCCGGCATTAAGATTGTGTTTGCGAGCACCCGCCAGCTTTACGGCAAGCCGGACACGCTGCCGGTCGGCGAAGACCATCTGCTGCGGCCCGTAGACGTGAACGGCATCAACAAAATGGCCGGGGAATGGTATCATATCCTGTATAACAATGTCTATGGCCTCCGCGCCTGCGCCCTCCGGCTGACCAACACCTACGGGCCGCGCATGCGGATCAAAGACGCTCGCCAGACATTCTTAGGCGTCTGGCTGCGGCTTGTCGTCCAAAATCAGCCGTTTGAGGTCTGGGGCGGCGAGCAGCTCCGCGATTTTACCTATGTGGACGACGCGGTAGAAGCGTTTTTGCTGGCCGCTTTAAGTGCAGACGCCGACGGCAAAGTCTTCAACTTAGGCGGTCCAAGTGTGCTGACGCTGACGCAGATGGCGGATTTGCTGATTGAAGCCGCCGGCAGCGGGGCTTACGAAGTTTGCGAGTTCCCGGCGGACCGCAAGCGCATTGACATCGGCGACTACTACGCAAACGACGATTTGATTCGTCGCATACTCGGCTGGGAGCCAAAAGTCACCGAGCGTGAGGGCCTTACCCGGACGCTTGCGTTCTACCGCGCCCACTTGGACCCTTATCTTTAAGGCTTTGGTTTAGAAACATGATGCCGGGGTTGTGGAAAACCCCGGCGAAGAAGCGTCCTTCGGACGAAGATTATATAGACGAAGATGCCAGATACACGCGGCAGTTTTCGTGTCCGAAGGACATTTCCTGCCGGGGTTTTCCACAACCCCGGCGTCTACCGGCAGCGAGAGAGCATCGGCAATGACGCCAGCAATAAAACCAATCCTGCAAAGCAGTCCTCACGCGGGATACCTGGCCCATCAAGCCGAGATTGACGAAGCCGTTGCCCGAACGCTGGCAAGCGGCTGGTACATTCTGGGCGCGGAAGTCGCCGCGTTCGAACTGGAGTTTGCTGCGTATCTCGGCACGACTTACGCGGTCGGCGTCGCCAACGGAACCGACGGCCTGCGGCTGGCGATGCGTGCCTGCGGCATCGGCCCAGGCGATTTAGTGTTTACCGTCGCTCATACCGCCGTCGCTACCGTCGCCGCGATTGACATGGTTGGCGCGATGCCGGTGTATGTAGATATCGACCCGCAGACGTTCACGATGGACCCTCAAAAGCTGGAAGAGGCGATTGCTCACGCGCCGCCCGGCGTTCCAAAAGCGGTCCTGCCGGTGCATCTCTACGGCCACCCTGCCGACCTGACCGCCATTGCCGAAATCTGCCGCAAGCGCGGCCTGCGCCTGCTGGAAGACTGCTCGCAGTCGCACGGCGCGGCCTGGAACGGCAGGAAGACCGGCACCTGGGGCGACATCGCCGTGTTTAGCTGCTACCCGACCAAGAACTTAGGCGCACTCGGCGACGCCGGCATTGCCGCAACCAGTGACCCTGAACTGAACGCACAGATGCGCCTGCTTCGGGAATACGGCTGGCGCGAGCGCTATGTCAGCGCCATCCCCGGCGAGAACAGCCGCCTGGACGAAATGCAGGCCGCGATCCTGCGGGTCAAGCTGCGCTACTTGGACGTTGACAATGCCCGCCGCGCCGCTGCCGCCGCCCGTTATGATGCTTTGCTCGCCGATGCAGATGTCCGGCTGCCGGTCGTGCGCCCGGAAGCCGGCTCCGTGTTTCATCAATACGTTATCCGTTCGGAGCGGCGCGACGCCCTGCGGGAGTACCTGAAGAGCCAGAATATCAGCACACTGATCCACTATCCGGTTCCGGTCCATCAGCAGCCCGCTTACGCGCATTTTGCGTTGGGGCCGCTGCCGGAAACTGAAGCGGCGGCTCGCGAAGTTTTGAGCCTGCCGCTATACCCGGAGATTTCTGATGACGATGTGTGCCGCACGGCATCAGCCCTCCGCGCTTACAGTTAAATTCTGCCATGCGCTACTACTGCACCTATTTTGATCGGAATTATCTTCTGCGGGGCCTGACCCTCTACCAGTCTTTAAAGCAGCATGCACAGCCCTTCATCCTTTGGGTTCTGTGCTTTGACGAGTGGAGCTTTGAGGTCTTAACTAAGCTGGCGCAGCCGGATTTGCGCCCGGTTGCGCTGGCGGATTTCGAGAGCGGCGACAGTGAGCTGCTGGCCGCAAAGTCCGCCCGCAGCAAAATGGAATACTATTTCACCTGCTCCCCGTCCTGGCCCCTGTATCTGCTGACGCAAAATCCCGAGATTGATCTGCTGACTTACCTGGATGCCGACCTGTATTTCTTTAGCTCCCCGGAGCCGATCTTTGCGGAGCTGAGCAGCGGCTCGATTCTGATTGTCGGGCACCGATTCCCCGACCATTTGAGGCATCTGGAGCTGCACGGCATCTACAATGTAGGCTTGCTGACATTCCGCAGCGACGACACAGGCCGCGCCTGCCTGCGCTGGTGGCGCGAGCGCTGCCTGGAATGGTGCGGCATCGAGCCGCAGGACGGGAAGTTTGCCGACCAGAAGTACCTGGATGACTGGCCGGAGCGGTTTCCGGGAACGCGCGTCCTGGAACATGCCGGGGCCGGGCTTGCTCCCTGGAACTGGACCGACTACACAGTTGAACGGTCAGGCAGCGGGATCAAAGTCAACGGCAAGCCGTTAATCTTTTATCACTACCACGGCATCAAGTTCCTGACGCGCCGGCTCTACGACCCGGTGACGCTAGGCCGGCGGTACGGCGAAATGCCGCCGGCTGTGCGGGACATGCTTTACCGGCCTTATGTGGCGGCGCTCAAAGAAACCGCAGGCCGGCTGCGCCAGGCGGGAGTGGAGATCGGCATAGACCGAACGCCGATCCTTGATTACGGCTGGCGCATGTTCGTCAGCAAGCTCCGCCGCCGTCAGCTTATGCTGGACCGAGACTTGTACTAGAATCAAGGTCATCAAGAAGCCATGACATTTACAATTTCCATTGTCACGGCGACGCTGAACCGGCGGGACTTTCTGCCGCGCTGCATTGAAAGCGTTGCGGCGCAAAGCTATCCTGAAAAAGAGCATGTGATCATAGACGGCGGCTCAACCGATGGCACGGTGCAAATGCTGCGGGAGTATGCCGCAAAGTACCCGCACATCCGCTGGATTTCGGAGCCGGATGACGGGCTTTCGCAGGCGCTCAACAAAGGGCTGGCCCTGGCGATGGGGGACGCGGTCGGGGTGCTGGGGGACGACGACTACTACCTGCCGGGGACTTTGGAGCGCGTGGCGGCGGAGTGGGCGGCGCATCCCGAAGCCGGCCTGGTGTCGGGCGGCTGCGACCAGGTGCAC
>JAABUQ010009264.1_pt1 | contig 13396 bp, 11 predicted proteins | sample 5560001 | NCBI WGS metagenome assembly JAABUQ01 (sample SAMN10711888, study PRJNA513371) | rock metagenome | isolation source: Antarctica rocks | place: Antarctica: Victoria Land, Finger Mt nord | collected 2015-12-18 | reverse complement strand
CGCTGCGCCTGCCGCTCAGCCTGCTGCCCAGCCCGCCGCCCAGTAAGCGTCAGGGCGGACGACAGACGTAAGCTGGGCGGCCGGGCATCCGGCCTAGGCCCGGCAGGAGCAGGCTCGTCCTGCAATATCCGGGCTTTGCATCTTTGGGTTGGCGTGTTGGCCTGGTTCCATGCACGCCAACCTGATCGCCTTCAGCTTGTTCACCGTGGCGACGCCGGGTCCGAACAACGCCATGCTCGTGGCATCCGGCGCACGTCATGGCCAGCGCCGGTCGCTGCCTCGTACGCTGGGCGTGTGACTCGGTTTTGAACTACTAGTTGCGGTGGTCAGCCTCGGGCTGGCCGGACTGCTTTCAGCCTATCCCACGCTGCACGCCCTGCTCCGTTGAGTCGGCAGCACCTGGATGCTGTGGATTGCGTTCGGCATCGCTGCAGCGCGATTGCGACGGGTGCGCCGCCACGGCCTCCTTTGACGTTCCTGGGCGCAGTACTGTTCCGGTGGGTGAACGTGAAGGCGTGGGTTATGGCCGCGGCGACCGCGACGACCTACCACGGCGCCTGAACTCCCGCTGCAGGTGTTGGTGCTGTTCCTGATGTTTGTCGTGCTGGATGTCCCGGGCGCCCTGCTATGGATCGGGATGGGCGCGGCGCACGTCCTGCGCTCGGCGGGCCAGTTGCGCGCGTTCAACGTTGCCATGGCCGCGCTGCTGGTGCTGTCTGTGGCACCGCTCCTGGCTGGCTGAGCTTCCGTAGTTCGGGGAACCCGCCCATGCAGTTTGACTTCGCCGCCCTGCCCGCCCGTGACTGCTACAAGCTGCTGGTCTCCACCGTCACGCCGCGGCCCATTGCCTGGGTGGTGACGCAGGATGTGCAGGGGCGGTTGAACGCGGCCCCGTACTCTTTCTTCAACGCCATGTCCGGCGATCCGCCGGTGGTGGTGTTCGGCATCGGCGGGCGCGAACCCGGCGACGCCAAGGATACCGGCAACAACATCCGCTGCACCGGTCAGTTCGTCATCAACCTGGTGGACGAAGCCACCGCGGCTGCCATGAACATTACCGCCATCGACTTCCCGCACGGCGTGAATGAGATCGCCGAGGCCGGGCTGACCACCCTGCCCAGCCTGCATGTCGCCCCGCCGCGCATCGCCGAAAGCCCGGTCGCGATGGAGTGCGAGCGCCTGGCCACTATCGAGATCGGCAACGAGCGCTGCCTGGTGCTGGGCAAGGTGCTGGCCATGCACATCCGCGACGACGCGGTGATCGACTCTGCGCGCTGCTATATCGACACGCCGCGGCTGAACCTGGTCGGCCGCATGCACGGCGCTGGATGGTATGCCCGGACGACCGACCTGTTCGAGATGAAGCGGATCGACCCCGCCGGCTACGTCCGCAAGACCGGGGGCTGACCGATCCGCCTGTTGCAGCCGCTGCGGCACAAGCCTGTCGCGCTGCTGTGGGGCGGGCTGGCGTTCTCGGCCATTGGCGACCAGGCGTATAATGTGGCGTTCGCCTGGATCGCGACGGAGGCGTTCGGGGCGGCGGCGGGCTACCTGGTTGCGCTGGGGCCGCTGGTGTTGCTGGCGACGCTGGTGTTTGGCGGGCGGGCGGGCGATGGCGTGCCGCCGGGCCGGGCGATGATCGGGGCGGACCTGGTGCGGGCGGCGGCCTTGCTGACGGTCGTTGCCGTGTGGTCCGTGGTGGGGTCGCCTCCGGCTGCCGGCCTGGTGTTGGCGGTCGCGGCATTGGGTGCCGGACAGGCCGTGTTCCGTCCGGCGTTGCAGGCAGTGCTGCCGGCGCTGGTGCCGGACCGCGCGCTGCTGCCTGCGGCGAACGCGCTTCTGGATGGGACGGAGCGCCTGGCCCGGCTGCTAGGCCCCGCACTGGCCGGGCTGCTGTCGGCGTTGCTGCCGTTGCGACACTTGCTGACCCTGGATGCTGCGACGTTCCTGGTGTCGGCTGCGGCGCTGTGGCTGATCCAGCGGCGGCAGCCTATTCCGGCCCTACACGGCCTGCCGCCCGGCGGCGTGCTGGCCAGCATGGCGCAGGGCGTGCACGCGCTACGCCAGCACGGGCTGTTGGGATATGTGCTGGCGACCTCCGGAATGCTGAACGGCGCGTGGTATGCGACCTTCTTCCTGGTGCTGCCGCTGCTGCTGCAACGCTCCGCCCTGGCGCTGTCGGCGTATGGGCTGGTCATCTCGGCTTATGGACTGACCAATTTAGCGGCAAACCTGGTTATCGGCAGCAGGCCGGCGCCGGCGCGGCCGGGCCGCCAGATCTTCGGGGGCAATCTCTGCCTGGCGCTGGGAATGGCCGCGCTGGCTATTATCGCCGCTACGGGCTTGGCGCCGGGCGTCCTGCTGCTGGCGGCGATGGCCTCGGCTGGCCTTGCGGCCGTTGGCGGCCCCATGCAGGACATCCCCGTGGCCGTGCTGCGGCAAACCGAGCTTGAGCGCGCCGATGTTCCGGCCGCGACACGGGCGATGATGGCCAGCAGCCAGGGCGGGCAACTCGCTGGCGTGCTGCTGACGCCGCTGCTGGTGGGCGTGCTGCCGATGGCCGGAGTCATCGCACTTTGCGCCGGCCTGACTGCCGGGGTGGGGCTGCTGGGCCTGCGGTGCTATGGATAATGGGAATTTGCCATGCACGACTGCCATGGATTGGGCGTGCCGGCGCAGTGCAACCGCATATGGCGCAAGAACCGTGCTGGCTTTCTGTCCCTCCGGGATAGGGCCGGGTGAGAGAGGCCGCAAGCGCCACATCCGGCATGCTTGGGAGCGGGTTTCGTCCTTGAATGGGGACATCAGGCCCTTGCCGCCCCTCTCACCCCGGCCCGGAGGGAAAGGGAGCAGGCAGGCAGCGTCTCCTTGGGCTGTATGCGATCGCCCGGCTTACGGGTGCTTGGGCTCGTCTAGTGGCGCCTGGCCGGCCTCGCCCCGCACCTCGATCATCCGCATCAGCGTTTCTAGCCGGTCCGCCTCCTCGACCGGCTTGTCCGGCCGTAGCCGGGCCACGCGCGGGAAACGTAGCGCTACGCCACTCTTGTGCCGGTTGCTGACCTGCGCCGCGTCGAAGGCGATCTCCAGCACCAGGCCGCGCTCTACCTCCCGTACGGGTCCGAAGCGGTGGACGGTGTGGTTGCGTATCCAGCGGTCCAACTGCACCAACTCTACATCGGTGAAGCCGGAGTAGGCCTTGCCCACCGGCACCAGCTCCCCGTCCTCCCGCCATAGGCCGAAGGTGTAATCCGAGTAGTAGCTGCTGCGCTTGCCGTGCCCGCGCTGCGCGTACATCACCACGGCGTCGATGGTCAGCGGGTTGCGCTTCCACTTCCACCACTGCCCTTTTGGCCGGCCCGGCACGTAGGCGCTGTCGCCGCGCTTCAGCATCAGCCCCTCGATGCTGGCGGCCCGGGTGCCGTCACGCAGGGCCGACAGCTCCTCGATCGTGCGGAAGGGGATTAGGGGAGACAGGTCCATGCGCTCCGGGTGGTGCAGGCTGAACCAGGTCTCCAGGTGCGCCCGGCGGTCGTCGAACGGCAGCGCCCGCAGGTCGGTCACGCCGTCGAACAGCAGGTCGTACAGCCGGACCGCCACGGGGAACTCGCGCAGCAGCTTCGGGCCTGGCGATTTGCGGTTCAGCCGCTGCTGCAGGTCGGCGAACGGCGCGATCTCGCCATCGCGGATCACCAGCAGCTCACCGTCCAGCACGCCCTTGAACCGCATGGCGTCCAGGATCTCTGGAAACGCCCCGCTCACGTCGTCCGCGCCGCGCGAGTAGATGCGGCTGCCGTCCGCGGTCGCGACAAGCTGCACGCGGATGCCGTCCCACTTCCACTCCGCCCGGTAGGCGGCAGGGTTCAGCGCCGCCAGGTCCGGCGCTTCCAGCGGGTGCGCCAGCATCGGCGGGCGGAACACCGGGGCGCCGGCCGGGTCGGGCTTGTCGCCCCGTCCCTCCAGCCAGGCGAAAAGCCCGGCATAGGGCGGCGTCAGGCCGTGCCAGATCTCCTCGATGTGGTCGGCCTCCACCGTGCCCCCGGCCAGCTCCGCCAGGGCGGTCTTGGCCAGGCGGGCGGAGGCGCCGACGCGTAGCGAGCCGGTGATCAGCTTCAGCAGGGCATAGCGCGTGGAGGAGTCCGACGCATCCAACCATCCTGCCAGCACCCGCGGCAGCTCCGCCTTGGGGGTGCTGACCAGCGCCTGCACCACCTCCGTCATCGTCGGCGGACCCGCATTGGTGGGGGCGGAGGGCCAGATCAGCGCCACCGTCTCCGCGAGGTCCCCGACGTAGTCATGCGACATGGCGAACAGCACCGGGTCGGTCCGCTCCTCCGCCAAGGCGCGGATGAGCGCGGGCTTGGCGGCGTCGAACGCCAGCTTCCCGGTCAGCGCTGCGAGGCCGAAGCCGCGGTCCGGGTCTTGCTGAGTGGTGAAGTAGCGGCGCAGCAGCGCCACCTTGGCCAGCCGGCCCGGGGTGAACACCAGGCGTTCCAGCAGCTCCGCGAAGGCGATCATGCGACGTCCGGTGCGGCGGCTGGGGGCGGCGCGTCCTCCTCCTCCTCGTCGCCATATCCCAGCAGGCGCAACGCCCTGCCCCGGATGCCGCGCTTGGCGGCCTCGTGGATCAGGGCCTCCTCCCGCCCGTGCGTCACCCATACTTCCGGCGCGGCGACTTCATCGAGCGTCTGGTTCAGCTCGTCCCAATCGCAGTGGTCGCTGATCACCAGCGGCAGTTCCACCCCCTTGGTGCGGGCGCGCTGCCGCACCTGCATCCAGCCGGAGGCGTTGCACACGACGGGGTCGGCCAGCCGGCGCGCCCAGCGGTCGGCGATGGCGCTGGGCGGCGCGATCACGATGGCGCCGCGCAGGCTGTCCTTGGCTGCTACCGTGGCCGGGCGCAGGTCGCCGAGCGGGATGCCCATGCGCTCGTATGCCGTGCATAGCGGCACCTGCGCGCCGTGCAGGTAGATGGGCCGGTACCAGCCGGCCAGGCGCAGCAACGCGATCAGCCGTTGCGCCTTGCCTAGCGCGTAGGCGCCGACGACATGCGTGCGCTCGGGGAACAGCGCCACGCTGTCCAGCAGCTTGGCCACCTCATGCTCCGCGCGGGGATGGCGGAACACCGGGAGGGCGAAGGTCGCCTCCGTCACGAATACGTCGCAGGGGATCGGCTCGAAGGGACGGCAGGTGGGGTCGGGCTGGCGCTTGTAGTCGCCACTGACGACGGCCCGGGTGCCGCGCCACTCCATCGCCACCTGCGCGCTGCCCAACACATGCCCGGCCGGTTCCATCCAGACGCGGACGCCGCCGAGGGTGATCGGCTCGCCATACTGCAATGCTTGCTGCACAGCGCCTGCCCGGCCCTGGCCCATGCGAACATCCATCAGGGCGAGCGTCTCTGGGCTGGCTAGCACGGCGTCGTGGCCGGGCCGGGCGTGGTCGGCGTGGGCATGGGTGATGATGGCCCGGGCGACGGGGCGGACCGGGTCGATGTAGAAGCCGCCGGGCTCGCAATACAGGCCGTCCGGTTGGACCTTCAGCCAAGTCTCAGGGTGCGGCATGACTTGCCTGCTTTCCCAAGTCCCTTTGGGATAGGGCTGGGGAAAGGGAGTGGGTTGACACAGCCGTGGCCGGTGACACCGCCAAGGCCGTCAACCGTATGGTCCGCGCTGCAAGACCTCCTCACCCCGGGCTTGGTCCGCTTCGCGGCCCAAGCCCGGGGTGAGAGGGGGAAGGATAGGGTCAGCCCTGCTTGCGCTGGCCGTCACTGGTCAGCGGCACCGGAACCCAGCGCAGGCCCTCGCTGCTCTGCACCAGCATCAGAACGGTCTTACGGTTCTGCTTGCGGTAACGGTCCATTCGCTCCTGCACGTCGGCGGGGGTGGAGACGCTTTCCTGTTGGACTTCCACGATTACGTCGCCGGGCTTGAGACCCTTGCCGGCCGCGGCGCCGTCCGGCATCACATCCGTCACCACCACGCCCTTCTGGTCGGCGCCGATCTTGAACTTGTCACGCAGCTCGTCGGTGATCGGGGCCAGGCGGGCGCCGAGGCCACTGACCTCGATGTTGCGGTTGACCACCGGCGCCGGGGCGGCCGGGGTGTTGCTGGCGACCTGCTGCGGATCGTCGGGCAGCTCGCCGACCTGGGCCTGCACCGTCACCTCCTTGCCGTCGCGCCAGACCACGACGGGCACGTCCTTGCCGATGACCGTCTCGGCGACGATGCGCGGCAGGGACTTCATCTCCTTCACGTCCTGGTTGTTGAAGCGCAGGATCACGTCGCCGCTGCGGATGCGCGCCTTCTCGGCCGGGCCGCCCTCGCTGACCTTGGCGACCAGTGCGCCGTTGCCGTCCTTGAGGCCGACGCCCTCGGCGACCTCGGGCGTCACCTGCTGGATGTTCACGCCCAGCCAGCCGCGCCGCGCCCGGCCGTACTCCCGCAACTGCGACACCACGGCCTTCGCCATGTTGGCGGGAATGGAGAAGCCGATGCCGACCGATCCGCCGGAGGGCGAGTAGATTGCGGTGTTGATGCCGATGACCTCGCCGTTCATGTTGAACAGCGGGCCGCCGGAGTTGCCGCGGTTGATCGCCGCATCCGTCTGGATGAAGTCGTCATACGGCCCCTGGCGGATGTCCCGCCCGCGCGCGCTGACGATCCCGGCGGTGACGGACCCGCCGAGGCCGAAGGGGTTGCCGATCGCCAGCACCCAATCGCCGACCCGGCCGGTGTCGCTGTCGCCGAACGGCACGGAGTGCAGCGGCTTGTCGGACTCGACCTTGAGCAGCGCCAGGTCCGCCTTGTCGTCCTTGCCGACCAGCGTGGCCTTCAAGGTGGTGTTGTCCTGCAGCGTCACGGTGATCTTGTCCGCGCCATCGATGACGTGGTTGTTGGTGACGATGTAGCCGGCGGGATCGATGATGAAGCCCGACCCTAGGCTGACGGCCCCGCCGCCGCCCTCGCCGTCGCCGTGCGGTCCCTGCTGCGGGCCGCCCTGCGGCCCGCGGCGGCCCTGCTGCCCGCCGCCACCGCCGCCGCCGCCAGGGCGATTGCGGTCCAGGAAGTCCTTGAAGAACTGCTCGAACGGGCTGCCCGGCGGGAACTGCGGCGTGTCGGGGCCGGCATCACGGTCCGCGCGGGCCTCGGCCTTCTGGGTGCTGCTGATGTTCACCACCGCAGGCGACAACTGCGCCGCCAGGTCGGCGAAGCTGTCGCCTGCCTGCCGGGCCTGCGCTTGAGCGGGAACAAAAGCGGGCAATGAGGCCGGGAGAGCAAACACGGTGGCAAGGGCAATGGTGCGGAGGGTGGCGCGGTGGGAATGGAGGCGCATGGATGAACTCCCTGAGGTGGGTCGGCTAGACATCGACGGGACGCAACGCGCCAGAACTGGAAAGGATGGGGTGCCTCACGGGCTTGCGAAAGGGATCAAGGCTTGGGCTCTTCCCGCAGCATCTTCAAGAAATCGCTGTCCGGCGTCAGCACCAGGCGGGACTGTCCGTTAACGAACGCCTCCCGGTATGCCTGCAGGGTCCGGTATGTGCTGTAGAAGTCGGCATCTCGCCCATAGGCCTCGGCATAGATCTTGATCGCCTGCCCCTCGCCATCACCGCGCAGCCGGTCTGCCTGGGCGCGGGCATCGGCCAGAAGCACCGTGCGGTCACGCTCGGCATCGGCGCGGATGCGGGCGGATGCCTCGGCGCCTTCGGCGCGCAACTGCTTGGCGATGCGGTCCCGCTCCGACTTCATGCGGGCCAGGATCGCCCGGGTGTTCTCCTCCGGCAGGTCGGCGCGGCGCAGGCGCACGTCCTCGATGGTGACGCCGAACGCCTTCATCTCCTCGGTGACCTGGCCGCGCACCGTGCCCATGATCCGGCCGCGCTGGGCCGACAGCACGTTCAACAGCGTCTCGTTGCCGAGCACCCGGCGGATGGCAGAGGTGACGACCGAGTTCAGCCGGGCGCGGATGCCGTCCTCGGCGGGTCCGACGGCCTGGAAGTACTTCAGCGGGTCGGTGATGCGGAAGCGGGTGAAGCTGTCCACGATCAGCCGGCGCTGGTCGGACAGGATGACCTCCTCGCCGGGGGTCTCGTAGTCGAGCAGGCGGCGGTCGAACAGGATCACCGTCTGGATGAACGGCACCTTTGCGTGCAGGCCCGGCTCGCTGATGGGACGGATCGGCTGGCCGAACTGGGTGATCAGCACCTGCTCGGTCTGCGTCACGGTGAACAGGCTGGCAGAGGCCAGGATCAGGACGAACACGGCCGCTACCGCCGCGGCGATCAACGGGCGGGTCATCGTGCGGCTCCGGCCGGGGCTGGCTGGGATGTTTGGGCGGTGACGCGGGCCGGGTCGAGCGGCAGGTAGGGCACGACGCCCTTCAGCCGGTCATCGACGACGATGCTGGGCGTCTTGGTCAGGATCTCCTGCATCGTCTCGATATACAGCCGCTTCAGCGTCACGTCCTTGGCGGCGGTATATGCGTTGTACACGCTGAGGAACCGCTGGGCCTGTCCGGCAGCCTCGGCGATGTTGGCCTGGCGGGAGCCTTCCGCCTCCGCGGTGATGCGCGCGGCGTCGCCGCGGGCGCGCGGCACGATGTCGTTGCGGTAGCTCTCGGCCTCGTTGCGCGCCGTCTCGGCGTCGGTCGTGGCGCGCTGCACGTCGCGGAAGCTCTCGATCACGTCGGCGGGGGGATCGACCTTCTGTAGCTGCACCTGGGTGATCTCGACGCCGGTGCCATACTGGTCCAGCACCGCCTGGGTGCCGGCCGCCACCTGCTGCTCGATACGGGCACGGGCCTCGGTCAGCGCGGGCTGGATCGGGGTGCGGCCGATCACCTCGCGCATCACGCTTTCGGCCACGGACTTCACGGTGGCATCGGGGTGGCGGGTGTTGAACAGGTAGGCCTCGGCATCCTTGATGCGCCAGAACACCGACAGGTTGATGTCGATGATGTTCTCGTCGCCGGTCAGCATCAGCGCCTCCTGCGGCACCTCACGCGTCGGCACGTCGCGGCCGGGGTCGGCGCGGGTGGCTTCGCCCAGCGTCTCGAAGCCGATGATGGTGCGGTTGACGCGGGTGACGGCGGGGGTCAGCGCCTCCTCGACCGGCCAGGGAATGTGGTAGTTCAGGCCCGGGCCGGTGCTGCCGGTGTAGGCGCCGAAGCGCAGCACGATGCCCTCCTGGTCGGGCTGCACGCGATAGAAGCCGCTGGCCAGCCAGGCGACCAGCGCGACCATGGCGATCAGCGCCAGCAGGCGGCCGTTGTTGCCGGGGCCGCCGCGCCCGCCGCCGGGTCCTCCGCCGCCGGGAACGAAGCGGCGTACGCCGGCCTGCAGGCGGGCGATGACCTCGTCGAAATCAGGCACGCCCGGGCCGCCGGCGCCGCCCCAGGGGCCGCGGTCAGGACGGTTGGGCTTGCGGGGCGGCGGGTTGTTGCCAGGATTGCCCCAGGGCGAAGGTCCGCCCCCATTGTTCCACGACATATGGGTCTGCTGGCTCCATCAATGCCGGCCGCATGGGTTTGCAGCCGGGACGCACCTTCGCCATATGGCGTTGCACGGTTGGCTGCATATTGACCGCGCATCGAGGATATACAAGCAATGCCCACCCCAGGCCCGGCACGACCCACGACCGACCAGTTGCGGGAGGTGCTGCGTACGGTTGCGGACCCCAGGTCCGGGCGCGACATCGTGGCCGCCGGGCTGGTCGATAGCCTGGACTCGCGGGACGGGCTGGTCCACCTGGCGCTGCGCACGGACCGGGAGGGCGCTGCGGCGATGGAGGGCGTGCGCGCCTCCGCCCAGGCGGCGCTGTCGCGCCAGCCTGGGGTGGTCAATGCGACGGCCGTGCTGACGGCGCACCGCGCTGCCGGTCCAGCCGCGCCGCATTCCCATGGCCCGGCTTCCCAGGCTCCGGCGCCCAAGGCCGCTCCCGCTGCCAAGGCGGCGCTGCTGCCCGGCGTCAAGCACATCGTCGCCGTCGCGTCCGGCAAGGGCGGGGTCGGCAAGTCCACCACCGCCGTCAACCTGGCCGTCGCGCTGGCACAGCAGGGGCACAGCGTCGGCCTGCTGGACGCCGACATCTATGGCCCCAGCCTGCCGCGGATGCTGGGGCTGTCCGCCAAGCCCGAGCTGCGTGACGGCAGCATGGTGCCGCTGCGGGCCTGGGGGCTGCTGGCGATGTCCATCGGGTTCCTGGTTGATCCCGATACGGCGATGATCTGGCGGGGGCCGATGGTGATGGGCGCGCTGGAGCAGATGATGGGCCAGGTGCACTGGGGGGCGCTGGACGTGCTGATCGTGGACATGCCGCCGGGCACCGGGGACGCGCAGCTCACGATGGCGCAGCGGGTCAGCCTGTCAGGTGCGGTGATCGTCAGCACGCCGCAGGACATCGCGCTGATCGATGCGCGGCGCGGGGTGCGGATGTTCGAGAAGACGCTGGTGCCGGTGCTGGGCCTGATCGAGAACATGAGCACGTTTGCCTGCCCGAACTGCGGCCATACGACCGAGCTGTTCGGGCATGGCGGGGCGCGGCGAGAGGCGGAGGCGCTGGGCATCCCGTTCCTGGGTGAGGTGCCGCTGCTGCTGGATATCCGGGTGACGGCCGATGCCGGCACGCCGATCTGCGCTGCTGCGCCGGACAGCCCGGCGGCCCAAGCCTTTGCCGCCATTGCCCGGCGGGTGTGGGACGGCCTGGGCGCGGCCAAGCCCGTCGCCCCGCGGATCGTGATGGACTGATTGGCCATGGACGTGACGATGGCCAGGGACGGGATGCTGCGCGGCTTTTGGTACCTGGCGGTTGCCGGGAAATCGGTCCGGCGCGGGCGCACCCTGCCGGTGAAGCTGCTGGGCGAGGACCTGCTGCTGGGCCGCCGCGCCGATGGCAGCGTGTTCGCGGTGGGCGATAGCTGCCCGCACCGTGGGATGCCGATGCGGCATGGGTCGTTCGATGGGGACAGCCTGCGCTGCTGCTACCACGGATGGGTGTTCCGCAGCAGCGACGGCTGCTGCACGGAGATACCGTCCCTTGCGCCGGGCGACGAGACGGACCCGGCCCGCTTTCGGCTGCGCACCCGGCCGGCGCGGGAAGTGCAGGGCAACATCTGGGTGTATGTCGGCGATGGCGAGCCGGGGGCGGTGCCGGCGGTGCCGGGCTTTGAGGATGCGGTGCCGCAGGTGTCCACTACGATGCGTTTTCCGTGCGGGGTGGACTTGGCGGCGATGGGCTTCTTCGATCCCGGGCACCCGGCGTTCGTGCATACCTCGCGCTGGTGGAAGCGTAATCCGGCTGCAAACCTGCGGCTGAAGGAGAAGCACTTCGAGCCGCATGGCCTGGGGTTTCGCATGTTGCGCCATCACTTGACGCAGGGTGGCAACCCTTATCGGCTGCTGGGGAAGGATGTGCACATCGATATCGGCATCCAACTGCCGGGCATCCGGATCGAGCATATCCAGGGCAGCCGCCATAGCGCCTGCATCCTGGCCGCCGCCACGCCGATCAGCGCGACCGAGACGGACGTGCATTACTGCGCCTACTGGACGATGCCTTGGCTGGCGCCGCTGCGGCCGGCCTTTGCTTGGATGGCGCGGGACTTCCTGGGGCAGGACAGGACGGTGGCCGTGCGGCTGATGGGCAACCCGGCGCCTCCGCCGCCGCTGTTCGTGGGGGACCCGGATACGCAGGTGCGGTGGTACATGCGGCTGAAGAAGGAGTACTTGGCGGCGCGGGAGGAGGGGCGGGAGTTTGCCAATCCTTTGCGGGGGCAGGTTTTGCGGTGGCGGAGCTAGAGGGTTGGAAGCTGCTGAAGCTGGGTCGTTGCGGAGCGGGTTTATGGGATGCGCAGTTGTTTGAGGAGGCTGGGTTCAGGTGCCCGATCCGTGAACAACTGGATACTGTTGGCGAATTTGGTGTTGGCTGTTGATTCACGGAATGATGGCCCTAGCACACCCGTTTTCACCCAACCTGCAGACGCCTTGTAACGGGGGTTTGGCTAGTTGATGGAGCGGGTCGGCCGACTTCGCCAACAGGGTCCGACCGATCGCGAAACACAAACCTTTCTGGAGATGCATAGAGCCAGGTAAGTCGCAAACGACAAATGCTACCGGCCAACCATCTCCATCAACTCCCCCCATTCCCGCTTCGACAGCCCGCTCTCCCCCTGCTCCACCGCCTGCCCGGCCAGCATCCGCCGCACCACCGCCAGCATCTGTGCGGACAGCGTTACGGCCCCTATCCGGTAGTCCTGGAACGCCTCGAACGTCGCCGGCACCCAGGCCCGCACCGCATCCAGCATCACGTCGGCATAGGCCCTGATCTCGTATTGCGCGTGGCTGTCGGCTCGTAGCGACAGGAAGCCCAGCAGGTTGTGCAGGTCGGCCTTCCAGTACCATTGCGTGTAGGTGTTCAGCGTCAGGTTCATCCGCGCCAGCTCCCGCGCCAGGCCCTGGCGGTCCGGGTTGGCGGGCTGGCCGTCCGGCCCCTCGTTCAGCATGTGGGCGTAGTGGTCGTAGGTCAGGCTGGCGTCGCTGCGCAGCATGTCGAGCACGGCGGCGGCCTCCTGGCCTTGCAGCACCTCGCCGCGGCCCTGGCGGTTGGTGCTACTCTGTGCTGCCAGGTGCTCGGGGGCGGGGATGTAGAACTCGCGGTCCAGGATCGAGTAGCGGGCGGAGTACTCGTTCACGTTGGCCATGCGGTGGCGGATCCACTGGCGGGCTACGAAGATCGGCAGCTTTACGTGGAACTTGATTTCGCACATCTCGAACGGCGTGCTGTGCCGGTGGCGCATCAGGTAGCGGATCAGCCCGGAGTCCTCGCTGACCCGGCGGGTGCCGCGGCCGTAGCTCACGCGCGCCGCCTGCACCACGGCGCCGTCGTCGCCCATGTAGTCGATGACGCGGACGAAGCCGTGGTCCAGCACGGGGACCGGCTGGTACAGCAGGGCCTCCAGGGCTGGCACGGTGGCGCGCAGGGTGGGGTGGGCGGCCTCGCGCTGGGCGGCGACTTCGGCGAGCTGGTCGGGGGTCAGGGGCATGAGGATGCGTCTAGCACCCGGCCCGATGCCGCCGAAAGGTCTGGTATTCCGGGGCCGGGTTGCCTATGTTAGTGGGGCTGTAACAACGGCTATGGTGATAAACGGTAGTTGGAATAAGCGTTGTGGACCCGGGGGCAGTGCCCGGCGCCTCCACCAACTTCCCGGGCGGGTCCGGGGCTGGGTGCGGGGGCGACACAGGCTCGACACGCGTGGTAAAGACCTACTTTTTGCTCGGCATGATACCGCCGTTATCGGGTCAAATCACAAGTGCCAATGACAATCATGAGGCGCTCGCGATCGCTGCGTAAGCAGTGACACGCGCGGTCCGGGGGGTACCGGGCAACAGAAACCCCCCACT
>JAABUQ010009263.1_pt1 | contig 13397 bp, 7 predicted proteins | sample 5560001 | NCBI WGS metagenome assembly JAABUQ01 (sample SAMN10711888, study PRJNA513371) | rock metagenome | isolation source: Antarctica rocks | place: Antarctica: Victoria Land, Finger Mt nord | collected 2015-12-18 | reverse complement strand
CCCTGCTTCGCTTTACCCTTTTTCGCCACTTCCACGCCGGAATATTTGAGCAAACCGCCTGTAGTCGTGCGATAGCGATCGTCAATTAGCTCTGCTACCACTTGACCATTTTGCACTTTTGTGCCTGGAGTAGCTAGCAGCGAGAACATTTGACCAGCAGTAGTCTCGATTAGATAAATGTCGCGATTGGGAGAACTTTCTACCCGGACAGTGGCAGTATCCAAAACCACAGACGCTGTGATGATTTCAATTTCACGCTCTCGTCGTGCCTGAGTGCTACCAGTGACTACAGGTAAGCGGACTGTACCTCCATGTACGGTGCTTAACTTAGTTTCTGCCAATACACTGTCAGCCTTGACTGCATCGCCATTAACTACAGATGGTTCAGCGCCTGGAGGCAGGTTGTAAACTTCTCCAGATAAAATCCAAATCAAGCCACCGCGAGTAGCCGTTGTAGTAGTGTTACCTTGACGGTCAGTTTTTTCTTCTGGCACCAAATCGGCAAATCTCACTTCTCCGGCTAAATCTGAGGCTACATCTTTAGTCGCTTTTTCGGTGTGCGCCCGATTTGTCCTAGCTCCAACTGCGACTTCTGCTAACAATTGACCGACACTTACTTTTTGTCCGTTAGTAATGTATACCGTCGAACCCTGAGTTACAGGAATTGTTAATGATTCAGAGTTAGATCCCTCTGTTTGCACTTCCAGCGTCAGTGAGCCATTAGCTTCTACAAAGATGGCATCTTCACCGTGTCGAGTTCTAAATGGCCGACTGCGTAGGGTGCGAGGAATGCGAACAGTTCCCTCATGGGTTGCTCGTACTTGTCTTGCTACCTCTCCAGTGAACACGCCTCCAGTGTGGAAAGTCCGCATGGTTAGCTGAGTACCTGGTTCGCCGATGCTCTGGGCGGCAATAATCCCTACCGCTTCTCCTAAATCTACCAATTTGGCATGAGCCAGACTCCAACCATAGCAGTGCTGGCAAACAGAACGAGCGGCTTCACAGGTTAAAGGCGATCGCACAAACACTTCTTCTACACCAGCTTTTTCAATGGCACGAGCGGTATCGTCGTCAATTGGCTGATTTTTGGCTGATATCACCTCTTTAGTAGTCGGATCGAGTATGTCTTGAGCTGCTACTCGTCCGAGCAACCGGGAACCAAGGGGAATCATCACCCGTTCGCCTTCTGTCATTGCCTTGACTGAAATTGACTTAGCTGTGCCGCAGTCAAATTCACGTACAATCACATCTTGAGAAACGTCTACTAAACGGCGAGTCAGATAGCCGGAATCTGCTGTTCTTAAAGCAGTATCCACCAGCCCTTTCCTGGCTCCGTAAGAGGAAATAATGTACTCAGTAACTGTCAGCCCTTCTCTGAAGTTTGTTTTAATCGGTAAGTCAATAATTTCCCCTTGAGGATCTGCCATCAGTCCCCGCATCCCTACTAACTGCCTCACCTGGGAAATATTACCCCGCGCTCCAGAGAACGCCATCATATATACTGAGTTCAAAGGATCGGTTGCCTTAAAGTGGTGAACTACTTCATCTTTAAGTGCCTCAGAAGTACTGTTCCAGGTGTCAATTACTTTTTGGAACCGCTCTACTTCAGTAATTTCTCCTTTGGTGTAGCGATCTTCTGTTGCCCTAATTTCGGCTTCGGCTGCATCTAACAGCGTGCGCTTGGAAGGAGGTACTTTTAAATCATTTACACTGATGGATACCCCCGCCTTAGTCGCATAGCGAAATCCTAAATCCTTCAATCGATCGGCGACTGCGGCAGTTTTCGCAGTGCCATAGTGAGTAAAAGCCCAAGCAATCAACCGCTTCAGTTGACCCTTATCTACTACTCGGTTACGAAAAATCATCGACTGCGTTTCTGTCATATCTTTTACCCCTACCCCTTTAATGCTTCGTGGATAGTCGTGTTATAGATAACGCGACCTGGTGTAGTTCTGATATACTGAGAGATCAAACTGCCGTCAGCATCTTCTCTAACTCGTCGGGATTTGTACATCTTAGTCCGCGTCCCATCACCATTTTCTTCCACCTGTAATGGCTGCGTATCTAGTTCGTCTCCCTCAACAATGCCATCAAATCTGACAAATATATAGGAGTGGAGATCGACCTGTTTCTGCTCGTATGCCATGATGACATCCTCAAGCGAAGCGAAATATTTTCCAGCACCCTTTTGAGCCTTGGGATTTTCTGCCGTCAAGTAATACGCTCCCAACACCATGTCCTGACTAGGAGTAACAATTGGTCTGCCAGTAGCTGGAGACAGAATATTATTAGAAGCCAGCATCAACAATCTAGCTTCGGCTTGGCTTTCAAGGGAAAGCGGCACATGCACAGCCATTTGGTCACCATCAAAATCAGCATTGAATGCTGGACACACCAACGGGTGTAACTGAATAGCACGACCATCTACTAAAATTGGTTCAAAGGCTTGAATCCCCAAACGGTGCAGGGTAGGAGCGCGATTAAGCATCACTGGGTGCCCTTCAATGACTTCTTCCAGGACATCCCAAACGCTAGCATCGCCACGTTGGATCAGCTTTTTAGCCGCCTTGATGTTATTAACCAAGCCCCCTTTAATCAACCTGTGGATCACAAAAGGTTGAAATAGCTCAATCGCCATCTCTCTAGGCAAGCCGCACTGGTGGATTTTTAACTTTGGTCCTACCACAATCACAGATCGCCCAGAATAATCTACTCGTTTCCCTAGTAGGTTTTGGCGGAAGCGACCTTGCTTACCTTCAATAATGTCAGACAACGACTTGAGCGGTCGGTTATTAGCACCAACAACTGTCCGACCTCGACGACCATTATCGATCAGAGCATCTACTGCCTCTTGGAGCATTCGCTTTTCGTTGCGAACAATAATCTCCGGAGCCAGAATCTCTTGCAGCCTCGCTAGACGATTGTTGCGGTTAATCACCCGTCGATAGAGGTCATTCAGATCTGAAGTCGCAAATCGACCGCCATCTAGTTGCACCATCGGACGCAGATCCGGCGGGATAACTGGAATTACGGTCATTACCATTGACTCTGGTTTAGACCCAGTAGCAATGAAGTTATCGATCACTCGCAATCGTTTGATCAGCTTGGCACGCTTTTGACCTTTAGCGTTGCTAATTTCTTCCCGTAATTGCTCAGCTTGAGTTTCTAGATTGATGTCAGCCAGTAATCGGGATAAAGCTTCGGCACCAATGCCGACTTCAATCCCAAACAGTTGAGAATCCTCACTATAAAGCTGGTCTTCAATTTCCAGCCACTGGTCTTCACTCAGTAGTTGTTTATAGCTAAGAGTTTCAGCATTGCCAGGAGAAAGAACGACATAGGCATTGAAGTAGACGATTTGCTCTACATCCCGCAAAGGCATATCCAAGAGAATTGCAATGTAGCTTGGAATACCTTTAAGATACCAAACGTGAGCAACTGGGGCAGCCAGTTTAATAAAGCCCATGCGGTGACGGCGCACGCGGGATTCAGTTACCTCTACACCACACCGTTCACAAACAATACCACGATGCCGTACTCTTTTATACTTACCGCAATGACATTCCCAATCTTTGGCTGGACCAAAAATGCGTTCGCAAAACAGCCCGTCCATTTCTGGCTTGAGCGTCCGGTAATTGATCGTTTCCGGCTTGGTCACTTCACCCACCGTCTGACCATTCGGTAAGGTTCTTTCTCCCCATTTCCGAATGCGTTCTGGTGAAGCTAAGCCGATTTTGACGTAATCAAACTGAGTTGTTTGTTGGTATCTCATTATGCTTCGTCCAATGCCTCACGGCTGAGTGATTCGTATGTGGGTCTGCTTGGAGTCCGGCGACCAGTAGGATCTGCCATTAAATCGACTTCTACATCTAGGGTATTGCCCTCCGGCTGGGTTTCTACTTTGTGGACAGCGATATCCAAACCGAGAGATTGCAATTCTCGCATCAGCACCTTAAATGACTCTGGCGTTCCTGGTCTGGGGATGGCTTTACCTTTGACGATCGCGTTCAAGGCTTCATTCCGCCCCTGCATATCGTCAGATTTCACTGTCAACAATTCTTGGAGAGTATAGGCAGCACCGAATGCTTCTAAAGCCCACACCTCCATTTCACCAAATCGCTGACCTCCTTGCTGAGCTTTGCCTCCCAAAGGTTGTTGAGTCACCAAAGAGTATGGACCTGTCGAGCGGGCATGAATCTTATCGTCTACCAAGTGGACAAGTTTGAGCATGTAAGCGACTCCGATTGTCACTGGTCGGTCAAACGGTTCGCCTGTGCGTCCGTCATAGACTAAGATTTTTCCAGGGTTTTCCGGGTCAAACAGCCAATCTTTACCAGTTTGGTCGCGTGCTTCTTTGAGCTTGCCATGCACGATTGTGCGAGATGACTCTTCTCCATACATTTCATCAAACGGTGTGAGCTTAAATCGCAGCCCTAAATTTTCTCCTGCCCAACCCAGCAGACACTCAAACACCTGACCGACATTCATCCGAGAAGGCACGCCGAGAGGGTTAAGCACAATATCGACTGGCTTACCATCTGGTAAATAAGGCATATCTTCGATCGGCAAGATCCGGGAAATAATCCCCTTATTCCCGTGACGACCAGCCATTTTGTCGCCTACCTGGATTTTGCGCTTCTGAGCCACATACACCCGCACAACCATGTTTGCGCCTGGTGGTAACTCGTCTCCCTGTTCCCTAGTAAATACACGGACATCTACCACCCGACCTTTTTCACCGTTGGGCACCCGCAGAGAATTATCTCGGACATCCCGCGCTTTTTCGCCAAAGATCGCCCGCAGCAGCTTTTCTTCCGGTGGTTGGTCCGATTCACCTTTAGGAGTAACTTTTCCAACTAGGATGTCTCCCGCCTCTACCCAAGCACCAATGCGGATAATGCCCTGCTCGTCTAGTTGTCTGAGAGCATCTTCGCTGACGTTGGGAATTTCCCGCGTAATTTCTTCTGGTCCTAGCTTAGTTTGTCTGGCCTCAATTTCGTATTTTTCGATGTGAATTGAGGTGTAAGTGTCTTCTTGAACCAGCTTTTCGCTAATTAGAATTGCGTCTTCGTAGTTGTATCCTTCCCAAGGCATATAGGCAACTACAATGTTTTGCCCTAGTGCCAGTTCGCCCCCTTCTGTGGAGGAGCCATCCGCTAAGACTTGACCTGCAACTACGCGATCGCCACTCTGAACTAATGGACGCTGGTTCAAGCAAGTATCTTGGTTCGAGCGTTGGTATTTGGAAATCGAGTACTCAGTTTCTGCCCCATCTCCGGCTGAACGAACCCGAATTTTAGTCGCGTCTACATAGGTTACTTGTCCATCATGGCGCGAGACTACCACCATTCCAGAGTCTCTGGCTGCTTGAGCTTCTAAACCAGTTCCTACCAATGGGCGCTCTGGTCTTAATAGAGGTACAGCTTGACGCTGCATGTTCGATCCCATCAAAGCGCGGTTAGCATCATCATGTTCCAAAAATGGAATCATTGAGGTCGCAACCGAGACGATCTGGACTGGTGAAACAGCTACATAGTCTACTTGATCGGGGGTAGTGGTGGTGAAATCCTGTCTGTAGCGCACTGGCACAACTGGCCCAATAATATAGCCATTTTCATCTAGTGGAATGTCTCCAGGTGCAACGCGCAGATCGTCTTCTTCGTCCGCCGTCATATATATTGGGGTGCGCTCAAACAGCACTTTACCATTTTCTACCGCTCGAAACGGCGTTTCCAAGAAACCATATTGATTCACCTTGGCATGAGTTGCCAAAGAGCCAATTAGTCCAGCGTTTGGTCCTTCTGGAGTTTCAATCGGGCAAATCCGTCCATAGTGCGAGGGATGAATATCGCGGACAGCAAATCCAGCTCTTTCTCTGGTTAAACCGCCTGGACCCAGGGCACTAAGTCGGCGCTTGTGCGTCAACTCTGCTAGAGGGTTAGTTTGATCCATGAACTGTGAGAGTTGGCTGGAGCCAAAAAACTCTTTAATCGCGGCAACTAATGGCTTGGGGTTTACCAGTGAAGCTGGAGTCAGAGCATCAGCATCTGATACTGTCATGCGTTCTCTGATAATTCGCTCTAATCGATTTAACCCGACTCGGACTTGATTTTGAAGCAGCTCACCTACGCTCCGCACTCTTCGATTGCCTAAATGGTCAATATCATCAATGTTACCCATATCAAACTCTAGGTTGACCAGGTAATCAATCGATGCCAAAATATCAGTCGGAGTCAAGACTCTAACTGTATCGGGAGTTGAGAGTCGTAGCTTCTTGTTAATTTTGTATCTTCCCACCCGACCAAGGTCGTAACGCTTAGCATCAAAAAAGCGTGAGTCTAGCAGTTGTTGACCTCCCATAACTGTCGGAGGCTCTCCTGGTCGTAATTTACGGTACAGCTCCATCAAAGCTTCTTCTTCAGAGAACTGTCCTTCTTTCTCAATTGTCTTTTGGAAATATTCTGGGTGCCGCATGGCATCAAATATTTCGCTATCAGTTAATGCCAGCGCTTTTAATAGTACCTGAGCTGATAATTTCCGAGTTTTGTCGATGCGTACCCAAACTAAACCATTGCGATCGGTTTCAAATTTCAGCCATGCTCCTCGGTTGGGGATCAAACTACCGCTGTATGTACGGCGACCGTTTTTATCAACCTCTGATTTATAATAGACACCAGGCGAACGGACAATTTGATTAACGATTACTCGCTCGGCTCCGTTAATGATGAATGTACCCCGATCGGTCATTAAAGGGAGGTCACCGATGAAGACTTCCTGTTCTTTAATCTCGCCAGTTTCTTTGTTAATTAATCGCGTTGGTACATACATCTGTACCGCGTAACTGCTATCGCGTCGCTTGGCTTCATCTACATCATATTTTGGCTGCTTGAGTTTATAGTTCTGACCAAGGAAGTGCAGCTCTAATTTGCCGGTGTAGTCAGTAATCGGTGAGAAGCTGTTTAGTTCTTCAATCAGTCCTTCTTCTAGAAACCAACGAAAGCTGGCGCGTTGAATTTCAATCAGATCGGGTAAAAGGAAGGAGGCTTCAATATATTTTTCGGTAGTCATGCTTTTAGAGATTCTCGACGTGGTTAAAGTGGCAATGATTTACAGAACTTGGGTGCATTACTTGCAGCTCTTCATTAGCAGGCAATGACCGGAGGCACCTTTTTTAATTCGGGTATGATTGGATTTTTCACTCGTAGATAAATTGCTACCTTTGTAACTAAATCCATGTATTCAATTTATACAGGCATTTAGTTACTGCTTAAATAACTATGCGGACATGAATTTTGGTCTCTGTTTACTTAGGTTGGGAAAATGCTGTATCATGAATTCTATGAGGATTTTTCAAGATAACGTCTAGTCAAGGCAAATTAATGCAGCGACTAGCGGCAGACGAAACTTATGGTCAATGATAAATAAGCTGGCTGAATCTTTCAAAAATTGTAGGCTTCCTATTAGTTTTATAAGGTTAACACCCGAAAAGCAGTAGCCGCAGTGCGTTTTTGCGGAAGGGGAGTTAGGATGACCTATGATTTGGTTCATAAACTATTATGACGCTTTTCCAAGGAATTTGCTGGATTAAACTTAAGTAGCTTTTCAGCCATCAATTTACTGCTGGAAGCGCGGAGAGCCTAAACAGTTCGCGAGCGTTTTGGGTGGTTTGGGCAGCGATCGCCTCGACAGTTACACCGCGTAAGCGAGCGATTGTTTCTGCCACATAACGGACATAGGCTGGTTCATTGCGTTTTTCGCCTCGTTTGGGAACAGGAGTTAAGAAAGGGCAATCGGTTTCGATTAGAAGGCGATCGCTTTTAACCATGACAGCGCTGCTGTGGATTTGCGAAGCATTTTTGAATGTTACCGTGCCACTGAAGCTAATATAAAAACCTAAATCAAGGAACCATTGAGTTTCTTCTGGCGTGCCGCCCCAACAGTGCATCACACCCCTGGTTTCACCCGCATTAAGTTTCCACTTTTGCAGCAATTCCCGCATTTTAGTAGCAGCTTCACGACAGTGAATGATTACTGGCAAATCTAGTTCAGCCGCAATTTGCAGTTGAGCTTCAAATACCAGGCATTGTTGTTCTTGATTACTCGCCTTGTAAAAATCCAGTCCCATTTCGCCGATTGCCACTACTTTCGGATCGGAACGAGCCAAGGATTTAATTAACTCGGATGTTTCATAACTCCATTCCTGGGCATCCAATGGATGTAAACCCACTGCAAAACTAAGTTCTGGTAACTGCTGGGCTAAAGACTGAATGGCGGCGAACTCATTGGGATGGACGCAAGAGTGGACTAAATTAACGACTCCATTTTCGCGCCATCGAGTAACTACGTCTACCAAATCAGGCTCAAATACACTGAAGTTTAGATGAACGTGAGTATCAATCAACTGCATAAAAGTAGGAATTTGTACTCGCTCAAGTCTTGTCATCACCTACGACCTCTTCTCATCCCTACTCCACCAGTCGTTTATCAGGGAGTTAAGGCGATTTACTCTCCACTTCCTGCTTCTTTTATTTGAGTAAATCGTTTGAGCTTAGTTGCTAAACGAGACTTTTTGCGCGCTCCATTGTTGGGATGCAGAACCCCACGTTTTACCGCTTTATCGATCTTGCTGTACGCTATAGCCATTTGCTGTTGCACCTCTTGCTCCATCTCCGGGCTAGGATTAGTAGCGTAGGTGTCTACAGTGGTTAGATATTTTTTAATCAGCGTCTTCACTGCCGATTTGTAATTTTTGTTACGCAAACGATTGCGTTCCGCAGTTTTGACACGTTTGATAGCAGATTTTGTATTCGCCACACTCAGTTCCAGCTAAACTATCGTTACTTAAACGAACTCATAGATAAACTAATATAGCATCTGATAGTGATGATGTGACAAATCTTAGGAAAATTTCTGGCAAGCAGGTTAAGCTAGAGAGACGGGAGCGAGTTAGCCTTGTGCTTGAAAACAAGGAAATTTAGAAACTCGTTCATAGGCCGGGTAGTTCATAGATTGGCACTGTCATTAACCCATGCTGCGAATCATTACTCAGCAGGCAGAGGTTCGAGCAGAACTGCAACGGATCTGCGATCGCACCCACGACGATCAGGTTGTACACAAAGAAGCGACGGTTCGGGAAGTGCTTCAAGCGGTGAAGCGACAAGGAGACCGAGCCGTAATCCATTACACTGCGGAATTTGACAACCAATTGCTCAAGCCAGAAGACCTGCGCGTTAGTGGCTTAGAGCTAGATGCAGCTTACCAGCAAGTATCGAAGGAGTTGCTAGATGCGATCAAGCTAGCTTGCCGACAAATTGAGGCATTTCACCGCCAGCGCCTGCCTAAAAGTTGGGTGCAATTTCAAGATGACGGCATTGTGCTGGGCAAACGCTACACGCCAGTAGATCGTGCAGGGCTATATGTCCCTGGAGGTAGAGCCGCTTATCCCAGTACAGTACTAATGAACGCCATCCCCGCCAAAGTGGCTGGAGTCCCACGCATTATCATTGTCACACCGCCAGGAATTGGCAAGGCAATTAATCCAGCCGTGCTAGTTGCAGCACAAGAAGCTGGGGTGACAGAAATCTATCGCGTCGGGGGAGCGCAAGCGATCGCTGCTTTGGCATATGGTACAGAAACAATTCCTAAAGTCAATACGATCGCGGGTCCAGGTAACATTTATGTCACGCTAGCGAAAAAACTGGTTTACGGTACAGTTGGGATCGATTCTTTGGCTGGACCTTCAGAAGTGTTGATTATTGCTGATGAAGCAGCGAATCCGGTTCATATAGCAGCCGATTTGCTGGCGCAAGCTGAACACGATCCAATGGCAGCAGCAATTTTATTGACACCGGACGCTACTTTGGCGAAAAACGTCCAAACGGCGGTTGAGAGACAACTGGTAGCTCACCCACGCCGCACGCTGACAGAAAAAGCGATCGCCCACTATGGCTTAATCGCTGTTGTTGAGTCACTAGAGGTAGCTTGTGACTTTTCCAACGAATTTGCGCCGGAACACTTGGAATTAGAAGTAGCTGACCCTTGGGCTTTGCTAGAACGGATTCGTCATGCTGGTGCTATTTTCTTGGGATACTCCACGCCAGAAGCAGTAGGAGATTACATTGCTGGACCAAGCCACACCCTGCCAACTTCTGGTGCAGCGCGTTATGCGTCGGCTTTAGGAGTAGAAACCTTTTTGAAACACTCCAGTCTGATTGAGTACTCACCTACAGCACTACAAAAAGTAGCTGGAGCGATTGACGTGTTAGCGACAGCCGAGGGTTTATCATCTCATGCCGACTCGGTGCGGCTGAGAAGAGGAGGGGGAGAGGGGGAGAGAGGGAGAGAGGGAGAGGAAGGGGATAGGGATAATTAGAAGTTTGGTGGGGTGGAGGTGGGTGTGGGTTGCTTGGTGGCTGGGTTGGGAGCGGGGTTTAAAATCTTTTGCCACATTTGAATTTGCTCTCTGGCTGCTTTGTAGGAATTGGTACCAGATGGAATTCGCTTGGCGATCGCAATGGCACCAGGAAGATCGGACTGACCTCGTGCTTGGGCAATACTTAAAACCTGACTGCTCCACTGCTCAATGGCGCTATCTACATCAGAGCGCCAAGGGCTACTGCTTGGTACCCGATTTGCTGTCTGGATTGCTTCTACCAAAGCTTCTGCCGTTCCTTGCTCAGCTAAGCGGCGTGCTTGCCGCCAATTTTCTCTAGCTTGGATTTGCCCTTGCCAGTCGCTAACGGCAGCTTGGGCATCGCCAGAAAGCGCTCGTCCTGGAACAATTTGCTGAGCGGTGGAAATTGCTCCGGGTAGATCTCCACTGCTGGCAAGAGAGCGCGCTCGGTCTAGTTGTGGTTTGTCTTCAAGCCGCTGAATGTCTTGCGTCCAACCGTTAATTTTCTTTTGAGCTTCAGAGTAAAGAGCGCGACCACTGGCAATCTGGCTTGCCTCGTCAATTCCTGCTTGTAGAGAATTAAGATCTCCGGCACTAGCTTTTTGTTCGGCTCGTTCTAGAATAGGGCGGTCTTCGACAGTCTCTATTTGCCCCCGCCAGCTAGCAACTTCTCGGTTTCGCTCAGGTGCATCTGGGTTTTGTTCTGGGACTTGAGCGGCTTCTGTCATCGCTGCCCTCAAATCTTTGATCGTTCCTCCCTGGGCAATTTCCCGTGCTTTTTCTAGGTGAGCCACATCCCCAATTTGTAGCTGCCAGCGGTGAATCAGTTCTTGAGCCTTGCCGTAAAGAGGTCGGTCAGGACCAAGATTTTGAGCTTGAGCGATCGCACTTTGCAAACCAGTAACTGTGTCTGCCCAAGCGTTACGCGACGCACCAGCTAAAGTGATAAAGTCTTGTACTTCTGCCTGGAGCTTGGCACTTTCAGGGATAGATGAGGCAATTTTAATCGCGTCATCGGCATCATGTCGATCTAAGTTCTCTTGCGCCAGATCTAGAAGTTGACGACTGAACTCTGGAATTGCCGCTTGAGCATCTTGATAAAATTCACTATTTACTCCAATTGACTCTACTGCCTTGATCGCGGCTAATAAATTGTCTAAGCCTCCCGCTTTTGCCTGACTTTGGGCTTTCGCCAAGATTCTGCTATCTGCTCTTGCTGTCTCAATCCGACTGTTCAATTCGTCGTACTTAGTAGTTGCCCAATATTTGTTATCTACACTCAGCAAATGTACCGCCGCACTGAACGCTTGATGCCAGTGTTGTTGGTGAATTTCTGCCTGGGCATCCCGATAAATCCCTTCAGCCTCCGACCAAATCGCCTGCCAACTCTCAATCCGCTTTTTTACTGCTTGAGCGGCTGGAACATCTGAAGGGATTTGATGGGCAATAGCAATTGCTTCCTCTAGCTTTCCTGCTTGAAACTCCTGGTCAGCTAAATCTAATATTTCAAACGACCACTGTTGGAGTTCGCGGTTAATCTCTGAACGTAAAGGGTGGTCTGGTGGTAGTGCCTGTACTAGAGCGATCGCCTGTAGCAAGTCGTCTACTGTTTGCTTGTTTGCTGCCACTTGAGCGCAATAGAGGCGCATTGAGGCGGAAGCCATCGGCCAAAAAATGGCTGGGCAGTTTGGTAGCGCTGGTAGCTTCAGCATTAGTGCGACTGCTATAAATCCTGCTCCAGTTGAAGTTATGCCTCCGAGTAATACCCAAAACACCCAACTTCTTGACCATCTTCGCCACTTCGAGGTTGGCGGTACTGGCTTGCCACCAGGTTGTGACTCAGGCGGTATTGGCGTAGATCGCTCCAATGCTTCCGACGAATCAGATACCTCTGTATCTCCCCCCATACCTACTGCTTCACCAGCAGACCAGCTTTTTGGCAGGCTCCGCTCACTCATTGCTCACACCCAAATAGTCGTACTCCGGTCAACTTTAGCTACAGGTGACCGTTGTAGTCATGTTACCCTCCTAAGCTACAAAAAGCTATCCATTGGCATCAGCCTTCAAATCTACTATTAGCTGAGCTAGCTCATCGCTACTTGCCTGGTACACCTGCCCGCAGAAGTGGCAAGTCGCCTCAGCTCCATCGTCTTTTTCAATCATGTCTTGTAGCTCCGCTTCCCCTAGCATCTTCAACGCACCTAATACTCGATTGAAATTGCAGCCACAATGAAAACGCACCAACTGAGTTTCTGGAATCGTGACTAAATCCAGATCTCCCAATAGCTGCTCAAAAATATCTGGTAGCGTTAGCCCAGACTGTAGCAATGGGGTAAATCCTGATAGCGATGCCACCCGCGATTCCAAGGTTTCCACTAATGCTTCATCTCGGGCAGCTTTGGGCAAGATTTGAATTAGTAATCCCCCGGATGCTTGAACTCCATCACTGCCAACAAACACACCTAAAACTAGAGCTGAGGGTGTCTGTTCGGAACTTACGAGGTAGTGAGTCACATCCTCGCCGATTTCCCCAGAGACTAGTTCAACCGTGCTGGCATAAGGATAGCCATATCCTACATCTCTAACCGCGTAAAGAAAACCATCTCGTCCGACTGCGCCACCAACATCCAGCTTGCCCAAGGCAGTCGGTGGCAGTTCTACATCAGGGTTATCTACGTAACCACGCACGGTTCCATCCAACCCCGCATCCACAAGAATCCCCCCCAAAGGACCATTACCCTTAATCCGCAGATTAACTCGCGATCCAGCTCGTTTCATGCTAGAAGCGAGTAACAGTCCTGCCGACATGGTGCGACCTAGCGCCGCAGTTGCCACATAGGAGAGTTTATGTCTTTGCCTTGCCTCTTCTGTCAGGCGTGTGGTGATAACACCTACAGCGCGAATTCCGCCTGCCGCTGCTGTGGCGCGAATTAACTGATCCGCCATGAAAAACCTTACATTTCTTAACAGCCTTGACTTCTCTATTCTAAGAGGGGAGAGAAGA
>JAABUQ010009262.1_pt1 | contig 13398 bp, 15 predicted proteins | sample 5560001 | NCBI WGS metagenome assembly JAABUQ01 (sample SAMN10711888, study PRJNA513371) | rock metagenome | isolation source: Antarctica rocks | place: Antarctica: Victoria Land, Finger Mt nord | collected 2015-12-18 | reverse complement strand
TAGTGATCGAAACGGACGGGGTGATGGTGCGCTATCGCGATCGGCATCTGGACGGCACGCCTGTCGAAGGCGACTGGCACGAGGTCAAAGTTGGCTTGGCGGGTGGCTGGCAACCGCGGCGGCTGGGACAGCCGAGCTACGTGGCCGCCCGCGAGCCAGCGGCGGCGTTCGCACGGCGGCTGGGTGCCGAGGCGGCGCGGCGTGGAGCGCTGGATGTGGTCAAGTGGCACCCCTGGGACGGCACGCCAGCCGAACTGCGGCCAGTGGTCGTACTGGGAGATGGAGCCAAGTGGATCTGGGAGCACGTGGCCACGCTGTTTGGTGAGGAGCGAACCGAAATTGTCGACTGGTACCACGCCAGCGAACACATCTGGACGGTTGCCAAAGCCGTGCATGGCGACGATACGCCGCAGACCAAGGCGTGGGCCAAGACGGCCCTCGATCATCTCTGGCAGACCGGGCCGGAACCTGTGGTCGAGTGGTTGGATGCAACTCGGCCTGGATCCACCGACGCGGGTGCCGTCGTCCAGCGAGAGCGCGGCTACTTCAGCACGAACGCAAAGCGAATGCAGTACCCAGCCTTTCGCGAGCGGCATCTGCCGATCGGCTCAGGTGCCGTCGAAGCCTCGGCGAAGCACCTGGTTTAACAACGTATGAAGCGCGCCGGTTCTCGATGGTCAGATCTTGGTGCTCGCGCGATCCTCGACCTCCGCTGCCACCTCCTTAGCGGCCGTTCACTCGACAGCGTCGCTTGACTTCCTACAATCCTCGGTCAGGCCCAACGCAGGTGGGTGTGACCGGAAGTTGTACGCGGCGGGGCTACCGGTGAAGGGGTGAGGCCGGGTAAGGTAGGGCGATCAGACGAAAAGACCCGCCGGTGTCGGAAGCAGCGGCGGGTCGGGGAAGGCCACGTGAACCTCGAGGTCCTCCCGGATGAGATCGTACAACCGTTGCTGGAACTCGGCGGAAGTCTGCTGCAGCACGCGCGAGCACATCGTGATCACAGTCTGGCTGATCACGAAGAAGGTGTGCTCGGGGCGTGGCGGACGGCAGCGCCGGCCCTGCTGGAAGCCGTTCTGCAACTGGCTACGACCGGGCTCGACACCAACGCACGGCCGATCGCGACACGCTGCCGGCGCTGTCAGCAGCGCCGCGGTGTGCAATCGCGACGTACGCGTCAAGTCCAGACGCGCCTTGGCCCGATTCGCTTGGAGCGCTGTTGGCATCACTGTTGGGGATGTGCACGCGGCTGGAGCCCACCCGACCAGGCGCTCCGCTTGGCCCCGTACCAGCAGACCAGTGACGGTCTGGCGCGCTGGGAGGCGGCACTTGGTGCCATAACCACGTTTCGCGAGGCAGCGAAGTTGCTTGCGGACCTCGCCGGTGTTCACGTCGGCAGCGAGACCCTGCGCATGCAAGCCGAACGCGTCGGTACCGAACTGGAAGGCCAGCAACGCCGCACGATGGCGTATGTAGACCAGACGCATGAGCCGCCAGCCGACGAGTACGACCCGGCGCCTGGAGTCCTGGTGGTCGAAACCGATGGGGTGATGGTGCGCTACCGCGAGCGGCGTCTGGACGGCGCGCCGGTGGAGGGCGACTGGCACGAAGTCAAACTCGGATTAGCTGGTGGCTGGTGGGACGGACATCTGAGAAAGCCCAGCTATGTGGCCGCTCGCGAGCCGGCGGTGAAGTTCACGCGACGGTTGGGCGCCGAAGCAGCCCGGCGTGGGGCACTGGATGTAGTGACATGGCACCCATGGGACGGTACGCCCGCCGATCTGCGCTCGGTCGTGGTGCTGGGCGATGGTGCCAAGTGGATCTGGGAGCACGTGGCGACGCTGTTTGGTGGCGAGCGCACCGAGATCGTTGACTGGTACCACGCCAGCGAGCACATGTGGACGGTGGCCAAAGCACTGCATGGCGAGGACACGCCCGAGACAAAAGCATGGGCCAAGTCCGCGCTCGATCGGCTGTGGCACGGCGGACCGAAACCCGTGCTGACGTGGTTCGACGCGACTCAGCCTGGAACCGCCGCCGCGACCTCGGCCCTGAAGCGGGAGCGCGGCTACTTCAGCGGCAATACGGCGCGCATGCAGTATCCAACCTTCCGCCAACACAAACTCCCGATCGGCTCTGGCGCAGTCGAAGCCTCGGCCAAGCACCTCGTGCAACAACGCATGAAGCGCGCAGGCTCACCTTGGTCCGATCTTGGCGCCCGAGCCATCCTTGACCTCCGCTGCCATCTACTCAGCGGCCGTTCACTCGATTGCGTCGCCTGACTTCCTACAATCCTCGGTCAAACCCAACGCAGGTGCTTGACTTTCACGGGTCACGCTGGACAGGATTGGCGCGTCGAGGAGTTGACCATGCCACGAATTCTGGACGGCATTGCGAGCCCGGCCGACCTGCGCAAACATACGCCTGCCGAACTCGTCCAGCTCGCGAAGGAGATGCGTGAGGAAATCATCTCGACTGTGGCGCAGCGTGGCGGGCACCTGGCGCCCAACCTGGGTGTGGTCGAACTGACCCTGGCCCTTCACGTCGCCTTCGATACGCCCAACGACAAGCTTGTCTGGGACATCGGCCACCAGGCGTATCCGCACAAGCTGGTGACAGGTCGGCTCGACGGCTTCCGCACGATAAAACAGCTCGACGGGCTGGCCGGCTACCTGCGGCGGGACGAAAGTCCGTATGACGCGTTTGGCGCCAGCCATGCCAGTACGTCGATCTCGGCCGCGCTCGGCATGGCCGTCGCACGCGACCTGCGCGGCGCGACACACAAGGTCGTCGCGGTGATTGGTGATGGAGCCCTTACTGGTGGGATGGCCCTCGAGGCCATCAACAACGCCGGCGCCCTGAAGAAGGACCTGATCGTCGTCGTAAACGACAACGGCAAGAGCATCTCGGACAACGTTGGTGCGCTCCACCAGTACCTCGGCAAGCTGCGAACCAGTCGCCACCTGCGCCGTTTGAACGAAGTCGTCATCGAATCGCTTGGAGTCGTGCCGGGGGGAACGCTGGCGCGGCGGGTCGCCAGCCGAGCTTCGCGCAGCGCCAAGGAGTTCTTCCTGCCCAGCAAGAGTGGGGTTATTTTCGAGGAACTCGGTTTTACGTTCCTCGGTCCGTTCGACGGACACAATACACCGCATTTGATCGAGATATTCCGCAAAGCCAAGACCCTAACTGGGCCGGTCCTCATTCAGGTCGTTACCCAGAAGGGACGCGGCTGGGAATTCGCCGAGGACGATCCGACCAAGTTCCACGGACCGGGTCCTTACGACCCAGCCACGGGTGAGTTGAAAAAGAAGGCTGGTGCGCCGCCGAACTACCAGGAAGTGTTTGGCGACGCACTGGTGGAGCTCGCACAGCGCGATTCGTCGATCGTCGGCATTACGGCGGCCATGGCCGAAGGCACCTCGCTCACCAAGCTGCAGCGCGTTCTGCCGGATCGCTACTTCGATGTGGGCATCGCCGAGCAGCACGCGGTCACCTTTGCAGCCGGCTTGGCCTGCGAAGGCATGCGGCCGGTGGCGGCGATCTATTCGACGTTCCTCCAGCGCGCGTTCGACCAGGTCATCCACGACGTGTGTGTCCAGAACCTGCACGTGGTGTTCTGCCTCGACCGGGCCGGACTGGTCGGCGAGGACGGTCCGACGCAACACGGCGCCTTCGACATCGCGTATATGCGCATGCTGCCGAACATGCGGGTGATGGCGCCCAAGGACGAGGGCGAGTTGCGGGACATGCTCTATACGGCTCTTTACATGGACGGGCCGGTCTGCTTGCGCTACCCACGCGGTCCCGGCATCGGCTCGCGAAGCGACGCCGAGCCGCATGCGCTGCCGATTGGTAAAGCCGAGCTTCTGACGCCCGAAAGCGAGATCGGTGCGGCTCGGGTGACGATCCTGGCGTATGGCAGCACCGTCCAGATGGCGATCGAGGCTGTTCGCGAGTTGGCAGCCGAAGATGGGACCCACGTCGCGCTCGTCAACGCTCGCTGGGCCAAGCCACTCGACGAAGATCTCATCCTGCGACTTGCGATCGCCACCCGGGCAGTCGTGACGATCGAAGACGGCGTGGTTGCGGGCGGTTTCGGCAGCGCCGTGAGCGAACTGCTGCACGCCCAGACCGACGAGGTGAGGACAACGCGGCTGAGGTGCATCGGATTGCCTGATCGCTTCGTCGAGCACGGCCCGGTCTCTGTATTGCGCGAACGGTGCGGGCTGTCTGCCGGCTACTTGAAGCGTGCGGTCCGCGAACTCGTGGAACTCGACACTGGCCCGCACAGCCCCGGCGTCCACCTGGCGCAGGCTGTCTAAAACACTCCCGGTCGCTCATGCCCCACGACAGCGTGCTGGTCGGTCGGGTGCTCTCAGAGGCTCGCCTGGAAGTCCAGGCGGAGTTGGAGCGACTCTTCGCCATACGACGGAAGACGGGGTACGGACCGCTCTACGAGCTCCTCGCCGATTATCCGTTCCGCGAGGGAAAAGGGCTACGTCCGGCAATCCTCTTCGCTGCGTGTCGGGCGGCCGGCGGCGAAACCGAGCAGGCGCTCCAGTCGGCAACTGCGCTGGAACTCTTCCATAACGCATTTCTCGTGCACGACGACGTCGAGGACGGTTCACATTTCCGGCGCGGGAAAGTGACGCTGTTCGAGGCACACGGCGTACCCGTGGCCGTCAACGTCGGCGACGCTACCAACGTCTTGGCCCTGGAGGTCCTGCTCAACAACACGATGCGCCTCGGCGTTCGCAAGGCGTTGCAAATCCTGCGGGAGATCGAACGGATGGCACGCGAGTCTGTTGAGGGCCAGGCGATTGAACTGGGCTGGATCGCCGAGGATCGCTTCGATCTTGAAGACCGCGATTACGTCCGCATGGCCTACAAGAAGACGTGCTGGTACACCGTGATCGCGCCCCTGCGCATCGGTGTGATCTGCGGTAGCCCGCCAGGTCCGCTGGCTCCGCTCCAGGAGGAACTGACACCCCTGGTCGAGCTCGGCTTTCTAGCGGGAATCGCATTCCAGATCGTCGACGATCTGCTCAACCTCGAGGCTGACGAGGCGCTGTATGGCAAGGAAACAAGCGGCGACCTCTGGGAGGGCAAACGGACGGTCATGCTGCTCCACTTTCTGCGCACAGCCCGTACGACGCAGCGCCGCCGCGCCCTGCGCCTGCTACGTACATCGCGCAGTGCTAAACAGGCCGCCGAGGTGGGCTGGTTGTTGCAGGCTATGCGCGCGGCCGGGTCGCTTGACCACGGTCGAAAACTGGCCATACAGTACTCCGAGCGCGCACTCGAGCTCGATGCTCGCGGGTTTCCGTTCCTGAAGGACAACGAAGACCGGCGCTTCCTGCGCGAGATGCTCCGCTATGTCATCGACCGGGCGAAGTGATTGTGGTGCGCATTGCCAGCGACGTGGACAGCCAGCTAGAGGGGGCTGCAGGCGGGGCATTCGCCGAGCTGATCCGGCTGCAAACAGAGTTTCAGGCACGGCTCGCGGAGGAGACGCTGCGCTATCTGCGACGCTTGCAGGGCGCGGTTGGGCCATCTGTCCCGGGCACGGTCGTGCTGGCCGATGCGACCCTGCAACTGAACGCGACCGGTTCACCAGGCCAGTCGGTGGAGCTGCGCCTCGAAGTGGAGAACCGCCAGCGTGTCCATTGCGTCGTCACACCGGCGTTGTCGCCGCTCCTCGACGATGCAGGCACAACGTGGTTCCCTGCCGCCGAGTCCTCCCCGCCGGCTTTGCTGTTAGCACCCGGCGAGGTGAGCAGCATCGCCGTGCAGGTTGAATTACCGAACGAGCTGCCGCACAGAACGTATCGTGGCGCTCTGCTGCTGCAAGGATTTCGGCACGGTGGCGTTCCGGTCGCCATTGCCGTGACGGAGAAGACCGTGCCGGATACGGCAGTCGCTGCGCCGAGTCGCAGACCCTTGAGCGCGCGAGCGCGGACGACCGGTCGGGCCAGTCGCCGAAGCACCGGTGATAAACCGTGACCACGTCCGATAACCGCGTCCGACTGGTCGACCTTCCAGATGACGCCGGACGGACAACGGCCACTCTGCTAGCCTCACTCTCCGCACGTCTGGCAGCGCTCCACTTCATTACCGGCGCCACGGCGATCGGTTCGCTCACAGCAGGTTTCGTCGCGCTCGGTCGCGAGGTGGCGCGCACTGCCGAGGGCGCTCGACTACGCGAAGGCATCGAGCGCGGGCGCGCCGGAAGCAACGGCGACGCGATCTGGTCAACCCTGGGGATCAACACCTGGACATCGCTTCACGCGCCGAGCCCGATCCTCGACCAGTTGCGAAACGACATCGCCTTGCTGCTGGCGGACGATCTGGACGTAACCCTCACCCAGACCCCGATACCGAACCCGCCTGCAGGCGCGCGGGCCGGCGATGATGTGGCAGATGCGCAGCCGGTCGAGTTCGCCGACTACGTGCTCGGTATGTGGGCCTTCGCAAGCGAAGTGGTGCGCAGCATCGAGACGCTCGTCGCGCCGACGCTGCCGCCAGCTGTGAGTGGTCACGCGACCGGCTCCGCTCGGACGGAGCCCGTACCTCCGGCACCGTTGCTGCGGTGATCCTGCTTGACAGGCTGCGACCACCTTCGCCTTTCGATCTCGAGGCCGCCGCCTACAAAGACTGGCTGCACCTGAATTTCTTTGATCACACCACTGGCAGCGTCGGTTTGATCAACGTTTCGTTGCACGGCGCGCCGGACGATCCGCGGTCGCGGGCGGTCGGGACGGCCCTGGTGCACGTGCCCGGCGTTGGCTGGCTGGGAAACGTGGAGAGCAGCGGAGTCTCGGAGGCGAGCGTCGGCGACACCGGCATCGCCATGCACCACGTCGCGCTGGCAATTCATTACGCGTCGGGGACGGTCCTGGCCTCGGCGGATTTCCCTGACGACGGCTTGCGTCTGCGACTGAGCAGTTCTGCCGAAACCGCGGCAATCGATTTCGAACAGCGGTTCCCGCTCACTTCTGGCTGGGTTTCGTGGTACCTGGTGCCGTGTCTGTCGGTGGCGGGTCGCGCCGAGGTCGCCGGGCGGGTGATAGACCTGACCACCGCGCGGGCCTACCACGACCACAACTGGGGTCGCTGGTACTGGGGTGATGATGTTGGTTGGGAATGGTCCTGTTTCGTCGGGCCGGGACCGGAAGTGTTTGCCTGCGTACTGGTGCGAACTACTGACAGCGGCCACCGCCAGCTCGGCGCGTGCACCCTCATGGTCTATGCCGGCGGACTGAGACGCGTCTTTCGCGGCGCCGCGGTACAGGTCGAGTTCGTGCGGCGGGTCCAGCAGCTTGATCGGCGAATTCCGGGGTCGATGGCCGCGCTGCACCAGGATCGAGTCGCCCTACGTCTGCCGTACCGCATGCTGGTGCGGGCTTACGATGGCATCGACAACGTTGAACTCGAGTTTGAGACGACTAGCAGTGCACAGTTAGTCGCGGCCGATCCGATGGCCCGCGGCTATGCGTTTGTCAATGAAATCGTCGGCAGCTTCACCGGCCGAGCGCGACTCGGGGTGGAGGATCGCACGGTCAGTGGGCTGGGTGTGCTCGAGTATGTCATCTGAGACGGAGTCGCCCAGCGAGCGGTGCCGGTCGCTGAGAGAATACCTCGAGTGCCTGGTCGAGCGCCTTGGAGATTCCCACGCGGAGTCGCTGGCGCGTCTGCGCGACGTTGTCGATGGCCATCGGGCACGCATCGCCCTCGATGCCGAAGCGATCGAAGTCGCGTTCACTCCGGCAGGCCACCTCATCGTCGACGAGGTCCCGGGCAGCGCTCGAGTCGACGGCGAGGGAGCAACCGATACAGCAACTGTCATGGCGCTCCTGGACGGGCACCTGGAAGTGAACGATGCAATCCTCGACGGCCGCCTGCGCGTCACTGGACACGTCGAAGCCGTGGTGCGCATCTTCGTCGCGATTGAGATCCTGCTCGATGCCTCCGCACGCAGCGTGGGCCTGCAAGCACTGGCGCGAGAATTCCGCACTGACCCGTGTCGCGATGGGACCTGGCAGCCGCGGCCTCGGCTGGACGGTATGCGTCACGAGGCAGCGACCTTCGGCCCCGACTACCAGGACACCCAAGAACAGGATCTCCTGCAGCGGCTGGACCTGCTGGCTTGACGCTCGACAGATACGGTGGGATCATGCTTGCAAGCTCAGCAGGGGGCACACCACTGTGGTTGGCGTAGATCTAGACCCGAAGCCACTCGTAGTTGAAGCGAAGGTCACGGCGCCGATCGCCGTGAACCCGGTGCACGTGGACGCTCTGTCCGTAAGCTCAATTGGAGCAGTTGGTCCCGTCACAGTGGCTGGCATTCCAACTACGTTTCACATCGACATCGATCATTTGCCCGATCCGCTGCCGAAAATTACCATCGGCGTAGACCCACTCGAATTGCGGCTGACCGAACTGCCGTCAATCCGTGGGCACCTCCCGGCGGATTTCTCGGTTGGCCTGTCGATTCTGGGATTCGAGCTGTTGTGCGTGAGGCTGTGCGGCGAGGCGCAGATCGTGACCGAGCCGTACCGCGCGAACCCATGCGAGCACTGTGGGCCTGAGCTCGTCCGGCTCCCCCGACAGTGAGCGCGCAACGCACTACTCGCTCGGCGGGTGGCCCGTTGTATGGCCAGGGGGCCACAGGCGTGCACATGCGGGGCGTTCCGCACCGTCTCAGGGCAGTCGGGCCCAGGCTCACAGGAGTGTCCCGCTGGGCGACCGTCGATCTGGCAATTCCCGGCGTGGAGCTGCCTTCGCCTTTGCTGGCGCTCGTGCAGCCACTGGGGACGAACGCTGCCGAGGTCGACCTTACCTTGCCGACCATGACGCCGCCGGGCGCCTACGCGGGTACGGTCGACATTGATGGTCAGGCACTGCGTCTCGAGATCGAGGTTGAGCCGCACACGCGGTTGGCCGCTCGCCCGCGAAGCATGGCGCTAAGGCTCAAACCGGCGACGGTGGCCAACGTCGAGATCACCGTCGTCAACGAAGGCAATGTACCAGGTGAGATTCAAGGCGCATATGCTCTCGACTTTGTCGACGACAATACGTTCGATCACGGCTTCGATGCGGCTGTGCGTGCTGAGCTGGTAGAGGGCCAACGAAGGGTTGATGTATTTTTCGACGCACTTGCACAAGGCAACGGCGGAACCGGTCGACTCGAGGTAGAAGAAGGCGCAGGGGCACTCGCGCCCGGCCAGGTGCGCGGCCTGCGCGTCCGTCTCAGTGTGCCCAAGGAGGTGCGCCTGGCCCACACGTACACCGGCATCTGGCATATCGAAGATGCCGCAATCTCGATCCACGTTGAAGTCGTGGACGGCCGGAGCGCCACGGAGGTTTCCCGCTGATGCCAACTACCAGCCAGAGCTCGTTGGGCCGACTAACCGACGTGTTTACCGACATGCTCGAGCAGGAGACCCGGATCGTCGTCGACTTGCTCGGCACCGTCCGCGAAACGCTGCAAGGCGGCTCGATCGGCCAGACCGGCCACACCTTGAAGCAGTTGATCCCCGCTCGGCTGACCCGCCGCTGTTCCTGCGGCTGCTGCCAGATCCCACCGCCGTGCTGGATGCCCGAGTTGGCGGGTGAGGTGACCAGCTTCGTCTGCGCCGGCGGCACGGCAACGGTGCAGCTCGACGTCAGGAACTGCGGCGCCACACCGCGGACCATCACCCTGGACGCGTCACCCGCCAAAGAGGCTGGCAGCGTGACATTCAGTCCGACTCAGCTGAGCCTTGGACCGATGGAGCGCGGCTTCGCCTCGGCGTCGGTGGTGCTGCCCGCCGACGCGCCAGGCGGCCGAGCGGACGTCCTGCTCTGGGTTCGCGGATGCAAAGTGCACTACGTGCGCTGGACAATCAAGCTGACGTCTCGTGGTGGGACATGCTGCCATGAGGTCGACATCGAAGATTGCCCCGACTACCTCCATCACTGGTACGACCACTTCTACTGCGAGCGCCCCTGCCCGACCGACCGAACCCACCTTGCCCATGGCTCGTAGCCAGCGGCCTGACCTGACGCAGTCGCTGCGCCGCATGTCTGACGCGAATCTGCGCTACTACCAGGGGTGGGGCCAGCTCGCCCTCGACTATCTCAGTTCGTTGGTGGCCCTGGCCGGAGAGCTGACGCAGCCCAGCCGATCTGTCGGTACACATGTTCACCCTGAGCCCTCAGCAGCGGATCTCACGCGATCGGAGCCGATGCCCGTTCGCTCAGCCGCGCCGACGCAGCCGCCGGCGATGGTGTTGGAGGCCGACGGAGGCGGTCAGGCAGTCGGCGCGTTCCTGGTCGAGAACCGCCTGACACAACGAGTCTCAACGCCAGTCGTGGCATCGACGTTCGTCGGACCCGAGGGCCAAGAGGTTCGGCCGCATCTGAGTTTGGATCCCGAGATCGTGACCCTTGACCCGGGCGAGCAGGTACTCGTGCGCGTGATCAGTCTGATCGACGATCGACTCGAGCCTGGCATCACGTATCGTGGCAGCGTCTCGGTGCCCGGACTGGGTGGTCGCAACCTACCACTCGTGTTGCGCCGGCGTGTCGAAAGCGCAGTTGCGGCGTCGGTCGCGCTCGACCCAGCTGCAGGTTTGCCGGACGCAGGCGGACCTGTTTCCTCCGGCCCGCGGAAGCGCAGGCCGGCGACGCGGCGCAAGGCACTCTAGAGGACTGTCATGGCAGCATTGCAGGGGGGAGGCTGGGTTCCGGTAAGTGCTGCGCTATGAAACTGTACCGGGTGAAGTTGACGCCCGAGGAGCGGGCGCAATTGACGGAGCTGCTGTCGAAAAGGCAAGGCGGCCGCGCGGACGCTGACGCATGCCCGCATTCTGCTGAAGGCTGATGAGGGTGTGGCTGGTCCGCGCTTGAGTGATGAGGCGATCGCGGAGATCCTGGACGTCAATCGCTCGACCGTCGAGCGCGTCCGTATCCGGTGTGTTGAGGAAGGCTTCGAGGCCGCGCTGCGGCCGCGGCCATCACGCCAGGTGCATCCGCGGAAGCTCGACGGTGTCCAGGAGGCACACCTGGTCACCCTTGCGTGCAGTCCAGCACCGAATGAGCGTAGCCGCTGGTCCCTGCGCCTGCTGGCCGACAAGCTGGTGCAACTCGAGATCGTCGACGACATTTCGTACGAGACGGTGCGGCAGACACTCAAAAAAACGAACTGAAGCCATGGCTGCAGAAGCGGTACTGCCTGCCAGAAGAGCCCAGCGGCGAGTTCGTCTACCGCATGGAGGACGTGCTCAATGTGTACACCCGGCCGTACGATCCACGTCGTCCCCAGGTGTGTCTGGACGAAACCAGCGTGCAGTTGATTGGCGAGAAGCGCATTCCCGTGGCGATGGCACCAGGGCGACCGGCGTGTTTCGACTATGAGTATGAGCGCAACGGCGTCTGCGCCTTGTTCATGCTGAACGAACCGCTGCGTGGCTGGCGCGAGGTCGTCGTAGGCGACCAACGGACCGCTCTTGATTTCGGGCATGTCGTGCAGCACCTGGTGGATGTGCACTACCCAGACGCCGAGCGGATTGTGCTGGTGATGGATAACCTGAACACTCACACGCCGTGCTCGCTGTACGAGACGTTCGCGCCAACCGAAGCAAGGCGCTTGGCGGACAAGCTGGAGATCCATTACACGCCCAAGCACGCCAGTTGGCTCGACATGGCCGAGATCGAACTGAGTGTCTTGAGCCGCCAGTGCTTGGACCGACGCATCCCCGACAAAGACACCTTGGTCCGCGAAGTAACTGCTTGGATGCACGACCGAAACGTCCAGCAGTCCACCACAGACTGGCGCTTCACCACCCCGGATGCCCGCATCAAGCTAAAGCGCCTCAACTCGGCTGCCATGACGGTCCTCTAGCGCGGTTACCACGTCCCTATGTCATAGACCATGGCAGCCGAGTTGACGAGCCGGGCGGCGCTTTTGGCGTCCATGTGGTCCTATGCGGCTACGGTGCTGCGCCCGGCCCAGGCCCTGCGACGGGCATGGCCAGGCAGTGCGGCGGAGCCGATTGGCGACCTTCCCAGCCATATGCCGCAGCCCGGCCTGGGACCTCACTTCTCGCGCCTCCACGGAGCACCCGTTCTCCTGGACACTGTCACCGCACATGACCACCTCGTCGAAGAGTTCGATCGGATGGCCGAGGTGTACGACGCCTACGTGCAGCCGTTCTCGCGGCCGATCTTTGAAGAGGCGCTGACGTGGATGCGGGCGCACTGTCTCACGTCTGCCGCCCGAGTGCTGGATGCGGGTTGCGGGCCAGGCCGCGAACTACGGCAGGTGGCGCGCCTCGTCCCACGCGGAGAAGTCGTGGGCATCGACCTGGCAGCTGGCATGGTCCGTAGCGCGTATCGCGCGACACGCGCGCAGGGGCTGGACAACACGGCTTTCTTTCAGGCCGACATCGGCGATCTTCCGGCGGCGTTCGACGGCAAGTTTGACCTGGTGTATAGCTCGCTGGCGCACCATCACTACCCGGACCCACCCGCGGCAGCAAAGGCAATACTGCGCTGCCTGCGTCCGGGTGGCGTGTACTGTGTTGTCGACCCCGGGCCTGCCTGGTTCGTCGCACTGAGCGCCCCCATTGCCCGCTGGGCCGACCCGGGATGGGTCAGATTCCATACACCCGCGGAGTTCCAGGAGTTGTTCCACAGCGTCGGCTTTGCCCGTACGGCCTGGGTGGATCTGCTGCCCGGCTTCGGTGCTGCCATCGCGCAGAAACCGGCGGGGAACGGGTAACCGGGAACCGGAGAGTTCACGGCGCCGTTGGTTGCGAGCGCGAATGATGTCCTTGCGCGCCACCGTCTCGGCCGCCAGTTCCGGGTTGATCGCTCGAGCGCACCTGATAGCGGTGGCCTGCAGCCCGCCCCCCAAGGGACGCAAGCGCTGGACTCTGCGTCTGCTGGCCCACAAGTTGGTCGAATTGGAGATGGTCGATGCCGTTTCCTATGAGACGAGGTTCGCGTGTTTGTCCTTAGGTTTGAAGGTGTGGGACGGCAAAACCTGGGGCGGCGTTCAGGCCGCGCGTTCGTAGACGTGGTGCAGCCCGTTTAGCACCGGGTGCGACCGGATCGGGCCGGTCACTGGCCGTAGCGTCGGTTCCGGGGTTTGGAGTCCAAGGGTCCGATGCGGTCGTTCCTGGTTGTAGTACGCCACGAACTCACGCAGGACGGCCATGAGGTGCTGCTCGTCCAGAACGATGATGTGGTCGAGGCACTCTCGCCGCAGGGTGCCGAGCACTCGCTCGACAATAGCGTTCGCTTTTGGCGCGTTGATCGGGGTGGCGATGGCGTCGATGCCGATGCGTCGTGCGCGCTTACGAAAGTCGCGGCCGTAGACGGCATCGCGATCACGCAGCAGATGCCGTGGCGCGT
>JAABUQ010009261.1_pt1 | contig 13400 bp, 9 predicted proteins | sample 5560001 | NCBI WGS metagenome assembly JAABUQ01 (sample SAMN10711888, study PRJNA513371) | rock metagenome | isolation source: Antarctica rocks | place: Antarctica: Victoria Land, Finger Mt nord | collected 2015-12-18 | reverse complement strand
CGCGGGGGAAAGGTAGAATAAGAATGATCCAGTCGCCGGTCTTCGGCGCGGCACGCAGCGTCACGCGTAGGTGCCGTGGTGCCAAGCCATGCCACCGGACGGCGTAGCTGTGTCCAGTGATCACAGTTGTCTGGAAACTGGTGTTTGGTCCAATTTTTGGGATGCCCCAGAGGTTCATGCTGGGTCGCGTGCTGTCTTGCCGTGTCAGGCACACGGGGACGGCCTCCATCGGATGCGCATCCTGATTATCCAAAAACAGGTGCGCATAGTCGGCACGGCTGACGGCGGCGTTCCAGGCAGGGTGACGGGAGGTTATGCTGGCCCGCAGAAATGGCGTATCTAGGATGATCTCACTCCCTGCGCCGCCGCTAACCGACCCATCCGCGTCCCAAAATGCAGCGGACCGGGCGCCATCCGCCCCGGCGTCGGGATCGCCTGGGGCGGTGTGGCCGCTGAAGAATCTGCTTGCGAAATAGACCGGCTGAGCGTTAGAAAAGTGCAGGCTGCGCGCAATGTTGTCTGGGTGCAGAAAAAACGGATCACGCTCCAGAACGCCCAGCGCACCCGCCGGCCTTTGGGCATCCGGCAGAAAACTGTGAAACCGCACGCGCTCAACCGTCACCGGCCCATCATAAAACTCAAAACCAATTAGGGGCGCTCCGGGCAGCCAGGGACGGGGCAGGCTGCGTCTACCTTCGCCGGGCCACTCACCTTGCGCTGGCGTCCCTGTATTTGCCGTTTGCCCTACCACCAGCGAGTCGCAGAAATGCGCGTCGGCAGCGGCGAAGGTGCCGCCGATGCCGTTGTCGGCCAGGCGAGCGGCGCGGACGACTAGGCCCTGCCCGCGCAGCCAGAACCCACGCCGCCGGTTCTTGTATGCAGTCAGACCCATGAAGATCGCTGGCCTGGTGCATGGCGTATAGCTTGGCGCACCGACGACTCCAGGGGGATTAGGCGGCCCGTCCACGAACAAGCCGTCCTGCGCGTTCGAGTGCGCCGTGTTGCCGTCGAATAGGCCGAGGGGCGTCCTGCGCGGCTGGACAGCAGCGCGGCTGGCGGGGGTATCGTTTGCCCCTGTCGGATGGATAGGCAGATCGTACCAGAAACCATGACCCTCCGAGCCGGCAGCAACGTTGCCACGCAGGATGTTGGCGGGGTTGGTGATCCAGAACGTCGCAGGCGTGGTATCGGAGGCAAGCACCGCATGTCCAGGCTGAGGGCGGCGCGTCAGCAGCCCTAGGTTGCCGTCCAGCACGTTACCCGTTTCCGTTCCATCTTCCAGAAAGAATCCGTGTCCGATCGTGTTGTAACCGATATTGTTTACGACGCGGACATGCTGCGTCCCGTGCAGCGTCAGAAAGCGGTTGAAGCAATCATGGATACTGCACCCGCGGATATAAGACCCGGCTTGCTCACCGGCCAAATGAAAATGAACAGGGTAGCGTCCTATCTGTCCTTGCTGGCCCAGCCATCGAAACTCCGTCCCAGACAAGCGCCCAGCTCCCCCACGCATGATCATCACTTGCCCGCCGAACCCATCTGCCACGGAAGACGCGTCTCCCTGAACAATCACATTGTGGGACAGCAAGCCAACCTCAGCCTGTTCGTTCACGCCGTCCGCATCTGCGCCGTAGTGCAGGAACAGCAAAGGCCGGTCCAGCAGGACACTCGTGCCATGCACGGCCTGAATGGTGCGCATTTCTGCCTGCCCTGGGTCAAAGTCCGTTGACGCGACAACCAGGTGCTGGCCGCAGGTCCAGGACACCGACTGTGTCAACTTAAGCCGCCGCGTCCCTGCTGCGGCAGTCTGGCCCAGACGCGTCCACGCGGGGCTAGCGTTCTGGCCGTGAAGTTCTAGGACGCCGCCTTTCATGATGGCAAGTGTTTTAACGCTGCCCCCGTCCCCGGCTTGCCCTGTCAGGGTAATAATGGCCTGCCGCTGGAAAGGTCGCAGGGATGTGCCGATCTGAAGCCGCCCTTGAATGGTAAGCGACCGGCAGGTCAGCGCCAGATCGGTGTCGGCGAAGATCAGTGTTCCATTGACAGTAATATCCCCCAACGGCGGCGGGCTTTGGTCCAGCAGCACAGTCGTTCCTGCGGGAACAGTGACATCCTGGCCTAGGCCTGGAGAATGCCCCTGCCAGGTATGTGGATTGGACCAGCGCCCGAGTGCGCGAGGTGACACGGACCACGCGAGCACCGTCAGCAATGCCGCGGTCATCAAGAGCAGCGCGGTAGTTATTGAGCGTGGAATGAAAATTGTGCGGTGACAGACAAAGCACTTAAGCAGGCAAACGAGGTGTTTAAAGGGGGTGTTGGACATTCTGAAATGATAAGAGACCTCCAAAAGCCTTTACCTTCATCATGACGCTCAAGTTAACGCGGAGCGCAGGGATTGAGAAAGACAGCACGGCATTGCGGACGACGCTTTGGGCGCTGGCGGCGTCCTTCATCCCCAGCGCATGACAACACGGCGGCCAGAAGATAACCCGCGGCATTCTCGCGGGCCGTTGCCTCCTCTTTGCGATTCTCGGCAGCGTGTTCGGCCTCGGCATTACGCTTTTTCGGAACCTTGGACGGGGCAGGCGATTTTATGGGCACTTTTTGCGCCGGGCGCAGGCAGGGATGCGCGTTGCCCAGCCAATCTTCCCACGTTCAACAGGCCAAGCCCTCCGCGCCGCCCGCCTGCACACTGACGCTGTCCAGCCCTTTCAGAAAGTCGGCGTTGTCCTTGCGGGCCTGGAGCGTGCCGCCGTTCAAGTTCAGCGCGCCGTGCCTGCGCCCTGGACAATGTTGTTGGCGCTGAGAGTGCCTCTCTGCAGTTTGACCGCTGGACAGCCACCGACACGTGGACGCCGACAGGGTGGTGAATGCGTGACTTTCTCAAGGCTGCTACTGGAGACGCTTTCCCATTTGCAGCGTGATACAAGGCATGGAGTGTAATACGCCCTGAGAGAATAGCCGCACCTTCACGGGAAAGCATAAGAGGTGCCGCGCTTGGGCGGCCTGCTTGTAGATGCGGTGTCATTCCAGAGAGGTATTCGTTGTGAACCCTAAAGCGCTCCTGGCCTTAAGGATTATCGGTGTCGTGGCAATCCTTTGCGCGCTGCAAAGGTTCTGCTACAACGCTGTCACCCTGCGCGTGGCCCTCACCAAGGGGTTCAGCATGAAATCGGGTGCGCCTCCGCTTCCCTATTTCCTCCCGGCGTTTATGCCATGTCCGCGATTTGCTGTGCCTGCTACGGATTGCTGTTCGGGCTGGGAGTTAAATTCATTCGCGGGCGCGCGAGGTATGTGAACTGGTTCGCCGCTGTACTGCTGTTTGAGGTAGCCTGCTTTGTGGGTGTGGAGTTCAGCTTTTTCGTGCCCCATGTCGCCTGCTGCTGTAAGGCGGCCTGGGCTTCAAGCCGCTCGTTGATCCGTACGTACTCGCCGCGCTTGAGGAGATAGGCTGGCAATCCAAAGATCAGAAACAAGAAGCAGGCAACGGCCCACATGCTCGCACTCATGTTGAAGAAACCAGAAAGCTGACCTTTTCGGATGCCGATATTTTTGGCGTCAATGTAAACAGCGATACTGGCTACCAGGGGAATTACAAGGGGTGAGATTATGTATAATGTGCCTTTCGTGAAATCGGCCCCTTGGCCGAGCTATGAATCTTTGGAAACCTGTGATTAAGAAACTAATGAGGATATATTATCAAAGTTCACCATCGAACGTTGTGACTTATCCCCATATCTCTGCCAGTACGGTGCGAAACAGTTCCGAAAGCCGGGGCTCCATGTTTTGGCGTCTGCTGCGCTGCGGAACCAATGCCTCGATGCGCTCTAGCTCCTTGTCAATAAAAGCACCGAGCACCGGTAATTGAGGAGACAGGCCCAGTTCGGGCGTTCGTCGCTTCGTCTCCAGCAGCGCGTGTATCGTCTCCAGCAGTTCTACCTGGTCTTCAATGACCAACAGCAAGCGCCCAAATTCAATCGGCGCGGGCTGGCCAAAGCGCTCCAGCCATCGCACTGCCAGCAGGGGCCGCATCACATAGAAATACTTCTTCAGCGGCACCAGTTCCGCCTGCAGATAGCCGCGATAGTTGGTCTTGGCCATGCTCCGGTAGTGATAGATCCCGCTTTCAACCGAATACACTTCCGGCAGGAGAGTCCTGGCGCTTTCCGCCAGGCTTCCAAACGACTCGTAAACGATGGGGGATTGGATCCACTCGACAAACCCCGGATTCGACTTCCAAAACAGCCGGAGCGCCTTGCGCACGTCCCAGCCATTGACATCCAGATCGTCCAGGATCGGGTAGTCAATGACATCCCGCTGCTCCTCCAATCCGACCGAAAGGTACCAGTTTGACTTGTGCGCATAGATGAACCGCGCATCGTAGTCACTGTTAGGCGACTCGAACCCCCAGGCCCGGCTGCCGGATTCGACGGCCAGCAGCACCTTGACGTCATGCTCGGCTTCTGCCTTCCGGAGGCGCAGCCGAACCTGTTCCCCAATATGGGGAGCAATCATAGAATCAATCATAGGATTATTATAGGGAGCAACCATGGTGCAGCAAGAGTGATGCATCCCCGTGGTAAGAAGCCGACTAGATGCCTTATTATGTGCAGACTGGCTGGCGCGAAAGCGATGTTCAGGGGGAATCCTGCCCGGGCCCGGTGGAACCTGTTGACCTACCACTGTCCAACAGAATAGGGTGACGGACAAATAAAATTACACGCAGGCTCCGTAAATGCCTGCGTCTCAGTCGTCCTCATGCGGAACGAATAGCTACGAGTAAAAATGGGTTGCCATCATGGCGGCTTTTCTCGCATTGCTTGCTGACGGCAAGCCAGAATTTCAAATTGACCTAGTAGTCGTCTTCTAATACTTGACCGCCAAACACTGCAATCACTTCCTCCAGGAGCGAGCTCTCTCCCTCTGGATATTCGATTCGGCTTGCAAGATATTCGGGTCGGCTAGGAAGTTGGTCTCTTATGGATTCGGTAGGCAGTTTCAAAACAGGTGATATTGAAACGCCAGCAGCCTCCGCCGCTGCGGAAATAGAAGAGCCAACACCAACGACAATGCCCCCTCGAATCGCAACGTATTCCATTTTGTGGATGTGCCAGTATATCTGAATAGCATCCGTCTGCCCAAGTTGGGTATCAAACCGCAGGACTTGCTCCCCGAAGTGCATGCGAAGATCCGAGACCAGGGCTTCTATCCTCTTTGTAGGATCAGGGAAACCAGTCCATGAAACCGCCTCTGCCGGAACATCTGCTTCCTGCATTGCAGCAAGTACTGTCTCAGAGATAACCGTAATCTCGATGATCTGCAGCCCACTGCCACTTTTTTCCTCAGTCAACCCATGAGACACTTTGATCTCAAGACACGTCGGCTTCTTCCGCCCTCCTTTGTCCGTCAGAAGCAGGTCGGCGACGAAGCCACCTATACCGCATTCGGTCTCGATGTTGTCGTAGAAACGGCAAAAGTCTACCTTATCCGAAATCAGCCGCGGCTTTGTTCTGCCAACATAATAGTCGCCGATATAGATGTCAGAACAAATTTCTCGAATCCGGCCAACCCAAAAGGGACGACCGTCGCGCTGGCAACCTTTGAATACTTGAGAGAAAAGGAATTTCCCTAACACGTGAAGGTATGTTTCTGAAGAGCAGTTTCCAACGGAAGTGTGCGCAAAACAGCGGTCGCGAACCATGCCGAGCCGGGCGACCATAGCACCATCGCAGGAAAGACAGCGAAATGCTGATCGTTTGCAGGACGTGTCCAGCGTTGTAATATCAGCGATATCACCAGCCATCGTCAAAGCAAATCGGTAGGTTTGCATGACAGAAATTTCCCTCGTAAAGCGAAAGCATCGAGCAGAGCAGCAGCCCCTTTCCAGATAGGCTGTCTTCTTGCATAATTTCCATAATTGATGATAGAGATACTATCGCAATGCGCAGAAGAAACACGCAAAGTTGGCGTTTATCGGAGCAGCCAGTGCGTGCCTGTCGCCCAGCCTAAAAACCGTTTTGCATTATCTGGGCCAATATTGTCCACAGTTTCCACGGAGTACTGCTTCCGCACAGATAGTGCTAACCCTTCCAGAGCAGGACGGAAGCGTTCCTGAAACGCGGGACGCTGATGCTGCAGGTGATTTGTGGCCCAGACAAGGAATGCGTCGGCAGAACCTTCCGGCGCCAGCGACAAAAAGAAGACCATCTGCCGCCACGCATACGCTGCGTTCTTGACGGCTTGCAGCCGGGCTTTCCACTGCGGGATCGGCTGCTGAAGCCGCTGGCAAATCCAGGAGAAGCAGGTCTCGGCTAGTCCTTCGACGCGAGGCTGCAATGTTTCTGCGAGCCCAAGCGCTGAAAACAGGACGGCCAAGTTGTGCGTGGTCAGTATCTGTTCCTGCTCAATGACCATGCCGTTGCGTGCAACCGAGTATCCGTCCATACCAGTCCCCGCAAGCTCACTGCAGAGCTGGAAAAAGGCTGGAGAGGTGGGCGTTTCACCGCGTCGCTGTGGCGCGGCGTCCTTGATTTCAAGGACGCGTGCGTAGGAAAGACCGTAATAGCGCTCATACAGCGTTCCTTCCAGCAGACTGCCGGCTGCCTTGGCGGCCTGCAAGAACTTCTCCGAGAAGGCGCCCATGAAGATGTCTGCGGCAACTTCATCGACAAGCGGCAGGGAAAGTCCTGCGTTCTTCGCCAGCGCTCGCAGTTCCTGAAGCAGCTTGTTCGGCAGTATCTGCTGCGGGAATGCCGTGCTTGCGAGAGTGATGACCTGTTCCAGGGTCTGGCGGGCCTGTTCCTGCGTTCCCAGGCTGTCCTGACGCTGAGCTTCCATGGCTTTGACCCAGGGCAGTTCGGTCAATTTGACCTGACTTTGCAGGTTCAGCAAAAGCAGGGATCGGCGGCGGCGGAACGCCTGGTAGATGGCTGCGTAAAGCCGCCGCAGGTCGAGATCCGCAATCCCGGCGGCCGACACTTGTGCCGTGATTTGGGGAATGATCCGTGCCAAAACCTCTGCTGACGGTATGATCTTCTGCTCCACCAGAACGGCTGCCGGTGCCGCCAGGCATCGCTGGACTTTCTCCCGCAAAGGCTCGGCCACAGGCTGCCCCGGCTGAAGATGATATGTGCCCGCCTCGCCCTCTGTGACAGGCGCCATAACCTCCTCCAGCGTATCGAGGCCTTCGTCTGAAGGCAGATTTTCCAAACGGCTGATAACTACTTGTGCCAGATCAGTACGGGTAGGCCGGCGGGCGATGTGCGCCTGGCGCTGACGCAGAAGCTGACAGCGCTCAGATCCGGGAAGACCGCGTTTTGTGACGACATGGGCGAGTATTGAGCGAATCCTGCCGACATCCCGTCCGGTTAGCTGTTTGGGATCCTGGAGGCACACTGTCAGAAACCCGCGCAGCAGCGTGAAGTTCTCAGTGCGCCGCTCCGGCTTGCCGCAGAGAAGGTGCTCTCTCCGCAATCGCTCATAGTCTTTCAGCAGGCTCTGACCACGTTCCTGCCACCCGGGCGGGTAATTCTGGCAGGGCCATCCGCCCTGAACAGTCCACTGTCCGGCGGCGCTCTGAACAGGCTTGTTGTCCGATCCTGCTTCCACAATAGGGGTCGGGCCTTCCACGGTTTCCAGAAAGAGTTCTATAGCGCGGTCAGAAAGTGGCGCCCAGACAAGGACTGATTCACGCGCGGCTTGTATCAGTGCAGGAACCTTGATGGCCTGGAGACTTTGGATTGTTTCCCCAACGGTCTGAAGATGAAGAAGGGTGCTGTCTGAAACCGGACGGTGAGACGGAACAGGGTAAAACCGAAGTCGGCTCAGAAAAGGGGTTATTTCGCCAAGCATCTCACGGGCGGCTGCCGCTTGACCCTGCCCAAGCAGCCAGGCGAAGACCAGCAGCGCGCCCTCTTCCGGCACGTTAACGCGGTAGCCGCCGGATTTGAACCTCTGCTGCAATTCGGCGATACCGGTGTCACTGAGATAGTAGCCATTGAGGATCGCCTTTGGCTCAGCGGTACTGCCGGAAGCAAGACGGGCGAGGAGTTCTTCTTCATGAGGCTGCAGCGGGCCGGCGGCCAGAAGATCGCCTGTCACAAACCCACCCTGCACAACTTTGAGCGTGACCCAGGCAGGCGTGTCCGCAACAGGAGTTCGCGCGCCGACATGAAAAGCGCCGGACAGCATTCCCTGCAAGACCTTCAGCCAGTTGTCAATCTTTTGGGCTGCTCGCTGTTGTGTGGGAAAATCGGGATTCGTCTGCTGGGTGCTTAACGCGTGGGCAATTTGCCCGAGTGAATAACCCGGGTTAGCGCTTAGTTCAGCAGGAATACCACTTCCGGCTTCTTCCTGATCTTGCTGCTCTGGTTCTTCACGCGGTTCCATAAAGGTCGGCTTCCTTTACCTAGCTAAGAGGCTCTAACAAAAATAGGTTTTTGGCACCGACCCCATATGAGAACTTGGGCAGTTTGGTATTTTTGTTAGAGCCTCTAACATTGCATTTCTACTCTATTAGCTTTGCTTTTGCCTGGCTGATGTCGGAAGCTCGGTTTGACCACAACTGGTCTCTGCGCCCGCTTCTCGACTAATTGGGCCGCCAAAGCTAGTTTGCTTTTCCCAATGCCGCTGTCAAGAGGTCTAAATCTTTTGAGGGAAAGGGGGTGCCCCAGCGCGCCTTGAACTCCTCTGCAGACAGACGGCTTTGCAGCACCTAGCCAGATGGTCTGATACTCGTGTTGAGATCTACCATACCCGTGCCGGGCGTGTAGAGAAAGGTATGCTAGGCCGGGCTGCCGGTACTACCGAAGTATCCGACCGTCTGCCCGCTGGCGTTGATTTCGCAGCCCTGGCTGGAAGTGCCGCCGAGCGTGCCGAGATTGATAATGTTGCAACTTTGCGCGTGGGCCGAGGGCGCCAGCAACAGGGCAAGGAGGAGCAAAGCGAGGAGCGCCGAGACGCGGTGCCGCGCGTGACGCATGATAAGAGTTCCCCTTCCGGGTCGCCATTATGTATCCGACGTTGAAAATGCCGTAAAAGGCCGGGCGACCCGTGACGAGGACGTGCTTGGCGTCACAGGCCATTATACAGCATATTTCCGGTGAAACCCAAACCGGCAGGTTTACAAGGGGAGTACAGTCATGCCACAAATGCCCATAAGTAGTCCTACCGTAATATCGAAGCCTGGTCTGGGTGATACCATGAATTACAACCCCGTGTTCGGCCTCAAGTTCTTCTAGTTTGGCCTGTCTGTCCTCTGCGCCACTCTGGTCATTGCGCGCGCCGTGTCCCTGCGCTCGCCCCGGCGAATACCCCCGCGTGTTTGTGTGTCGCGGAATGCGTCGGTGCGGTCTATCTTCCCTGCGTCTCCGTCGCACATTTCCGCTCTAGTGCCCCCAGCTTCGAGTGATAGCCGCTCAGCCCGTCACTGTGCCTCTGGATACTGATGCGCTGTTGCGGGTTGTTGGCATTCGCTGTCTTTACCATTTTCCTACCGCTCGCGCGATCCTGCTGGGTGCTGGAGATGGCAGGCGGGCGTCGCGTCCCGACCTGCGAGGCGCTGCCGATCTGGCTGGAGATCGCCCGTCGCTGCTCGGGGGCGGAGTTCGAGACGCTGCCGAAGGAGCCGCTCGACCAGTTGCGCCTCCGACCGTAAGCGCCGCCCAGGAGGAATCTCCGGTAACGGTGTTCAACTTCACGGTGGCTGCCTGCCGCATGGGACGGATCAGGGAAAGGGCCTTGTATGACTGGAAACGTGGTCACAGAGGGCAACAGCCTCATCGTCTACCCGGACCGGCGGAAAATGCTCCGGCGTCACAACACCCGGGCCGTCTTTATCCTGCTGCCGGCGGCGCTGGCTTTCTTCGCGCTGTTCGGAGTCCTTCGGCGGATGCTCTCTGCCCTGGTCCCGCCTTTCATCGAGATTGAGTTCGCCGTCCTGCCCTGGTTGATCGCGGTGTTCTACATCGTCATCTACTTCACCATGGTGGTCGCCCTTCGGCGGCAGAACCGGCCCATCATCACGATCTCCCCAGAGGGCCTCACCATCCACACGGTGCTGACTCAGTTCGGGCTGCTGCGCTGGGACGAGATCGCTGAGGTAAGGACTTATAACCTCCTCTACCGGTTCGTCGGCATCGTTCCGCGCGACCCCGCCGCCCTGTACCGCCGGGTCGGGCGGCGCGGCCTGCTCCTGCGCCTCAACTCGTGGTGCGTCCCGCTCTACCGCCTGTTCGGCCTGTTCGTCGCACCCATCAACATCCCCCAGGAGTACCTACCCGTCACCGCCGATGAACTCGCCGAATGGATCCGCGCGGCCCGTCCCGGTGCGCCTAAGGAAGGCGTGTGGCCGCCAGCACCCGGTGGAACCTGGGACGAGGGAACGGCTCGTAGATAACACCCAAGCGTACTCTATCCTGGAAACGGCGGATGCGCCACTGGGGGAGCTCGCCCACCATCGCCCGGATGCCCGGGCGGCCGTGGCAGGGGCCTCGAGAACAGAGCGACCACCTCCAGCGCTCGGGGCATACAGCAGTCGACGACGCGTCAAAGACAACGCGCTCACGCGGTTCTGCTGTCTGCCGGCAACTCCTGGAGGAGCGTGTTTGCTGGATGCAGCAATTGTGAAGTGGAGCAACGACGAGTTGTTCCGTCGAAAGCTTCAGTATTTCATGGACAGTATTTCATATATCAATGACGGATTACTTGCTACTAATCCAATCGAATTCCACACGGCGACGCTTATTGGCACATACATCTACGTGATTGGGTCTCTGGGGTACCGGGGCACGTGCCGCTTCGGGGAAACGCCGGTGTATCGTCTGGACGTCAGCACGTTCCAGATGGAGCCTTTAGAAAAAATGGGCGATCTATTCAGGCGGCCAAGAGATACAGATCAGTGGCGGTAAAACTAGGACGGCAGCACAAGGCGCCGAACATTCTAGCGATAATAGTGCCACGTTTATCTTGAACATTGAGAGCCTTGTTTGGTCGATAAAGTTAACCGCGCATGGATAGAACGATTGACATCTTTCGGGAAGGTGGTGAGCTGGCCGCACGGCTCGTACGGCAGAAGATTGTCCCCGATTTCACGTCTCAGGAGGCTGTCGCTCAGTGCGCGTCGAGTGCCTGGTTTGAGATCATCCAGTGTCCATTAACCGACGCAGATCCGCAGCTATTTCCTCAAAAAGACGCTCTTCTTGCGGCTTGGGACGCCCTAGGGCAAGGCACATCACGGACTGCCAGGGCACTTATCCCTCTGATTCTTGCAGAGACCACACTGGGCCGCGCTTCGTCGGAACTGTCTCCATTGCATGCGCTGGCGTCCGAAGTAGCAGCAGCGCGCACTAAGGCTACAGCGGCGCACCCGCGCGCCTATCAGGGAACCAAACTCAAACCGCCGAAGGAAAGAGTGCAAGTACCAGTAGACTTGCGGCCTGCACTCTGCGGAAACCGGCCTCTTGGTTTTTTGCGTGCAGCAGAAGAAGAGCACCGAACAGCAGAAGCACGGCTGCCGGAACTATTCCGAACAACACTTTACCCCCTCATGCGTTCTCGAGCGGGTTCAGAAGCAGGCTCCATAGAAATAGGTGCCGCCCTCGCGATATACTGGGCGCTTGGACTGGAACAGGATCCCGCCCGGCTTGCAGCTGTTTCTTACCTCCTCAGTCTGCAAAGCAGTTCAAATACTATCGATTGGTACCAAGTCATCACAAGGCTTTCACAGGCACAGTGGACACCATTCCTGCATCTATTGATTATGTCAGGCGCCTACGCTGTCCCGGCTCGCGAACTACCGCCTGCGTTTGCGGATCAGATGGAAGGCGTTTTGACTGGTGTGGATCCCCTCTACCGGGCGTACTGGCTTCTGCACGGCCTCACAACAAGCGTAACCACCGATTACCTGGTGGCGGGCTATGACCTTGCCGATGCATTTGATCAGGCGTTTGCCTTTCATACCGCTGAGAAAAGTGGCTATTTTCCTCAGGCAACAGTCTTGCAATGGGGCGAACACTGCCGCAGTTCCGATAACTTTTACGCCGGAATGCTGCTGCGCCTCTGGCAACAGTGCGGCTTGCGGCCTGGGCTTGGCGAGTTCGTAGAACAAGTCAACTGGGAGCAGTTCGCGCCGGACGCGGCGTGCCGCTGCCTTAGATTGTTTGCAACGTCCTGGGATAACTGGGACGATCTTTCCGAAACCCAGGCGGGAGCGAAATGGCTTGCTGTGTGGCCCATGCTCGGTGCGATCAAAACACTGCTGGAAAGTGTTCCTGCGGAGTATCAGGAAAAGTGCGTGTGGCATCTCATCGAATATCTGTGGCAATGGGACACGGCCACGCAGTTGCAGGACAAACTACCGGCGGCTCTTACCCTAACGCGCCGGCTTTGCCGCCCGCCCTTTGCCCCGAAATCCGATCCAACCGAAGTGACGACAGATTTTCTGGCCGAACTCCCTCCATGGCTCCGCGAGCAATTCCTGGATGCGCCCGATCGATGTTTCCTGCGCCTTGAAGAAGCCTGCCGCCGCGAGAACAACACCCGACTGATCGGGCAAGGCACCTACACACTCACTCAAATACTGCCGGATTATACAACGCGTTGCCTTCATGCGTATCCTGCTCTGCTGTTTAAAGCCGCGAAGCTTCTCGGGTGCCTGCCAGGGCCAATACGCCAGTCTATAGCAGATAAATATCGCATGTCGCCACTCTTTACAGAAAATCTAGCCGATTTACCCCTTATAAAGGCGGCAGTGCTGCTGGAAACCAATGTCGACTCCCGCGTCTTTCAACCCGTGCCATTGAAATTGCGCGAGCATTTGACAGGAAAACGCAAGCTCTCGGCGACCGCGATTGACAGGGCAGCTGCGCAGATGGCGGTGCAGGCACTGCGGACGGGCCTGGAGATCTTGCAACGTGAGACGCTGAGCATTCTAGAAGAGGGTTTTGCGATAAACGGAGTCAACGAGGCAGTCAAACGCGAAGCCGCCAAACATGCGCTTCAGATGGAACGGCTGGCAGAGGAAAACCGGCGGCCTTTGAGGAAGTTCCTTCGTGCTTATTGGAACGACAATCCGCATTACATCGAAAGTCATCCGAAAACACGCCAATGGCTGACGGCACATCCTCGTTTAAACCTTGTCGCATGGCTTGAGGGGATACTACTACAGCGCGACCTGCCTGCTGCGGGCGTGGTATCGCTGCGCATAGAGCAGGATCCATTGGAAGCACTGAAACTTGGCACATATGTCGGGAGCTGTCTTGGACTAGGTGGAAACTTTGTTTACTCGGCGGCGGCTGTAGTGCTGGATATCAATAAACAGGTTGTTTATGCCCGCGATGCAAGCGGCGCTGTCCTAGCGCGTCAGTTACTTGCTGTGGATGAAAATGACCGGCTGGTTTGCT
>JAABUQ010009259.1_pt1 | contig 13402 bp, 15 predicted proteins | sample 5560001 | NCBI WGS metagenome assembly JAABUQ01 (sample SAMN10711888, study PRJNA513371) | rock metagenome | isolation source: Antarctica rocks | place: Antarctica: Victoria Land, Finger Mt nord | collected 2015-12-18 | reverse complement strand
CTAAAGTCATCATCAACTACAGTAGTAGCGCTGAAAAAGCTGAAGCAGTGGTCAAGCAGATCCAGCAACAGGGCGGCAATGCTATAGCAATCCAAGCGGATATGAGTCAGATTGACCAAATTCAGCACTTAGTGACACAAGCGGTTGAGAAATACGGTCAACTTGATATCTTAGTTAGTAATGCAGGGATTGAGTATTTCGGAAAGCTAGAGGAGATTACCCCGCAGGATTTCGAGCGTGTGTTCTCGATCAATGTTGCAGGTCAACTGTTTGCTACGCAGGCAGCGTCTCGTTACCTTCAGTCTGGTGGACGGATCGTGCTGACTTCCTCAGTCAGTGCCCGGATTGCGGTCTTCTACCACACCCTCTATGCTGCGAGTAAAGCGGCAGTTTCGGCGATGGTGCTTAACTTGGCTCCTGAGTTGGGAGAGCGCGGAATTACGATTAATGCGATCGCACCTGGCGGCACGGCGACGGACATAGCGGAAGAGAATGGGAAGCTTTACACTCACCCAGCACTACGGGACGCACGCCTGATGCGTTGCTCAAAAGCTCGTTATCCCTGCAACGTCTGGCTCAGCCAGAAGAAATCGCAGCAGCTGTCACATTTCTAGTCTCCGATGATGCTTCATATATCACGGGCAGCACGCTTGCGGTTGACGGTGGCAGACTCTAAAGCTGGTCAATCCGGGCGCGTCAGGTGTTACTGTGACAAAGTTTGCAGACAAGGATTTAGTGATTAAACAAGTACTTTAGTAATTGGGACGGAAGGTGTCACTATGACAAAGTTTGCAGGCAAGGTGGTGATCGTAACGGGTGCCGGATCAGGCATTGGCGAAGCGACAGCGGGTCGCTTCTCGCGCGACGGTGCTGCCGTGGTGCTGGTGGGGCGCACGGCAGCGAAACTGGAGGACGTGGCGCGGGAGCTAGACCCGGCTCGCACCCTGATCCATTCCGCCGATATTTCCGATCAGTCCGCAGCAGAAGCGATGGTACCTGCTACCCTGGAGCGCTTCGGCAGGCTGGACGTGCTGGTCAACAATGCTGGCTTGGGACATATGGGTCCGTTCCTCGAAATCTCGGTTGAAGACTGGCGAAAAGTCATGGCGATCGACGTGGACGGTGTGTTCTTCTGCACCCGCGCAGCGCTGCCTGGTCTGCTCGAAACCAAGGGCAACATCGTCAACGTATCGTCGGTGTCTGGCCTCGGCGGGGACTGGAACATGAGTGTCTACAATGCGGCCAAGGGCGCGGTGACCAATCTCACCCGTTCGCTAGCTTTGGAGCTTGGACCGAAGGGCGTGCAGGTCAACGCGGTCAATCCCAGCCTCACCCTCACGGACCTGACCCAAGGCATAGAGTCCGACCCGGAGCTGATGGCTAAGTTCGCGGAGCGCATTCCGCTTGGACGTGGTGCGTCAGCTGCCGAGGTAGCTGATGTGATCGCCTTTCTCGCAAGCGTTGATGCCCGCTTCGTGACGGGCGTCAACCTGCCGGTGGACGGTGGCCTGTCGGCGTCCACTGGCCAGCCCAGGCTAGCGTAAGTGTATTCGTGGTGGCGGGCGTTGGTTGGCGATGATTCGAGGGTGATGTTCTAGATCGGTTGCTTTACTATCAAACGAGTAAACTAAACGGAAGCGTAGTGAGAAATCCGGGTGGTGCGGGATAATATTAAGCGGGCAATTGAGCAAAATTTTGGCTAAGGAAAAAACTCTTGAAACACTACCTCAATATCTGGAAACGCTAGCAGTCGAATAGTATCTCGATCGCTCACAACATCTATCTTAGTATAGGTTTTAGCCACCGGCTCCCGGAAAATATAGACTTGATTCTTGTTCACGTCAACTACCCAATAATCCTGGATCTCTGATTTGGCATATGCTGCCGCTTTCCTCTGCAGGTCAAACTGCAAGGTCGCATCCGCTACTTCAACAATCAGGAAAATTTCTTCTGGACTAGGATGGTGGTCAAAATAACGGCGGAGCGGAGGGACCACTACCGCGATATCTGGCTCTGGTTCAGAGAGATCATTGAGATGCACTGGGTCTTGTATGCGAATATATGCCGCATCAGCCAACAGATGCCTGAGATATTCGCTACTCAGCTCCGAAACTAAAACGTGAGGCGGTTTCTTAGAGGCCATTGAAATCACCTCTCCCTCAATTAATTCCACCCGCTCGTCTGGCGCAAGAATTCCGGTCTCTACCATCCGGTAGTATTCCTCGACAGTCCATAGCCTTGTTGTTGAGGTTGCTATCATCATATTTCCTGATGTCATTAGGCTTTATCCAGGCTCAATTAACGACTATGAGGCAGGTGCATGGTACATGATTAATTCTGTGGCTTGTACGTCCTGGCTGATGATCTGACCCTGGCGATCAAACAATACTGTTCCTACCTTAAGGTCAACATTCGCATATTTTTGGACATAGGCTTGTGCCTTCTGCGTAATCTTTTCTGCCAACATTGCAAAAACAGGTTCAGCGAGCCTCAATTCAATCAGCGTTTTATAGGCGTTATCAGCAGTCTGAGCATCTAAAACCGCCTGGACTGCTTGCAAATTACCGCCAACGGAGACAACCGCTGCACTGATAATTTCCAGTTTGGCATCTGCCAGGTGACTTGATGTATTGAAAATGCCCCCTGCCAGTTTAATCAACTTGCCGTGGTAGCCCAGCAACAGCACAGAATTGGCATCGTAGAGTCCGGCTTCAACCAGCAATGCCCCAATCCAGTTTCCAGTCTGGGCGATCGCCGTCTGCGGTAATCCCAACCGCTGCGCCACCTGCTGCCCGTTGCTGCCAATACAAAACACTAAGTCAGGACAAACTTTAATTTTCTCCTGCAATGTGAGCCGAAATTTGTCCAGTTGATCCGCTACCGACAGGGGTTGGGAAATGCCGCTAGTGCCCAGCAAAGACAGCCCCTCTAAAATGCCAAACGCTTCATTAGAAGTGCGCTGCGCCAGTTGCCGACCTTCGGGGAGAATAATGGTCACTACCACTGTTTGCTCGGATGGAATCAGAGGTAGCAAATTGGCATCAAACAAGCGACGGGCATAGCTGTAAATCGCAGGTTTTCCTGTAGTCGTTTTGCCCAATCCTTCTCCAGCTTCTAAGACCAGGGCTTGTTCGTTGGGTGATCGCGTAGCGTCTCCATAGGACGAGCGCCGTTCCGAAACTTTTACCCACGCCCAGATTGAGGTATTACGAGTCACATCCAGGTTGTCACCCGGATCGCTATGAGTGATTGCTAGGGCGCTCATAGTGTCCAGGATTGCCACCTGGGAGATCGGAATCTCTGCGGTTTCAGGAAGTAAATCAAGTGCAACAAATTTTTGCTCTCCCTTTCCTTGCAGATGTAGCAGTGCTGCTTTAGCGGCAGCAACGGCAAACACGGGTAAGGTATAACCTGTACGAGCCATAGGCGTTTTTTTAGCAAACGGACAAAAACCAACGCTAAGGTTATAAGTCGCATCTAGCATATGTTTTATCCATTTCTTAAACGGGACGAGAAAACAGTGTTTAGGAAGTAGAGTTGGGCTGGCGTAAAGGACGCAACTGCCGCCGATGCAGATTGTTGGCTAGATCGAACTGATACTTTCCATAGGGATTAACATGCTCGTACCGAGCTGGAGATAAATGTACGATGTCTGTCTCAGAGACTGTGTAGCCTTCCGCTTTGAGCTGATTGATGGCTGCTGCCATATAAACAGTATTCCAGGCAACTACAGCATTTGTCACCAAGTTGAGACAACTAGCCTGATTCGCCAAATCTTCATCCTATCGCTGTCGAATCTGCCCTTGGTGAGCGAAAAAGAGGAATCGCCGTAAAGAGTGTAAAGTTTCTCCTTTATTGAGTTGAGTATTAATGCGACGCCGATATTCTTCACTTTCAAGGTACCGTAGAATAAAAATCGTTTTCACGAGACGACCATACTCTTGCAAAGAACGAGCCAGGGCATTCTGCTGTGGCAAAGACTGTAATTTACTGATGAACAGAGAAGCCGTCACCCAACCTCCTTTGAGGGAGCCAACCACTCGCAACATATCGTCCCAACGACTCAAAATTCGCTGCGAATTAATCGTCCCTTTGAGCAGAGGTTCCAAGTTTTTGTAAGTCGAATGGTGGTTAAGCCGATACAGGCGCTGGTCTCCTAAATCTCGGATGCGGGGGGAAAACTGTAATCCCAACAAATCAAACAAGGCAAAAACTAATTCAGTGTAGCCAGCCGTGTCAGTCGTATGTTCGACAATCGGTAACTCAGTTTCATTATCCAGGATCTCATCCAGTACATACGTAGCATCACGCACTGTGGTGGGAGTGACTTTGGTGCCATATTGTGAGAATTGGTCCGAAGTCCAAGTGTAGAAGGTGATACCGCGTCCATAACCAAAGTAGCGAGGTAAGGCTACAGCAAGAGCGTTTTTTACCGCTACAGGGAATCTTTGTCCATCTGAAGAGGAAAGAGTTCCTCCACCCCAGTACTGACTCAACAGCTGATGATACTGAAAGTTGACGATGGCAGTGTTGGCAGCACGGAGCGTATCCTCCCGCAGATACCAGTTGGTGTACCAGAGCAAACGAGGATGGGAAAGGTTAGCAATTTGTGCCATTGCAGATAGACCCAGGTTACAAGCTTGGGCAAGAATGGCAGCATACAGGTAGATTTGTGACTCTTGTGTGCGAGTCGTAGGACCGCCAACATATTCTAGATGCTGACTAAAGCCTGTCAGCCCGTCTACCTCAATGAATAAATCGGTCAAGTCGATTTGTGGCAGACGTTCCCTAATGAGCTGCTGCAAAGCCTTGCTACTTTCTGGCAATTCCTCAGCGCTCAAAGGTGAGACCACTAATTTCCCAGCTTCAATCCGTAGAAGTTTGTTGCCTTTGAGACCTTGATCGAGTCGAGTTAGCTGTGCTTCTAGTTCAACAGCTAGCTGCTGCAACCGCTGCTCACCCGCTTCTGGAACTTGTAGAAGTTGACAGACTTCCTGACGGATTGAGAGCCATTGTTGCTGAGGAATTAAATAACCTTCTGGATTAGCATAACGGCGGCTATGTTCAAGCCAGAGATTCCCCGCTCGGAGAGCGCGGCGGAGTTCCCAGAGTACGCATAGTTCGTAGTAGCGCCGGACAATTTGCCCCGTATCATCCAGCACGTATGAGTTCCACTTCGGTGGGACAAAGACTAGAGACGTATTTTCTGGCAGCTTACGTTTTCCCTCAGCATTGAGCCTTCTTAACACACTAATAGCATCAAGTAAGGGGTCTGGCTGGAGATTGGAGTGAAAGGTAAGGGCAACCAAAAAATCAGCAGCAAAGGAACGGATGTAGCTATAACGGCTGCCGAGAAAATCAAAGTAGGTATCATCGGCTGGACGAATTAGCCGTGAGCATTCTTCAACAGCCACACGCAACTGCTCTGGCGAGACTCGCCGATAAATACTGGCACGCACCCGTTCATCCGCAACTTCTGTATCTAGTACGATACTACCGAGTTCTCGCAGAAGCTTAATCTTCTCATTAATAGCAGTAGCAACAGTGCGACGAAACTCTTCCAAGTCGCGACGAGCGCGAGCGTAGGTTTGAGCTAAGCAACGATCGTAAAGGTCTACGATCTCATCTGTAACTTCTTCATAGCCTTGAGTGCAAAAGGCAATCAGAATTGGGTATCGACGTTCGTCAGGGGCACGTTGGAGAGCTTGGTTCGTCGCTCTTTTACCTAACTGTGCCAAGAACTTGAGTCGGTTAGGATTGAGGCATGATACGTTCCAATTAGGAACATCCTGTTGTTGCAAAAAAGCAAGTTTAGCGAGCGCGTTAAGGATAGCGGCGGGTGAATTACTTGTAGCACGGCGACGCAGCCAGGTTAATGGTGTACAGCCGAGCTTGGCATCACGCACGAGGAGTTGATCTAAAAACGTCAGCCGCTGGGGAGTCAAGAGTGGTTTGAGACGGCGGAAGGTTTGCTGTTGAGCGCGATTTCGTACGCTGATGACCATTCGCTCTAGAGTTGTTATCCCTGGGCGTACAATCTTCTGAGCATAGAGTTTTTCACTTGCCATCTGCAACAGTAGTGTTGGCTTATCGTGTTCAAGCGCCCTGGCGACAAGCCGGAGAGTGTTCGCAGTTCCCTCAGTCCGGCTCGCCGAAATCCAAGGTAAGCCTGAACCTCAAGGAAGTGATCGGTTCGGGTTTGAGTACGTTCTCCATAGGCAGCCAGGACATCTGGCATCACACCCAATTGCTCGGCTACATAAGCCACTACCGTTGCTGGAGCAGTAGTGAGTTCGTCTGGACAGAATCCTAGATAACGTAAGATAAGTAGTTGCAGTGCAAAACCTAGACGATTATGATTGCCTCGATGAGTGCGTACCAACTCCAGCTCGGAAGCTGATAGCGTAAAGTAAGTGACTACATCTTCCGAAGTAATTTCAGCGGGAAATTGCTCCAAGCGTTCTCGCTCAGACTCAGTTAATATCCGTCCGGGCATTAATGTTCCACCTGTAAGTCTTCCATTGCAGAGACGCGCCTAAATAGGCAGCTATAGGTCGCTTTGTCTCCAAACGTTTGTGTCTACCAGCAATTTTTGTTACCTTTTTGCTGTTTATTGCCATTACAAACTAAGTTGGTTAGGCAAGTATGTCCTAGGGTAGGGGCTGAGACTATCACTCCAGACCAGTTCTATCCCTAGTTGTCACGACGACCATTCGTTAGTGTGACGGTAATAGAATGACACTTCGTCTTCCTCCATGCGTGCTGTAGCCCCAACCTGTCGGATAATCTTGCCAACTGAAGGACCTCTCACCCCGTCAAGTGTTGGTTTTCCGTCATAAACAAGGGTGTAAATCTCTCGTTCAGGAAATACGTTAAATCTTGCGATCTGTTGCGGCTGCTCCTCAGTGGTAGCAGTGTATGTCTCAGAGTCGAAGAAGCGATGCAAGTGAGCGTTGTCACGAAATCCAATCTCGATTAGTGCTTGATATTGCCGCTCTGGAGGGTAGTCATGAGCGACACCTGGCGAATCCCAGAGCTTTTCGTTGTAAGGTTCAAACAGATGTAAACGCAACTTGAATACGTATCCGCTTGCACACCAGGCAGGAGCAAGACGCTCACTTAAATAAGTTTGGAAAGTATTGAGTTCGACCTCTGGCTGCTTGCTCAGGCAGCACATCAGTTTTGTCAGCTGCTGCGGACCACTGTAAGCTCCGTCCTCAGTACAGTCGATCAGCGTGCGAGAGTTACCTGACTTTGTTCGGTAGCCAGCAGAACGGTCAACGAAGTAGAGTTCATCACGATAAAGTAAGGCATTGACCCGGCTCTCGCCATAGCGCACGAGGTGCTCCTCTGAAACGAAAGTTGGCTCAGCAACAACATCAAATTGATCCTCTTCAGAACAGTGGTAGTCAATGCTGGGCAGTCGTTGCCATAAATCACCGTTGCAACGACCAAGATGATGCTGGAAGTACTGATGGTGTAAACCAGCAGCCCGCGCCCCCAGAACTCCATGCACATCGCGGTAGTAGAAGCGTCCTAGTTCGCCAAGGCTCGGCTTGAGTTTAAGAAGCGCACAGAAGGCTATCGGCGCTACTGCATCCCGCGAGGAGTAATCTTGTTCGTTTATTGCTTGCACCATCAGCCTTCTCCCGATCCCAGAAGTTGAGGATTACCCTCTTGCCAACGCATGTCCATCTTGATCCCCCGGATTTTCCACCCATTTGCTGTACGCACGAGCGTGTAAGTATAATCGCCATGCATGTCGTAGTATTCGGTTTCTTCCTGTCCTGGACGGCGATGCTGAGCGAATAGAGACGACGTGCAAGTGGCGCTGCTACCTTCTACAGTCACGATGTGATTGGTACTCAAGTGCTGTGTTATCAGACCAGTGACGTTTTTGCGGGCGAACATTGTGATGTCATCTGCCTTCATTACGGCAGGAGGATTACCGTTATAGCTAGAGAAGTCTGTATCAACCTCGTCAACCCAACAGGAGCGAAACATCTCCCAGTTTTTCAAGTCGAGACCCCGCGCATAATGGAGCACAACACTGACGATCTCGTTGCGGTCAAGGATTTCTTGAAGCACGTCATGGTTACTCATCGTATCTCACCTAGATTTTGTGAAGTCTTTTGGGCTGACTCAAAAACGCCCCAATTGCCGTCGTTCCAGAGTACATGCAGGACGAGCCTGCTGATTCGCCAACCGTCCGACATCCTGGTTAACCGCATCTCATACCAGCCACCCTGTACTTGAAAGCTGCTGCCACGCCTATTCGAGAGGTAGTGCCAGGCAACAAAATGGGCGCTACAATCAGCCTCATTCTCGAGCAGTGTAATGGCGTGGTTGCCAATCAGGTGCTGAGTGGTAGTGAGTCCGTTTTGTGTCTTACGGGCAAACTCCACGAAGGCGTCCGCCTTCATCGGCTTCGGTTCTTGTGGCGTACTACTTTCAAAAGCCGAGAAGTCTAGAAGAGGCTCCTCTACGAAACAGGAGCGCAGACCGTTCCAGTCTCTCGTGTCCGTCGCTGTACCATAGCGGTTGATCGCATCGATGATTGCAAAGCGGTCTTGGAGACGACGGAGTTCTTGTATGTCGCTCATCGCGTTGCCTCCCGGAATTTGCTAAGGTCGTCAGCAGTCGCTTGATATGGCTGGGTTTCCTCTGGTAGAGGCATTGATTCATGCAGATGCACAATCAGCCATTGCCCGTCTGCTTGGCGCTGCCACACCGCTGTCTGGCGTGCATCGCCTTCAACTGTTTGACCGTTCTTAAACCGAAGCAAAAGATGAAAAGCTGCGATCGTCCAAGCGGTGTCACCACTTGTCACAAGCTTCACGCCGTCATGCATGCGAAACTCGGCGTGTTCGACGGTTGGCGGTAGACTCTGCTGGAACTCCCGCCATCCGTGGTAGCCTGCGAAAGGTGGTAGGGGATCGATGAATATGATGTCAGCACTCGGCGAGTAAAAGGCGGCTGGGGCTTCACGATTATCTAACGCCTGGCTCCAAGCTGCGGCATGTTCGTCGAGTCTTCGTTTAAACTGAATTGCTAGACTTTCGAGGCTGTCGGTCGTGATTTCAACTTCAGGCATGATTGTGGTTCTTTGCTACAAAGCCGTCTTGGGCAGTTCTTCAGTCTGATATCTAGTTGTCTCTTACTGAGGTGACTGTCTAGTGGACACCAGCGGGGGTATAAGCAAATGCACGCTCAAGGTCGGACAGTTTAGAAATGCCGATGCTGGACCAGAGAGCGGATTCATTGTCGAGCAGTCCCGGCTCTACGCGGGATTCGGTATCGAACCGCATGACCTCATGAGCCGCTTCAAAGGTAGACCAATGTGGCATGCCACTGTGGTTTGGGTCTCCGTTCTGAACGAAAGCGAGCCACGCAAGGTGCATTGCCTGAGTGAGTGATTTCGTCTGCCCAGGTCCGGCACCTTCCATCATCGGCACGTCTTGCCAAATGTCCCAGTTGTTGAAAATAAAGGGAATGTCAGCACCGTGCGGCGCTCCCAGTCCTCCACCTAGACCCGGTACTTGCTAGGAAAACTGGTAGATGTGTGCTGGATTACCTATGTCAGCAAGATGCTGAGCGATCTGCAATATACCGAACTTGAACTGCTCAAACGACATGAAAGCATGGGCAACGTTCGCTGGAGTGACCTCGTCGTGAAGCATTTCTGCATACTCGTCATAAAATCGCCCCGCGTTCTCAGTGCCAACAATTTGAGCGAAAAGGCGTTCAGCCTGCATACGCTCCATAGATAGATAAGGCTCAGAGAAGCCGCCAATGAATCTCCACTCGTCCTGCGCCCAACCCATGATAATTGGGACATCGAGCTGGTTTTCCACCAAAGCGTGGGCGGGTAGTTTAGGAATTACTCCCGGCTCTACACAGCCTCCTAGCGGTCGCCGCGCCTCGTTATAGTGGAAAACGTCCGACAAAAGCTGCTGCTGTGCTTTGAACATTCGCTCAAACGGCATCGTCTTGAGCGGTGTCATGTCTTGTGGTGAGAGATTAAGGATGTTGAGTACCTTGAGCGCTGTCTCTCTCGCCTCGTCAGTGGTTTGAGTACACCAGGTTGAGAAGAACGAAAGGCTTTGGAGCACCGCTCGACGGAACAGCCCATGCGCGAGTGGAGAAACAAGTAGATTGGAAATTGCGGAAGCACCAGTAGATTCTCCAACCAGCGTGACGTTGTCTGGGTCACCACCGAAGGCAGTAATGTTTTCGCGAACCCACCTGAGTGCCGCGACTTGATCGTGGAAACCCAGGTTGACTGCCTCCTCAAACTCATCGCTGACCAGCCCAAAATGCACAAAACCGAGGAGGGAAAGGCGGTAATTCGCTGTTACTACAACGACATCACCGTTTATGGCTAGCTGTGTACCGTCGTATAGACGATTTGTCCCCGCACCCGTAACGTTGCCACCTCCATGAATGTAAAAGAAGACAGGACGCTTGCGACTGTCAATGAGGGCTGCGCGGGGTGCAATGATATTCAGATACAAGCAATCCTCATCCTGCTTAGGTGGCAGCATATAGAGTCCGATGCCTGGAAAAGATGCGGATACAAACTGGCGAGCAGCATTGCCACCATCGAGTATACGGGTGCCACTCCATCCTGAATTCGGACGAGGGCGCTTGAAGCGCAATTTGCCAATTGGCGGTGTTGCATAAGGAACTCCCATGAACTTAGCTACACCTATTGGTAAGACAAAACCTTGCATGATACCAATGTTGGTCTTGACCGTTACCGCTTCTGTCACCGCTTCGCAAGCCATCATTGTTTCTCCTTTCAAATCAAATACTACAACTTACGAAACTAAACGTTTAGTTTTAAGCTAGAGTTTATTCAAATAGCTTGTATCTTCCAAAAGTATGAGAATTAAATCAGCTAGTTCTACTCCAGGTTCTCTAGGTCGCCCTCGTAGTGAGGTTGCTCGTCAGGCAATCTTGGAGGCTGCAAACGAGTTACTCAGCTCCAATGGGTTCTCAGCCTTAACAGTGGAAGCAATTGCTGCTAAAGCTGGAGTCAGCAAAGCAACAATTTACCGCTGGTGGAACTCAAAGGCATCGGTTGTTATGGATGGCTTCCTCGCTGCAACCGCACCTAATATTCCTTTTCCAAATACTGGGTCTGTACGTGAAGACTTTCGCCGTCAGATGCAAACCGTAGTTGACCTATTCAATAGCCCAATTGGTCGTACCATCGCTGCTTTAATTGCAGAAGGACAGAATGATCCAGAGCTTGCTGAAGCTTTTCGCTCCCGCTATCTCGCTGCACGTCGCACAGAAGCCAAGCATATCCTACAGCGAGGAATAGTAGGTCAGGAACTCAGATCTGATCTTGACCTTGATGTCGTTCTGGATGCCCTCTACGGGCCGCTCTACTACCGCTTGTTAGTAGGCCATGCTCCTCTTGATCCACATTTCGTCAACATGCTGGTCGATCTTCTTATGCTGGCTATCAGCGCATCTCCCTCAAAATGAAACCCCTATATCAGCTGCATAGTTTCATGGCATTCTGACTTGGAGAACAGATTTAGTCCCAACTCACTTTGCGCGATCTCAGCCCACCGTCCCACTAGAAAAATTTTGGCGATGGCGTGTGCGCTCTTTGAGCGATCGCCCATGGCGTCTAACCAGAAAAGAGGAGCCAAATAATTACTAGATAAGGGTTATAGCCTTAGCGTTGGTTTTTGTCCGTTTGCTAAAAAAACGCCCCATAGAGCAATCAATCTAGTTTATAGGAATCTGTCAGATCTGGCTTCACAATTAAAAGGGATTTTTGAACCAAACACCCTCTCTTCCTTGTCTTTGGAATTAGGCGGTTGGGAAACCCTTTTGCATTTCTTGCACTCCTGTCACAAACTGTTCCCGTTTTGTAGATGCAGGCTACACCAGTGTTCACTTAATGGTCAGTGCTCAGCAAGGCAAACTGGCATTGACCTATAGGGGTTGACTCATTCGTTACAAGCAATTTGGAAGATACGACATTAAAGAACGAGTATCTCTGTTAATACTACTCATCTCAAATCTCCCAAGAGCGAGCGCTTTTTCCCTGAACACCAGTTCTCAAACTGTTACCTCGATTTGATCCACGTCGATTTTTGCAACACAACCCGCCCTCAAAGTCCTGGTACTACTAGTTGGTCTAGACAAAAGTCCAGACAAGAGCTATAGTAGATCTACTGTAGCTTTTAGAGGCAGTTAAGTTATGCCAGCAGCTATCGACCGCAATCAGCGTCTAAATCCACTCGATATTCGTCAGGGATTAGCTATTTCTCAGGAGCGCATGAGCACCCTGCTAAAGGTTAGCACTAAAACAGTAACCCGCTGGGAAAAAGGGGAACGACGACCCAGTGACCAAGATGCTCTGTCGCGGTTAGCCAAACTCAGAGAAATCAAAGAGCTAGGATTAGTGGTTTATACCCCAGAAGGGTTTCAAGAGTTCTTAAAGACACCTCTTCCAGTTTTTGGTGGACGGTGTGCTTTTGATCTGCTTCAGTTAGGTGACTACGAAACTGTCATTAGTGCACTAGCTGCTGATTTCGAGGGAACAGGTTTTTAAACTATGCCCCTCCAGGTTTACATATCCCCCTGGGCGGGTTACGCTGTCCGACACATACCTGATACTCCTGGCAAGTCCTACGACATATCTGATTTCAAATATTGCAGTCGGAGCAATGAAAATCGTTGGAATATTGCTGGGGAACCAACGCTGTATCTAGCAAAGGAAAAAAATGTCGCCTTGGCTGAATATGCCCGACACTTTAGGGTTGACCGTACACCGGGATTAGCTGCTCAAACTTACCGTCGTCAGGTGTTTCGTTTTAGGGTGGATCTGGAGTATGTTCTTGATCTAAGAAATCCAGAAGTTTGGGCGGAGCTTTCTTTGGAAAATGCACCGGACTGTTTTAAAGATAAAAATATTGCTCGCTCAACTGCGAACTTTATCCGAAATACGACATTGACCCAAGCTATTATTGTTCCTTCTGTTGCTTTCCTAGATAACTTAGAGCAATGGTGCCTCGTTTTATTTTTGGAAAAATTACTGCCAGAACCCCGCAAGTTTTTACCGTTCGTCGAATCTGATGGATTCTTTCAAATTTCTTGATTGACAACCTGCCTAAGTAGGTAGACATGGGGCTTTGAGTTCACCCACGAGACGGTGCGGGATTGAGAAGAAAGATTTGCTCCCATCTTCGCCGAACAGTTGCGAGCCAAGCGCAAGGAGGGAAAGGTGGGTTCGTCCTGGTACGTAGACGAAACCTACAGCGGTTCTTGATTGAGTAAAATACAGTCAAGGAGTAGACTGCACAGAATCCGGATGAAAGCATACTCTGTAGACCTGCGCCAGAAAATCATTGATGCGCATAACCAGCAAGAGGGGTCA
>JAABUQ010009258.1_pt1 | contig 13403 bp, 13 predicted proteins | sample 5560001 | NCBI WGS metagenome assembly JAABUQ01 (sample SAMN10711888, study PRJNA513371) | rock metagenome | isolation source: Antarctica rocks | place: Antarctica: Victoria Land, Finger Mt nord | collected 2015-12-18 | reverse complement strand
TTCTGGGCGTTCGCGTACAACGTCGTGCTCGTCCCCGTCGCGATGATCGGGTTCCTGAACCCGCTGTTCGCCGGCGCCGCGATGGCCTTCTCCAGCGTGTTCGTCGTCTCAAACTCACTACGACTGAGGCGCTTCCAAGCGCTGCGCACCACCGCGCCACTGTCGGCTGCGGCCGCCGCGGCAGCCGCAACCGAGACCGCTGCGGTCCGGTGAGCGTGATGCTCCCCACGCAAAGCCTCGGACGCTTGTTCTTTTGCAAATACCCAACACCCGTTGGGTTGATTCGGTTCGTTCTGCATCGCGAGCCGCTAAGGAGGCTTCATGCCCGGTCCTAACCCCAAACGTTGGTGGGCGCTGGTGTTCATCGCCCTCGCCCAGTTCATGGTCATCATGGACACGTCGATCATCGGCGTCGCCCTACCCAAGATCCAGCTCGACCTCGGCTTCACCCAAAGCAGCCTGTCCTGGGTGTTCAACGCCTACGTCGTCGCGTTCGGCGGGCTGCTGCTGCTCGGCGGCCGCCTGTCTGACCTGTTCGGAGCCCGCAGAGTGTTCACTGCCGGCTGGGGGATCCTGCTCGCCGGATCGATCATCGCGGCGCTGGCGTCAAGCGTCGGCGTCGAGCTCGGTGGCCGCGCGATCCAGGGCATCGGCGCGGCGCTGATCGCCCCGTCGGCGCTGACGTTGCTGATGATGCTCTTCGGCCACAGCCCGAAGGAGCTGACCAGGGCGATCGCCCTCTACGGCGCCGCCGCCCCCGCCGGCGGCACCGCCGGCGTGTTCCTCGGCGGCGTCATCACCCAGTGGCTCAGCTGGCCGTGGATCTTCTGGCTCTACGTCCCCATCGCCCTGATCGCCCTGGTCGCGATCCCGAAGCTGATGCCCGCCGCCAAGGCACGGCGCGGCAGCGTCGACATCGCCGGCGCCATCTCGGTCACGGGAGGTCTGGCGCTGGCGGTGTTCGCGATCGTGCGCGCCCCGCAACAGGGCTGGGGCTCGGTCGCGACGATCGGCGGGCTGGCGGGTGCGCTGGCGCTGCTGATCGCCTTCGTGGTGATCCAGAACGCCCGCAACGCGCCGCTGGTGCGCCTCGCGATCTTCCGCACCCCCAACCTCGCCGGCGCCAACCTCGCCCAGCTGCTGCTTGGGGCCGCATGGATCCCGATGTGGTATTTCCTGAACCTCTACCTGCAGCAGGTCCTGCACTACAACGCGTTCGCCGGTGGCGCGGCGCTGCTGCCGATGACGGTGGCGATCATGGTGTTGATGGTCGTCGTCGCCCCCCGGGTGATCGCCCGGTTCGGGTTCAAACCCCCGATCATCGCCGGCCTCACCGTCCTGGCCGGCGGGCTGGTGTGGCTGTCCTTGGCAAGAGCGAACGGCAGCTTCCTCGTCGACGTGCTGCCCGCCTCGCTACTGGCCGCGGTCGGGATGGCGCTCGCGTTCATCCCGTCGCTCGGCACGGCGATCTCCAGCGCCCGACGCGAAGAGGGCGGCCTCGCCTCGGGGATCGTCAACACCAGCTACCAGGTCGGCTCGGCGATCGGCCTGGCCGCCATGACCGCCCTGGCCGTCTCCCAAGGCGCCGGAGCGCTTGGTCACTCCGGCGCGCTCACCAATGGATTCTCCGCCGCGTTCCTCGGCGCCGCCGGGATTGCGCTCGCCGGGGCGGTACTGGCGTTCATCACGCTGCGCCAGCCACGAGCCGCCGGCAGCGACCCCACTCCAACCAGGCCCACCGAGCCCCAGATCGCCGAGCCCGCCGCCAGCGCAACCGGAGAGCCCGCGATCGCCGGCACCAGGTAACCCCCAAATGACCGTGACGGGGCGGATCGACTCGGTCCGCCCCGTCCCGTTGCCCAACCCTGCCTAGCAAACGATCCCGGTAGGCATCGCATACGTTGTGTTCACCAGAATCGGGGCGGGCGGCGCGGTCCTACTCGGCATGCTCCCCTCAGGCGACCGCCCGCGCCCCGCCCGGCTCGCCGCAATCGCCGTGCTCATCACCGGCGTCGGATTCTGCACGCCGCCGGGTTCTGAGCCGCGGACGAGCAGGTCGTCACGCGAGATCGTCACGCGAGATCGTCCAGGCTCATCGCTGAGATGGTGGCGTCGTGGCAGGCCCGAAGGAGCTTGCTGTCGACCGTCACCAGCGGGACCCCGAACGCCTCGGCCGCGGCGGCGTAGGCGGCGTCGCGCAGCGACCAGGTTCGACGAAGCCGAGGTGCGGCGGCGTCGAGCACGAGACCGAGACCTACGAGCCATTCCAGTGCTTGGAGTCCGTCCTCCTGACGTAGTAGCTGACGAAGCCCCCAGCGGCGCACGGCGCTGGTCGCCTCGATCAGACCGTGCGCGGCCGAGATCAGGGTGAGCCGCGGAGTTGACTTGTAACGCTCCAGTAGGACGTCTGCGCCACGCCGATGGCGTCCATCGACGACGAGCTCTGACGAGCACTGACGCGTCGAGGACGAGCAGGTCCAGCTCAGGAGCGCCCGCCAGGGCGGTCCTCACGGATCAGCTCGGCGATGTCGCGATCGATCTGCGGCTACCCGCGCCGGATCTGATCGATCAGATCTGACCGCTCGAGCTGATCCAGACCCAGGTCGCGCCGGAGGGCTTCGATCACGCGGTGGTTCTTCGACACGCCACGCGCACTCGCGTCAGCGGCGAGGGTGGCGTTCACGTCGGCCGGCACGTTACGGAGATGAAGCGTCGCCACCACAATGCTAGCGCTTGTGGGTGCACGAACGGCCGGATCGCTGCGCGCGCTGATCCGCGCCCGGGCACGGCGCCAACTCGCGACTCGAGCTCCTTGTAAGCCGTCGCGATCAAGCTCGGCGTCATCGAGTAGCGCGCTGTCCTCGACGGCGGCGATCAGCCTGGTTGTCACACGATCCCACCGTGGGCAGGTGCAGACCATCAGCGCTACGACGACGCAGGCAGCTCCCTGGTGCCGTGTATCTTGGCGAGCAGCTCGACGGCCTCCATGTGGCTGGTGCTCGATCCCAGCCCCAGGGCGAGGCCAGCAGTCGCCGGCAGAGCTCCTCCGTGTCTTCGATCGCGGCAAGCTCATCCAATGGGGCGTTGTCGTGCACGCTGCCGCTCGAGTCGTCGAGCTCTCCGCCTTCTCGTAGCAGCCGGCGAGGAACGCGTCGTAGAGAGTCGCTGCCATCGTCGGCTCGGTCGCGATGAGACTTTGCGAGCTCCTCCGCGACCTGCTCGAGGTCGCCCACAAAGGAGAAGCAGGCGCGGTCGCCGACCCCCGATGTCGCCTCACCTCGCATTCTGACCCGCGGTTCTCGGAAGAGTGACTTGTAGGCCCTGAGCTTGTCGGGCTGTCCCTCGGATCGCCGCGGGGGGAGGTGGTCCGCGCCGCTCGCTCAATCCTTGCGCCGAACGGCGGACTCATTGCAGCCAATGGATGAAGCCGAGATAGGGCGGCCCGTGGCTGAGGAAAGTCTCCAGCGAGCCGATGAGCGCGCCGATCGTGACGGCGCCCTGAGGGAAGCGTCGCGGGTTGAGGATGACGACACCGTTGTGGTTGCGCTCCTGGCTGCGGTACTGGCGGTCGAGTTCGAGGTAGTCGTCGCGGTTGTAGGTAACGATCGCGCGTAGCTCGAGCCCGCAGTGTTCGAACAGCTCCGGGTCGGGCAGTCCCCGAAGCTCAGGATGCTCAGCGACGGCGACGACGTCGTGGCGGCGGTGACGGAGTTGCTCGGCGATCGCGGCCGGCAGCATCTCGTCGAGCAGGAGCTTCACGCGAGCGCGTTTTGCTGACGACGCCAGCGCTCCTCGGCTGCGTCAGCCTCCTCGAGGTTGCGGGCGACGAGTTCGTCGATCTCGGCGTCGTACTCGCTGTAGTAGCGAACGGCGACGCGGACCAGTGCTGGGGTGAGGTTGCCCCACTCGGCGGCCGCCACGATCGCTTGCTCGCCCGCCAGTCCGCTCGCGCGAGTCGCTGCGATCACCTCCCACACGTCGGGTCCGCCGGCGAGTCCCGCTCGACGCCCGGCTGGACCGTCGCGGAAGACGATGCCGGGATGGTCCTCCATGCGCATGCCCTCGTCGATGTAGCGCTCAGCGAGTCGCGACTTGTTCAGGCCTCTGCGCGTGCCGCGGCGTTCGAGACGATCGACGACCGTCGCGTCCAGACGAGCTGAGAACTGGCGTCCCCGTGGCATGTAAGACACTGTAACGCACCGCGCTGCGGACCGTCCTGGACGTCTGAGCTTGGGCGGCCTCTTGCGGAAATGCGAGCGCTCCCTCGTGCCAAGGCGGCGGGTCCGGCCCAGTTTGCGGGCGACGGGCGGCTCGTCGGCCGCCGCAGATCAGCGACAAGAGCGTCATTCACTATTCCCATTCACAATCGCGAGCTTCGTCCGGCGGCCGCTCGCACAAAGCCACAAAGCCCTCGATTTGGAGGGCTTTCGTGATGGGCACGGCTGGACTCGAACAAGCGACCTCTCGCGTGTGAAGAAGTACGTGGGTGGTCGAGAACGATGGTGTTGCGATGCTGGGGGGCTCTGGCCGAGGAGGACGCACTGCGGGTTCGCGGAGGTGGTGGCGGTGACGGGTACCGGCTTGCCGGAGCCCCGCGAAGGTACGGTCAACATCCATTACGTCACGGCCCACGGGGTGTCGCGCCGAACAGGGCTGCCGGTCGGTGTTCTTGTGATGGCGTTGAAGCGCTTGGCGGATGCGGCTTGGCGATCGAGAAGAGTGATGGCGGCGGCTGGCGTACGGATTACGGCGCCTTGCGACCCGTGGCCGGTGTTCAGGTCGCCTGATGGGGGCGCGCTTGTTCGCCTGGGCTGAGGTTGCGTAGATGGATCATCGCTGGTGTCGCTCCTGGCCAGGACTCTGGCTATCGAGGTCCCAGGCGGTGGCAAGCCAGGCGGCGTCGGCCTGGTTACGGCCGCGTTCGCGCGTCTCGGTCTCAAAGAGCGCCTCGGTCTTGGTCAGGACGAGGGTGTAGGGTCTGCCGCGCCGACGGGTCTGGTGCCGTACAGCCAGCTCGGCCGCGTCGATTGTGGCGTGGACGTGTCGGCGGCGCTGCTCGGCGAGTGGCCACTCAAAGACCTGTGTCTGCGGGTCGGCGAGGAACCCGGACAGCACGCCGCACAGATCGCAGCCGCAGCCGCCGGGCGGCTCTATCGACCAGTCGCCTTCGTCGCGCTGCGGGCGGGCGAGGCGCGCCGCGAGCCGCTCGGCGCAGTGGCCGGCAAGGACGTCAACGCCGCTGGCGCGACGCAGCTCGGGCGCTAACGCCGCGGCGGCACGGAGCATCTGAACGAGGCAGGGCAGCAGCTCATCGCCTCGCGTTTGACAAAAGCCGACCACGCCGTCGCCGAGGTCCGTCGCCCCAACCAGAGCGGCGCTGTGAAGCACGGCGGCAAGGGGCTGGGCGAGCTCGTCGAGCGCTTGCTTCCGCCGGCTGGGTGCCCGTATGGAGAGCGCCCGGGCGATCGCCGTCGTCAGGTGGCGAGCGCTGTCCTGAACGAAGACGAGAGCAACGGCCGCGCCGATTGGGGCCCGGATGCAGAGCGCGTCGCATAGCCGCGGGAGCGAGACCACCCACTCCGCGCGTCTCGTCGAGGGAGCGCGCGATTGCTTCTGGTGGCCTGACCAGACCTCGAGCAGGCGTGCCAGGAACCCGTCGCCGTAGCGCTCGACGAGAGCGGCCAGCGCGGCGGCGTGGGCGCGTCCGAGCGCCTCGATCTCCAGCGGCTCGAGCAGCATTCTCGCCAAGGCCGGCTCGTCGAGCCCGTGGGCGACCCGCAGCGCCGCGCTGACGGAGCGGGATGATTGCCCGGCACGAGCGACGACGGCCCAGAACGGCGCCACCGATGAGGCCATTTCGCGGGCCTCGGCCAGCTCCCCGGCACGAAGGCGCGTCGAGATCGCGGTGAGGGCCCAAGCCGGCTCGGCCTCGGCCCGCACGGTGAAGGCCTTCGCCTTGGGCCACAGGAGCACGGCACCACGCCGGTACCAGCGGTCGAGGGTGTTGCCGTAGTTGCCCATGTACCCCTCAAACTCCGAGGCGTACGGTTCGAGCTTGTCCGAGCGCGTGGTGGCGCAGACCTCGTCGTCCGGGACGGAAAGCGAAATGGGCCTCGCCTCGGGCGCCCCCGATCGCTCCATCCAGCACTCGAGCTCGACGCTCTGCTCGATCAGCTCGTCGAGCTCATAATCGTCGCCGTCGGGCTCCGCGTCATCCTCATCGTCGTCCAGCTCGCTCCAGGCGCCGTAGCGGCGACGGCCGTACCGAGGATCGTCGAACTCAGACGGGCTGGTGCTCCAGGTCTCGTGCACCTTGGCGAGCCCCAGCACGGCGTCGCAGCCGGCGCGTAGGGCGGCTTCCCGGAGCAGCGCCACCCGCCGGGCGTCGCGACCCTTCAGGCACAGCCACTCCATACCCCGCTCGGTGTACTCGTGGTCGAGCAGGTAGACGAGCCGGCTCGGCGGTTCGCCGGCGTCGCGGTCGCCGCCCCACCGGGACCGCGGTGCGGTAAAGTGCTCCTCGAGCAGACGCGCAAGCTCCTCCACCGCCCCCGGGGGCGCGTCGAGCGCTGCCGGCTCGGTGCTGCTCCGGCGCAGCAGCAGGTTGTAGGTGAGCGCGATCCGATGCCCCGACCTCACAGGCTTGACCTCGTGGCGGCAGTCGGCGTAGAACGCGACGAACGACAGCGCCGTCTTCGAGCCGCGGTAGGTGGCCCGCTGGCCCACGTGCTCGACGACAAGGGTGCCTCCTGTGAACGGCGCCGGCAGGGTCACGACGAGCGAGCCGACCATCTCGTCGTGCTTCTCGGAGTCCTGGTGCGTGCGAAAGAACTGTCCCCGCGCGTACACGAGCATCGAGTGCAGCTCCGCCTCGAGCCGGCATCCCGAGGGTAGGCCGAGGTCATCGCGCAGGGCGTCCAGGACGGGCAGGAGCGTCCTGCTCCACCGCCGCTTGTCGATCCTCACTCGGCTCCGCGGGATCTCCCAGGTGTCGCGCACCCGGCGTCGAGCAGCGTCTGCTCCCCCCGTCCGTAGCGCGCCGGGCGCGCGATCTCGCACAGCTGTCTCGCCTGCTCGCCGGGCACAGGGAAGCGCAGGCGCCCGACACCCCTGACGTCAATGCTCAAATCGTCAGCGGGCGCTGCCCTCCGGGCGCTGAACGAGCCGGGCACGTCCAGCTCGCCAAGCACCGCCGCCAACCGCTGGCCCGCCTGCGCAGCCAAGGATCCTCACCCTCCGACCAGGCGGTGGATGACCATGCGGCGGACTATAACCTCACGAACCGACCGCGCCCGGTCAACGCCAGGGACGGATGTCGCCATACGAACGCGGGCCTACTGACCGCCTGCCGCTCGCTACGGAATGTCCAGCGGACGGCGGCGCTCGATGCGGAGATCGTGATCGCGTCGCCGACAGGCATTCCGTCCTCGTCATAGGTGATCAGGCGACATGATCAGCCGCTTCGGGCTCATCGTGGACGATGCGCGACAGCGTCGTGCGTGCGACGGTTTCATCGTCGAAGGATTCGACAAGGTTGCCGGTGCTGTCGAGGATCACGAAGTACATGCCCGGCAGGCGTTATCACTATTCCCGTTCACTACTCGCTACCACTGCCCGCGGATGGGCGAAAGAAAACAGAAAACCGCGCGTTTGCGGGGCTTTCGTGATGGGCACGGCTGGGCTCGAACCAGCGACCTCTCGCGTGTGAAGCGAGCGCTCTCCCGCTGAGCTACGCGCCCGGTAGATCGATTCTACGCCCACTGCTCCGCGCTCCGCGCGTCGCTCGGACGACGGCGCGCCCGTTGCTGGGACCTCGCGACCGAACCACGACATGCCTGGTTCGTTCGGGCCTCACAAGCGAACCAGGTTCTTGGCCTTCACCCCTCGCGTGACGCCGCGCAGGTCGATGAACAGGGTGGCGTCGGCGGCGAGGGTGGCGTGGTCGATCCCGGGGTGGGCGGTTACGAGAACGATCGCGTCGGCGTCGGAGGTCGCGGGGTCCAGTGGAACGCTCTCCAGGCCGAGCTCGGGGAGCGAGGGCACGTACGGGTCGTGGTAGGAGAGCCGACCACCGCGATCGATCAGCACCTGCATGATCCGCAGCGCCGGGGACTCGCGGATGTCGGCGACGCCTCCCTTGTAGCTCACGCCGAGGATCGTGATGCGGGAGCCCCTGATCGGCTTGCTGGCGTCGTTCAGGGCGCGTTCGATCCGCTCCACGCAGTGGTGGGGCATCTGCTGATTGACCTTGCCGGCCAGCTCGATGAACTCGGTCGCCATGTGGAACTCGCGGGCGCGCCAGGTGAGGTAGAACGGATCGACGGGCAGGCAGTGCCCGCCCATCCCGGGGCCGGGCTCAAAGCGCATGAACCCGTAGGGCTTGGTCGCGGCGGCGTCGACGACCTCCCAGATGTCGATGCTCATCCGCTCGGACAGGATCGCCAGCTCGTTGACCAGCGCGATGTTGACCGAGCGGAAGATGTTCTCCAGCAGCTTGGTCATCTCCGATGCCTCCGGGGTCGAGACCCGGACGATGTGGTCGCAGATCCGGCCGTAGAGCTCGGCGGCGCGATCGGTGCACTCCGGGGTCATGCCGCCGATCACCTTCGGCGTGTTGCGAAGCGTGAAATCCGTCCGGCCCGGATCTACTCGCTCAGGGGAAAACGCGACGTTCAGGCCGGCTCCGACCCGCAGTCCCGAGTCCTCGAGCAGCGGCACGAGCAGCTCCCGCGTGGTGCCCGGATACGTCGTCGACTCCAGCACCACCAGCTGCCCGCGCTGGAGCACCAGGCCGAGCGCGCGACCGGCACCACTCAGCGCCCCGAGGTCGGGCTCGCGGTTGGCGCTCAGCGGAGTCGGGACGCAGATCAGGACGGCGTCGGTCCTCGCGAGCGGCGCGTAATGAGAGCCAGCCTCGATCAGCGGCAGCACGGCCGCCAGCCGCTCCGAGGAGATGTCCTCGATGTAGGACTCGCCGGCGCGGATCGCCGACACCTTGCGCGGATCGACGTCCACCGCGACGACCTGCTCGCCCGACTCCGCGAAGGCGACCGCGAGCGGCAGCCCCACATAGCCAAGCCCGATGACCCCAACCGACATTACGCGGGCGGACGATAGCGACTACGATCACGGGTGGATCGTGCTAAGCGGGGCGCTAGCGGTGCCCTGTACCCGTAAACCGCTCTAGCGGGGCTGAATCCCCTCTCGAGGGGCTTGGGTCCGAGGTCAGCGCCCCATTCGTGGCGGTGATGGTCCGGTCCCGCGACGATGAAGACCCGTGAACCAGGTCAGGTCCGGAAGGAAGCAGCCTTAAGCGGTCACCTTCAGGCGTTGCGGGGGCGCCGAACCGGAGTCATCGAACGGAGGCCGCGCCTCGGGCACCGGCTTCGACAGAGGGTGCACGATCCACTTTCCGTCGTCCGCCGGGCCCTCCGCGCGCCCCACTAGACTCGGTGACCCGTGTCCACCGGTCCCTCCCTCTACCGTCGCCACCGGCCGCGGACGTTTGCGGGCATCGTCGGCCAGCAGCACGTCGTGCGCACGCTGCAGAACGCCGTGGAGCGGGGAAAGGTGCATCACGCGTACCTGTTCGTCGGCTCTCGGGGCACCGGCAAGACGAGCACCGCGAAGATCCTCGCCGCGTGCTTGAACTGCGAGCGAGGCCCGACCACCGAGCCCTGCGGCACCTGCGAATCCTGCGTCTCGATCGCGGGCGCCACGTCACTCGACGTGATCGAGATGGACGCGGCGTCCAACAACTCGGTCGACGACATACGCGACCTGCGGGAGAGCGTCGCCTACGCGCCGGTCTCCGGGCGCCACAAGGTCTACATCCTGGACGAGGCCCACATGCTCTCCCCGCAGGCCTGGAACGCGTTCCTGAAGACGCTCGAGGAGCCCCCGTCCAGGACGATCTTCGTGCTCGCCACGACGGAGGCGCAGAAGGTGCTGCCGACGGTCGTCGACCGCTGCCATCGGTTCGACTTCGGCCGTCCGTCGGTCGAGCAGGTGGCGAGGGTGCTGGCGCGCGTGACCGTGCAGGAGGGGATCAGGATCGACGACCCGGCGCTGGCGCTGATCGCCCGTCACGCGACCGGAAGCTTCAGGGACGCGCTCGGGACGCTCGAGCAGCTCGTCACCTACGCCGGCGAGGAGGCGATCGAGTCCGCCGACGTGCTCGCGGTGCTCGGGATCGCCGACGCCGAGCAGCTGTTCGGCGCGGTTGACGCGATCGTCGCCGCCGACCCCGCGGGGGCGCTGGCCGCCGAGCAGGCGATCACCGAGTCGGGGCGCGATCCGGGTCAGGTGCTGCGCGACCTGGAGGTCCACGCGCGCGACCTGCTCGCCGTCGCGGTCCTCGGCGAGGTGCCACCCGAGCTGCGCGTCACTCCCGAGCGTGATCGGCGGCTCGCCGAGCAGGCGGGGGCCCTGTCGAGCGCCGGCGCGGTGCGGCTGCTCGACCTCGTATCGACCGCCCTCGGAGCCATCGCCAGCGGCGCGCAGGCGCGCATCCAGCTCGAGCTCGCGCTGATCAAAGCGGCGGCGCCGGAGGTCGATCCCTCGACGGCCGCCCTGCTCGCGCGCCTGCAGCGGCTCGAGGAGGGCCTGAAAGCGACCGGCGGTGATTCCCCGCCCCAGGCCCGGATCGCCGTGACCGCGCCGGCCCTGCCGCCGGCTCGGCCGCTCGTTACCCCCCCCGTGCCCGATCGACAGGACGGACCGGGCCCCGTCACGGCCCCTCACGCCCCACCCCCACCCGAAGAAGGGCCTGCCCCGCTGGAGCTGGAGAGCGCCGTCGAGCTGTGGCCGGCCGTGGTGCAAACCGTGAGGCAGGGCAACGCGATGCTCGCGGCGCTGCTCGCCGACGCCCGGCCGGTGGCCGTCGGAGAGCGTGAGCTGACGCTCGCCTTTCCCTGCGGCGCCGCGTTCCTCAAGCGCAAGGCCGAGCAGGACGACCATCGGCGGGCCACCGCCAAGGCGCTGGCGGCGGTGACCGGTCATGCGCGCGCTCTCCGCTATGAGCTGCTCGACGAGCGCCACGAGCAGCAGCCGGCGGCGGCGGTCCTCTCCGGCGAGGAGCTCGTGCAACGCTTCCTGGAGGAATTCGACGCCGAAGAGCTGCTCGACGACCCTGTCCCCGGCGAACGCGAGGCGAATAACTAGATGCCCCCCCAGCCCAACATGCAGCAGATGCTCAAGCAGGTCCAGAAGATGCAGCAGGACATGATGGCCGCGCAGGAGACGCTCAAGGACGAGGTGGTGGAGGCCTCGGCCGGGGGCGGCATGGTCACGGTGGCGGTGACCGGCGACCTGCACGTCAAGTCGATCAAGATCGATCCCGAGGCCGTCGATCCGGAGGATGTCGAGCTGCTGGCGGACATGGTCCTGGCGGCGGTCAACGAGGCGCTGCGCTCAGCCCAGGCGCTGGCGTCCTCAAAGCTCGGAGGGCTTGCCGGGGGGCTCGGCGGCCTCGGCCTGCCCGGGCTCTGAGCGAGCGTGTACGCCCCGCCGGTCCAGCGGTTGATAACCGAGCTCTCGAGGCTGCCCGGGGTCGGGGGCCGCACGGCGCAGCGGCTGACGTTCCACCTGCTGCGAGCCAGCGACGAGGAGGCGCTCGCGCTGTCGGAAGCAATCCGCGAGGTCAAGGCGCGGATCGGGCTGTGCGAGGTCTGCTTCAACCTCGCCGACGGGCCGCGGTGCCGGATCTGCTCCGACGAGCGACGGGATCCGGACGCGATCTGCGTGGTCGAGGAGCCCTCGGACGTGATCTCGATCGAGCGCACGCACGAGTTCCGCGGCCGCTATCACGTGCTGGGAGGAGCGCTTTCGCCGATCGACGGCATCGACCCCGAGGATCTGAAGATCGCCGAGCTGTACGCGCGCGTGCAGGCGGGCGCCGTGCAGGAGGTCGTGATCGCGACCAACCCGACGACCACGGGCGAGGCGACCGCGCTGCACATCGCGGCGGGCCTGCGCGAGGCGAGCCCCGCGGTCGCGGTCACGCGGCTCGCGAGCGGACTGCCGGTCGGCTCTGACCTCGAGTACGCCGACGAGCTGACGCTCGGGCGGGCCCTGGTCGGCCGCCGCGCCGTGTAGGGCGGCGCCGGGGCTTCATGGCGGGAGGTTGGGCGCCGTGGTCTGCGGCGCCGGTCCCTCGTAGCGCGGCAGGCCGTCCTCGGGCAGCAGCTGCCACACGGCGGCACTCTCCACGCGCTGGTGATACGTCGGCCGCACCCCCGGATCACCGTCGAACGCGCCGAGTCGCACCGACAGATGTCCGGAGTCGGCTGGGTTGCGACTGTAGAGATGCGACCCGCAGACCGAGCAGAACGCCTTCACGAACCCTCCCGACGGCGGCTCCCACTCGCGAATGACATCCTCCCCCGCGCTCAGCCGGAAGCTGCCCGGCCGGGTGCGCGCCTGGGGCGAGGCGTGCGCGCCGGTGCGCCGCCGGCACCTGGTGCAGTGGCACCATCCGGCCGGCCCGAGCGGCCGATCGACGGTGAAGCGAACCGCGCCGCACACGCATCCACCCGTGAGCGCAAGCGCGGGCTCGTCGACGGTCATGGGCCCATTATGCTCGCGCTCCAGACGGGGGCGCTAGCCCGAGCTGTGCGACGTGTTGGCCCCCTGGACCTCGTGACGCAGCAGCATGTCCTTGCGCTCTGTGCCGCCGCGGTAGAGCCCGATCGAGCCGTCGGAGCGCAGCACGCGATGGCAAGGAACGATGATCGGGATCGGGTTGGTGGCCAGCGCCGTCCCGGCGGCGCGCACGGCGCGAGGGCTGCCTGCCGCGGTGGCGACCGAGCGGTAGGTGCCGGTCTCCGCGTAGGGAATGCCCGCGGTGGCCCGGAGCACCTCGCGGCGAAAGCCGGCGCTGAGGCGCAGGTCCAGGGGCAGATCGAACCGCGTGCGCGTGGCGGCGAAGTACTCCTCGAGCTCGCGCCGGGCGGGGTCGAGGCGGGCGGGAGCCTCCAGGAGGCGCGGCGAGATGCGCGCGGCGAGGTCCTCGAGCACGTCGTCGCGACGCTCGTTGTCGAAGGCGAGGCGCACGATCCCGACCGGAGTGGCGGCCAGCATCAGCTCGCCGAGCGGACTGGCCATGCGCGCGAACGCGATGTCGAGCAGCCCCTCCCCATCGGCCCGGTCGGCCAGCTGCCGGCGCAGCCGCGCGAGGGTGTCGCTGGAGGGTCGAGCGATCGGGTCGCTGAGGCGCTGCTCGAGCTGCCTACGGTTGAGGGTCATGGTCGGCTCCTTGTCGGACGGATTGATCGTCGCCGGCCGAGTCGCCGGCGTCGCCGAGGCGTCCGCGCAGCGTCCTCAGCGCCTCGAACACGTTGCGGCGGGCGGCTTGCGCGCTGGTGTCCATCGCCCTGCCGATCTCCTGGTGCTCGAGGTCGAGC
>JAABUQ010009257.1_pt1 | contig 13403 bp, 9 predicted proteins | sample 5560001 | NCBI WGS metagenome assembly JAABUQ01 (sample SAMN10711888, study PRJNA513371) | rock metagenome | isolation source: Antarctica rocks | place: Antarctica: Victoria Land, Finger Mt nord | collected 2015-12-18 | reverse complement strand
TGGAAGTCGGCGGGGTTATCGGCCAGCGTCGCGCTCCAAATAGACCAGTCCGCCTTTGTCTGATGCGTCCGGCTGTCCAGCGGGACGCCGTAAGGCTGCATGACGGTCTTATAATACGCGACTTCTTTGGCCCGGACGGCGGGCGGGAAGACGTTCAGGCCCAAAATCTGGTCCCAAACCAAGTTATACTTCTGGCTCCAGGTGTTCGGCTTGTCAAACGCCAGCAAAGACGCTTTGCCGCCGTCGGCCACGGTCATCCAGTGGCTTGCGTCGGCTTTCGCCAGATCGCCATACTTCTTCGCGCCTGCCATGTCGCCGCGCCGCTTGCACATATCGCCGTAAGCCGCCAGCGCGACAATGGCCTTGATGGACAAATTCGCGTTATGGTTGAGATGCCCCATGAAGTCGTCGGTGCAAAGCTGGTCGCCGGGGTCCAGGCCGTACTGCTCTAAAAACCGCGCCCACTGGGTGAGCTTCGGCCAGTAAGGCTTGATAAAGCTGGCATTCCCGTCTTCCTGCGTGATGGCGTCACACAAAATCAGCATGTTGCCGCTTTCTTCCACCGGCATTTCCTCGCCCGCGCCGCCGGACGCCGACGCAATCGGGTAGGTGCCGAGGTCATGCGGCGAGTTCGGGAACGTCCACACCGGCGACGCCGCATACGCCAGCACCGGCACGACCGACGCTTTGGCAAGGGCCGGAGAGAGCAGGAGCAGCATGGGGTCCTGTGGGAAGATGACGTCTACCGTGGCGATGTCGCCGTTGCTGTTGTTTTCCTTCGTGAACAAAAGAGGCTGGTTGTTGGCGTCCACCGCCAGGCCGTTCGCAGCCAGGGACTGCCGGTACGCCAGCGCCGTGATCTGGGCATAGCGCGGCCCGCCGATCCGGGTCATGTCCGCCATCAAGTTGTCGTCAAACGCCGTGCAGCGCTGCACCAGGCTTGAGTACTGTGTGTCGGCGGCCTGGAACATCTGCGCAGGGGTCGTGCCGCCGCGCTTCCAGTACGGCAGCAGCTTTTTTCCGACCAGCTTGATGTTGTACAGCTCGTCGTAGCCGACCATCATGTGCCGGTCTACCGGCGTGGCCGTCACGGCCCCGAGATCAAACGTAAACGCCAGCACCGGCTCGTTGTCGGACGGCGCACGCGGCGTCGAAGCCTCATCGGCGGCGGGCAGGACACCGTTCTTGACATAGCCGGCCAGCAGCGCCGCGTCGCCGCCGATGGCGGCTTTCGCGTCGGCAGACGGCGCGACCGCATACGCATAGCCCCAGTCAATCCGGGTGTCGTCGCCGGCGGGCCGCAGCAGGGTTTGGGCTACGGTGCCGGTCCGAAGCGCGGTCAGCGGCCCCATCGCCGCCCGCTGCCAGGTCACCGGCTGGTCGGGCGTGTTGACCGCAAGCTGCGACGACGTGCTGTCATAAATCGAGACTGTGTGCGGCTTGCCGTCCACAGACTTCACGCTCCATGTGATGTAGCTGAGGGGCCGGGACAGCACGTTTAAGTCATGCGGCAGGTCAGCCGTCATAAACGTCATCGTGACATGCACGGCGCTGTCTTCAAATTGATAGATGCTGCGCGTCGGCGTCACCAGCACTCCAACTTGCGGGAACGCCGGGACATCCGTCGGGTCATAGCCCATCAGCCGGTACGCCTTGCCGTCAATGCGGATCAAGCTCACCAGCGACGCCGGGTGTTTGGTCCAATGCACAGTCCCGGCATCGTTCAAGTGGTCCGATTCCGACCAGATGCTCAGATACGGGTCATTCGTCACCAGCGGCACCGCCGGCGGGCGAAACGCCGGCGGCGACGCCACCGTCGAGGCCATCACCGCCGGCATCAGCGCCGACACATGCCCAGTTCGTATATGCGAAGCGCATCCGGCAGCGGCAACGGCAGCGACTGCGACGGTCACCCGCTTCCAGCGCTTTGCGTTCAATCGTGTTGTCAGTTTCAAAAATCGCCCTTTCCACCAAACCTTGCTGTCCGCAGGTATGTTCGCTTTTCTAGTCTATTGTCTATTATGATACGAAAAATCGCGGCGTTTCGTCAAGCGCGAATTTTGTTCTGTTCGCCTTTATGAAGACGAAAAAGCCTCCGGCCCTTGCGGAGCCGGAGGCTTTTTGTGTTTTAGAAACTAGCTTTGATTGATCATTGTCGCAATGTTGGCTGCAAGGGTGGGATCAGGATTGTCCCCATTCACATCGCCGGGTGTGCAGGCGTTGGGATAAGTGCCACTTGTGACAGAGCCGTTGAAACAGCCCCACATATTGGGCGAGGTGCCAGTACCGGCGGTATCCGTCGGACGGAGCGACTTGACATGACCGTCGCAGAACAAGCAGTTGAACAGGCCATTATGGCTATTGCGGGCGTCGGTATGGAACGAGAAATTACCAGTGCCATCCCAGTCCCTCCAGCCCAAGCCATCTTGGTTGACGCCGCCATTTTCACCCGCTGTGCGCTCGGAAACCATGATTTTAGAGGCAGGCTCCTGAATGTAGGAAAGTGTTCGCGGCCCAATTGCGATAGCTGGATCGCCACCCGCATTCCAGCCGACGAAATTGCTGTATCCATAAGACACTGGAATCGGCTGGGCTGTGGGGTTAGGGGTAAGCATCACCGTACCGGCACCGCCTTTAAAAGCTGCAGCATCCTGGCTATCTGGACACATAAATACGCCGGTGGATTTCGCATATGTGTAAACTTGCTGCGCCCAGTTGCCAGCAGGATCATAAGGGGTGCCTGTACCAGGAAGGTTTTGATAGGCAACCGGGAAAGTCTCGTCCGCGTCCTGCTGATACTGGATGATCGCAAGGCCGATTTGCTTGAGGTTGGACTCGCAGGAAGCGCGGCGAGCATTCTCGCGGACCTTCTGAAAGACCGGGAACAAGATGGCTGCGAGGATCGCGATAATGGCGATGACGACGAGCAGTTCGATGAGCGTGAAGCCGCGCTTTTGCGGCTTAGGTTGGGTTAACATGACTTCTCCTAATGAATGAGTTCTATGAGCGGAATAAAGCAAGTGCATTTCAAGCGGCGGCACTCAATTTGCGTCCTGAAATAAAGCAGCCGTCTTGACAAGGCCACTTCACCAAACACAACCAAGTATAGCACTGATTTGTCCTGCTGTCAATGCTTCCAAATAAAATAGTTTACGGGGATTTTGAGAAGTAGACGGAGGACTTTTCGTAGGAATTTCTTTTTGTTTCCACTCCAATCCGGCGAAATGGTCTGCATTGACAGCAGGAACAGACTGTGCTATACTGCTTCCACTTTGGTTTCCTTTGGTTGAGACCGTGGCTATTGCCGCTAAATGTCCGTGAACAAACAACAATGCTCTCCAAACCTCTCGGACAACCCCATTTAGGACAACCGCAGGTTTTAGGACGACAGCAGCTTTTTCTGGCGCTGCAAGAGCGGATTGAGCGGGGCCACTACCCTGCCGGTTCGTGGCTGCCCGCCGAACGGGCGCTGGCGGCAGAGTTCGGCCTGGACCGCTCGGCGGTGCGCTTCGCCCTGGTCCAGCTTGAAGACCGCGGCCTGATCGTGCGAGAGGCGGGCCACCGGCCCTGGGTCCGCACCGGCCAGGACTTCTCCCGGCGAAACCGGGATGCCCCGGCGCGGACTGGAATGCAGACAATCGCGGCCATTCTGCCCCAGCATCCGGTTTTCCCGGCGGCGCTTGCCCTCCTGCACGGCATCAACACGGCCCTGCGGGCGGCGGAGTCCCCGCTGCGGCTGCAAGTCCTAGACACGCACGGCGGCAGTGAGCGTTTGGAGATCCAGAGGGAGCGGCAGGCGCTGGGTGCCGTCGTCCGCGAGCAGATCGCCGGGGTCGTGCTCTGGCATCTCGGCGGCGCGGAAACCCTGCCGCAGTTGCGGGAGCTGGAGCGGCGTGGCATTCCGGTTGTCTTTGTAGACCGATTCCCACAGGAGATGGCCTGCGACTTTGTCGGCAGCGACAATCACGCCGGCATCGAGGCGGCTGTGGAATACCTGCGGCAGCTCGGACACCGCCGGATCGCGCATCTCACGACCGATGAAGCCTCCACGGCGGTCGCCGAGCGCCTGGCCGCTTACACGGAAGCGATGCAGGGGGAAGCCATGCAAAGCAGCGCCGGTCAGCTTGGCCCGCTCCAGAATTGGATTCACAAAGTCCCGCACGACCGCACCTGCGAGGTCGCGCCCGCCTGCGACCGATTTTTTGCCCTGCCCGAGCCGCCGACCGCCGTGGTGGCCTTGAACGACTTGCTGGCCTACCACTTCATGGCCGAGTGCGAGAAGCGCGGCAAGCGAACGCCCGAGGACATCAGCGTCATCGGATTTGACGATTTAGAGGAGCATTCCGCTCGCCCGCCGACACTCACGACCCTGCACCAGCCGTTCGACAAGATGGGCCGCCGGGCCGCCGAGATGCTTCTGCGCCGCCTCTCCGGGCCGGACACGGGCCGGGAGCCGCGCCGTCATATGCTGCTGCCGGCCCCGCTTGTGGTCCGTTCCACCTGCCGCCCGCTTTGAGAAAGAGGGCGCACCAAAATGAAGAGGGCGTAGCAAGCAGCGCTCCTACCGTGCGACAAGATTACATATTGTAGGGGCGCTGCTTGCCGCGCCCTCCTACCTCTTTCCATTTCGCTTTCCGAAAGAACAAATTTCTTATGCCTCGTCCTAACTTCCTGCGCCGCCTCGGTGCGTCTTTGGCCCTGCTTCCCGCACTCCTTGTTCCTGCTCATGCCGCCGCGTCCAACCCGCCCCGCGTTGCCGTGTTCTCCGAGCCGGGCTTTCCGTCCCTCAATATCTCCGCGCTGGTTTCGCCCGCCGCCATCGCCGCCGACCTGCAAAAAGCGGGCCTCAGCGTGGATGTTCTCAGTGCCGCCGCGCTCCGTGACCCCGCGAAGCTGAACACCCAGAACTACGCCGCCGTCGTCCTGCCCTACGGCAACACTTATCCGCAGGCCGCGTTTGCCAACTTAAGGGCGTTCCATCAGGCGGGCGGCGATTTTGTGCTGTCGGGCATTCCGTTCACCCACGCGATCAAGCAGAACGCAAAAGGGGAATGGAAGGATTTAGGCAACGACAGCGACGCCGCGCTGTTCGGGCCAAAAGGCATCGGGGTCGGTGGGTTCCAAAATGGACCGCAGGGCAGCACATCGGTCGCGGCAGGTGATCCGCTTGGCCTGACTCCGCTGGGGCTGGACTGGGGCAACGGCAATGACACGCAGACTTTGGACACGTCTACGCTGCCGCCTACGGACCGCGTCGTGCCGATCTTGGTCGCGGGCGACGGCATTCACCCGGTCTCGGAGATGGTGGTTCACGGGGACGCCGCCTATCACGGCGCGACTGATGTCTGGACCCCCAGCGGCCTCCGCAGCGATGACGCTTTAGTTGCGTTTGCCACCGAACAACTCATGGTGCGCGGCACGATCACGGCGCTCACCCGGCAGGGACTTCTGAGCGGCGCTGGCCGAACCCAGGCGCTTGCCGCGCTCGACGCCCTGCCCCGGCCTCATGTGGACGCCAACTTAATTCTGCCCGCGCCGACGCCGCTGTACCTGACGCTTCAGCCGAAGCTGACCCCGCCGTCCCGGCACCTGTATGTCGCCGATGTCCGCAAGCTTTCCAAAGAAGAAGTCCTGCTGCTGGCGTCGGTGCAGGGCATCGTCAACCGCCGCCAGCCGCGCATTTACCTCATCACCAGTGACGACGACAAGTTCTGGCTGGACCAGATGCGGGCTAGGTTCCAGACCGATAAACCCGTGTTCGTCTCCGATCCGCTGTCGCTGGTCCAGACGTTCCGCGCCGAGATCCACGGCGCGGTTGTCGCCGACCCGAACGTCTATGTCAGCCCGTGCATCGCCGTAGACATCGCCGGTTTGAGTGACCTTGCCATCGCAACGCCCGCACTCGCAGCCCGCCTCGGCCTTCCCATTGTCAGCGACCTGCGCGGCAAGTTCACGGACGACACCGACGCCCTGCGCTACGCCCGCACCCAGCTTCTGCCGCACCTGAACCCGTTTTTATCGCTTTGCCTGGACCCACCGCTTCTCGGCTCCCAAGTGGACGATATTATCTCCGCACGCGGCACCTGCTTCTGGATCACCGGCCCCAAAGCCCAGAACAAGCCCGGCGCAAACGAAGGGGCCGAACGCGCCGAGATTACCCGCACATTTGCCCAGATGCCCCTGAACGCCGTCATTCGCGGCTTCTGGTGGCACGGCGACGGCATGGGCCTTGACGAGACCCCCGGCGTCGCTCTGGGTTCCCGCTACGGCAAGATCACTACCGTCAGCGACTACGTCGCAAACTTCTCCGTCACCAGCAGCATCTGGCTTGCCGGCCTGACACAAAAACAACAGCCGCCTGCGCCGCCGCTTGACCGCCGCAAAGTCTACATCGCGATCACGCTGTCCGACGGCGACAACTTCTCCCCCTGGCGCAGCGTCTTCCGCCAGTTCATGGCCGAGCCGCTGTACGGCACCATCCCCGTCGCCTTCGGCATGGGACCCAGCCTCATTGACACCGCCCCCAATCAGGCCCAGTGGTACTACGCCCACGCTGCGCCGAATACCGAGTTCCTGTGCGACGTTTCCGGGGCCGGCTACATCTACCCCACCGACTGGGCCAAAGCGCTCGCGGACCGCCCCGCCAAGCTTCAGGAGTTCTACGGCCTGACCAGCGCCTACATGAACCGCCTGGACATGCACACCCTTCGGTTGATGAACGTCGGCACCACGGACATCGCGACTGCCGGACAAGACCTGCCCGGCGTCCGCTTCCTCATGCCCGACTACGGCCTCGCCGGCGAGTCCGGCTATCCGCAGTACACCTACACCCTGCCCACCGGCCAGCCCGTCTTCCGGGGCGCAAGTGACGGCCCCGGCGGCGCGACCCTTGCCGCCGAGATCCGCGCCAACGCCGGTTCTGCCCGCCCCGCGTTCCTGAACTCCTTCGTCTACATCTGGGGCGCTCACATGACCGACCTCAAACAAATGCTCACCCTCCTCGGCCCCGACTACGTCCCCGTCACCCCCACCCAGCTCAACACCCTCTACCGCCAGTCTCAGCAAAAATAATCCATCATGCCCAACCCAGCCCCGCAGACCACAAGTGACGCCGCCGAGATTTTGGACATGGAGTTCGGGAGTGATCCCGGCTACCAGGAGCTTCGCGCCCAGGAACGTGTCAAGTCCCAGGCCGCGCAGGCTGTCTACGACGCCCGCCTCGCTGCCGGCCTCACCCAAGCCCAGCTTGCCCGCCTTGCCGGCACCACCCAGTCCGTCATTTCTCGCCTAGAAGATGGCGACTACGACCGTCACTCCCTCGCCATGCTGGAGCGCATCGCCGCCGCCCTCCACCGCCGCGTCGAAGTCCGCTTCGTCCCTACCCTGCCCTTGGAACCCCAAGCTGCTGCCTGAAACCCCTTGCGATATGGCCTGTTGCCCCGCCGCCGGGCTGACCCGCGAAGCCTTGTCCCGAACGCTCTTAGGCACAGGCAACTCCGAAGTCCGCTCCCGCCGCGCTATCCTCCACGCTGGCGGCCTCGCCCTCACCTTCCAGCCTCAAACGAACTAGCTCAGCACTCAACCTCAGAGGACCCACTGGACTTCCACAGTGCCGATTTCAATGAACGAATATAGCGATGTATGCTTACCGTTGTTGCACCGAAGATTGACTTTCACTATTGCAGGAGCACCTGAAACATCTTCAACCCGTTCAACAAGTGGTTTTTTGCAAATCAGCCGTTCCACACGTTTTACATGTCAATCTCTTCTCTCGCCCACTTTGTTTCACGAGTATATTCATTATTACTCCCCTTTGTGTCGCAAGCATTGCCCTCACCACACGGCCTAACGACTTTTAGCATTTACATAACAAAGCCTCTGCTACATGCAACAAGAATAACATATCCAAGCCATATCATAATAGGCACTAGCACTATAACTCCACAACCCATTCCAGACGGCGCTACGTTCTTTTTGTCCCAGAATATTATTACATCATTTGCCGCCCACAACACTGTAGCGAAGACCCACATTGAAGCCAAGGCATTTTCAACAGAATCATGAAGGAACCAACCCGATTGCCTGGCTATATCTTGTATATGATTTGCATGGTAAGAGGAGTTGATCAAGCAATACAATCCGCAGATAATGTATGTTCCCAGTGACACATTCCACATTAATTTTCGGCAGTGATAAAGGTTATATTCTTTGCGTTCCTGAGTTTCTCGCGCAATGGGTGCCTCTTCTGCGGCAATACACTCCTTCTCTCTAACCGCATCTTTGTAAGCCCGATAAGCAGGATCGAATGCCTCTCGTTCCTTTTCCTTGCTTATCTCAGCTAGTAAACGGTCCATCTGACGTTCTGTTGCTCTATCCTGAATAGCCTTATCAATTGGTTGGGCGGCTGCTAGAAGGGCTTTTTTGATTGCCCATCTTGCAATAGGTCCTATCATCAGAGAGGTCTCACGTTTCTTCTGTTAAGTTAAGGTGCAGTCTAAGGCTTAAGAGTCGAGGGACGTTAGGCGTCGCTTTTACCGCACACTTGTGACAAACACGCCACAGACATGGCAATCACCGCAGACCAGAACGTCCTACACTTGCTTGGCTGATTCTCTCTCATTATACCAAAACCAAGTAGGCAACACAACAAACAGAAGACGCGCCGGATGACCGTCAGCACTCCCCTCATTCCTCACTCCTACTCCCCCATTATTGGGGGCCGGGGGGTCCTTCCCGCTTGGAAACAGCGAAATTTGCCAAAACGAACCCATCGTCCGCAACGCTCCTCACTCCGGCTCCCTTATGATTGGGAGCCGGGGAACCTAAACCGGGAACAACCCCGGCGCGATTTGCATTACTTTCTTGGGGTATAATACAGCTATCACGCCCTTACACTCACGCGACTTAACACCAGCGGGCTTTGAACCCGCCTAGAAGGAAATTCAAAAATGCCTGCAATTCTCGACATGCCGACACCGTCGGCTCCCGAAACACTAATCCAGACCGCGCCCCTCAGCCTGACCGACGCTGCGGCGGCGGAAGTTACTTCGCTGATCGCTCAGCAGGACCGCACCGACCTTGCCCTGCGCGTTTATGTCGCCGGCGGCGGCTGCTCCGGCCTCCAGTACGGCATGGCGCTCGACGAGAACATCGAACCCGGCGACGAGACGTTTGCGTTTGGCCCGATCACGCTGGTCGTGGACTCGACCTCCCTGCGCTACCTCGGCGGCGCAGTTGTGGACTACATCCACACCGACATGGGCGGCGGCTTCAAGATCGAGAACCCGAACGCCACCAAGTCCTGCGGCTGCGGCTCTTCGTTCAGCGCCGGGGATGACGAGGCCGCCGGCCTTGACACCAAAGCCGGCGGCGGCTGCGGCTCCTGCGGCTGCCATTAGTTCACAAGCGCAGCAAGGGGCAGGCCATTCGGCCTGCCCCTTTGTTTTTAGGAGGTTCCTCATGTCGGTCACTCTTACCGAGCCGGAACAGGCTGTCGTTTTAGCGGAACACGAAGACGGAGAAGATAGAGAACTCATTCCTGAGAGCGACCCTCGCTCTGCCCTGATTTGGATTAATCCCGCACGTGTCAGCGGCGTCGCCTGCTTCGCGCATAGCCGCGTTCCTCTGCAAATCCTCTGGGATCATCTGGAAGAAGGCTTGAGCATGGACGAGTTTCTAGACGGGTTCGAGGGCGTGTCACACGAACAAGCTCAAGGAGTCCTTCGCCTGGCACTTGAGAAACTGTTGGAAAGCCTACCCGAAAGCACTCCTTGGCGATAAGGATCGTGCTCGATCATAATTTGGACTGGCGTCTCAAACGGCTTTTGCCGGGGTGTGAAGTGGTGACCGCCAAGGAGATGGGCTGGGAGGAAGCGGGAGACGGCGACCTACTGGCAGTCGCTGAAGCGGAGTTCGACGTTTTGCTGACTGGCGACAAGAACTTTCCTCACCAGCAGAACCTGCGCGGGCGCGATATTGCCTTGATTGTCCTGCTCGCCCGCCGGAACATCTTGCAGACAATGGCTCCGCTCATGCCCCAAGTTTTGGCTCTCCTGCCTACAGTTCAGCCGGGCCAGGTTTATCTCGTAGAACCTCCCGCTGAACCAGAGGCTAGGTAGTGTCTACTGCAACGGCCGTGTCCCCCGGCAGCGCGGAAAAGTCGAACAGGCCCAAAACTCGGAACCGGCATTTGCGCCGCTTCGCGCAGTCCGCTTCAGCAGCGGCTGGCTGCATCTGGGACAAAGCGGCAAGGCTGACGGAGCTTCATTCGCCGCAATGGGCATTTGCGCTGTGTTCGCGGGGACGGGTTGCCCCTGTGCTTGCTTCACCAGTTCTAAAAGCGCCGCCCCATCCACCAGTTCCAGCGGCTGCCCTTGCGCCTCCGCAATTGCCTCACGGGTGAATGTACTGGACGTGACGAAGATGCCCCGCGTGGCTTTGTCCCGCGCCACTGCGCCGCGCAGCTCGCGCACCGTCGGCGCACCCACTTTTGCCTGCTGCTTCCACCGCTTGCACTGGACTAGAACTGTTTCGCCCGTGCGCCGCAGAACTAAATCCACTCCCCCATCCGGCCCGCTGCCGCCGGTTTCCTCCACGCTGTAGCCCTGACGCCGGTACGCTTCCCCAACAAGCAGCTCAAACTCCTGCCAGGTCAGGCCGCGCAGCGTCTCCAAGCTGCTCTGCTGCTTTAGTAGCTGCCGCCGCTGGTACTTGTCTGCTTCCGCATACAGCGCAATCAGCGCCAGGGCGAAGGTGAGCCAGGGTGCGAAGGCAGAGCCGATGAGCGCCCAGAGGCTGCCATGCGTCAGGGCCGGCAAGAGGTAACGCAGCACCGGGTAAGAGGCAGTGACGGTTGCTGCTGTGGCCCAAGTCGGTATTCGTCGGAAGAGGACATAAAAGAGGTTGTCTTCCACTTTCTGCCGCGCCATTACCCCTTCTCCTTCTTTTTATCTTCTTCCGACTTCTTCTCTTCGTCGGTCTTGTCCGCAGGCGGGATGTCCAGCGTGATGGGCGGGAAGTTCTGGACGGTGAACTGGTAGGTGCCGCCGGTCGCAGGCAGGCGGAAGGTGAGAGCGAGCGGGGCGGTCAGCGCACGGTCGTCTTTGCCGGGGGCGAATGTGAACGACCAGTTCGCGCTTTCAGCCAGTGCTTTCTGGCCGAGAACGCTGACGGGCAGGCCCAGAGGACGAGTAGGCCGGCCAGGCGAGACGGTGCGGGTCAGTGAGAAGTCGGCGGGCCTGAGCGTCAACGCGCGGCGGGTTTCGGTGGTATCGCGCAGGGCTAAAGCGACTTCCAGATAGCGCTCGCGATCATTGGAGCGCCCGGCATAGGTTTCCAATATGGCAGATGTGACGACTAGCTCCCAGCCATCTTGGAGCAGCTTGTCGCCCGTATGATATGTGGACTTTGCGCCGCTGTTGAGGTGTTTGTCGAACCAGTTTAAGATGCGCCGAAGCTCGTCCAAGCGGTGCTGCGGCTCGCCGAAGCCGTGGCCTTCGCGGGGGTAATGCACGAACTCAACGGTCTTGCCCAAAAGGTGCAGGGCCTGGTACATCTCCTGCGAGTTGGCGATGAACGTATTCGGGTCCAGGTCGCCGTGCATCAGCAGCACCGGCGTTTCGATGTCCTGAAGATACGTCGCGGGAGACCGCTCGGCATAAAGTTTAGGATTGTCCCAGGGGTAGCCGCCCAGGTACTCGGTTTCCCAGCGCGGGGCCTGGGAATTCGAAAAGTCAGTGGCGAGCGAGAAGATGCCGAACTGGGACACGGCGGCCCCAAACCGCTTGGTCTTGGAGATCAGCCAGTTGACCAAGTAGCCGCCGTAGGAAGAGCCAATGACGGCCAGGCGGTTCGGGTCGGCCACTTTCTCGCGGATGGCTTCGTCCACGCCCGCCAGAATGTCGGCGGCATCGCCGCCGCCGAGGTCTTGGCGGTTCGCGGTGCTAAACGCATTGCCGTAGCCTTCACTGCCCCGGTAGTTCGGCGACAGGACCGCATAGCCTTCGGCGGCCCATGTCTGCCAGGCCGTGAAGGGGCTGAGCGCCTGGACAGTTCGGCCATGCGGGCCGCCGTGCAGGTTCACAATCAGCGGCAGCCGCTGGCCTTCTTTGGCGCTGATGGGGAGCGTGAGCAGGCCTTCAATTTCGAGGCCGTCGGGCGATTTCCAGGTCACAAGCTGCGTCGGAGCGAGCGCGTAACCGTCGGCCCAGTCCTGGTTGAGATCGGTCAGCGTTTCGGGGCGCTTTTTGCCCGGCGCGAGCCAGCACAGCTCCGGCACGTCCACCGTGGAGCTTGCCACATACGCGACGCCGCCACTCGGAGCGACATGGTAATCGTGCAGGTGCTCCTCGTTTTGGACCCTGCTTTGCCAATGTGTGCCGTCCCGTCTGTAGACTGCCGTTGTCGTGCCGACGGCAGCCAGCACATAGATCCGCCCGGCGGCGTCGGTATAAACGCCGTGCCAGCCGGTCAAGTCGTGCGGGAAGTCAGCCGTGAGATGGACAGGCTCCGCTGGATCATTCGCCGAAACCGCGTACAAGTTGGGCTGGGAATACGACAGGTCTGGGTCAAGCGGCGCAACATACAGCACCTGGGAGCCGTCGCGGGTCCACACGGGATGGAACTTGCCGCCGGGACCGTCGGCCACTGGGCGCGTCGCGCCGGTCTCAACGTCCAATACCCAAACATCGCACTTATGGTAATCGTTGACTTCACCGGTGTAGTTCGTCGTAAACGCGACCGATTTGCCGTCCGGCGACACGGCAATCTCGCCCAGCCCGAAGTCGCCGGGATGCAGCAGCTTCGGCTTCTTAGCTTCCCGGTCAATGCGCCAGATCTGGCCCCGGAACTTTTCGAGGCGCTCCACGACCGCGTCGTCTTTGCGCTCGGATTTGTCCGTGTGATATTCTTCCAGAGGCTTCGGGCGCGGCTCCTGAGCGAGATACACGATGCCGGATGAGTCGGGCAGCCAGCCGTAGTCGCCGACACCTTCCGGGGCGTCCGTCAGCTTTTCCGCTTCCCCGCCCCCACCGTCCATCGGCAGCAGCCAGACCTGTTCTTTGGGTTCGGCGGCTTCGTCAAAGTCCGCCCCGCCCTCGTCGTCCCGGCTGCTTAAGAATGCCAGCCAGTTGCCGTCGGGGGACCAGCGCGGCTGGGTTTCATTGCCGCCGCCGCGCGTGATCTGCCGAGGCTCTGCGTCGGAGCCGATCTTCAGCATATAAAGATGCTGCGTCACCCCGTTTTCGTCCCAATCCGTTTCGCTGACGCCGTACACGACCCGCAGGCCGTCGGGCGCGACCTGCACTTCCCCCGGCATCTTCAGTTCCAGCAGGGCGCGAGAGGTAATCTTCTGCTTCCGTCTTCTAGCCATAGACGCAGATTGTACCCGGTCCGCCCCTGCTTTG
>JAABUQ010009256.1_pt1 | contig 13403 bp, 12 predicted proteins | sample 5560001 | NCBI WGS metagenome assembly JAABUQ01 (sample SAMN10711888, study PRJNA513371) | rock metagenome | isolation source: Antarctica rocks | place: Antarctica: Victoria Land, Finger Mt nord | collected 2015-12-18 | reverse complement strand
TCACAACGGTCAGGGTGATATCAGAGTCTCGGTGTTATGTGTCAGTCCCGTGTAAGTGGGTCGAGTTTTAGGGTGAAGTGAAGGGGGAGAGGGAAATCTCTCTCTCTTGTTTTTCATTAAATCAAGAAAATTTAAATGAAGATAAAAGGTGATTTAGTTGATGCTCAAGGTCAAATAAAAATGTTTGAGGTTTAAATTGAGTCTTGGGAAAAAGTCTCCATTCAAAGGTTGAAAATAAGTATCCAGACTCAAGTTATAGGTGCTCAATTGTTGAGTTGGTGGGTAGATAACTAATTTTTAAGTCCTCAGTCATAGGCTGGGGGCTTGTTTTTATGGTCAATGGCCTGAAAAAGTACGGTGCTAGTGCGGTGAAAGTACAGTGCCGCCATTCACCGTTCAACCACGGTAATGCCAGGGGCGATCGCTACACTGCCCCCCAGTCCCATGCCGTTCCTGGAAAAGTGCAGACTCCGGGGATAGCTCTGTGCCAGTGACCGCCCGTCTGCGCTGCGCTCCGACCGGCTAGATCATAGCCGCGCACCGTTGTGCGTTCCATTCCACTCCCAACCGTGCCACCAATCCGAAGTAGGCGATCGCCTTCTAGCCGAGAGCACCTGGCTCCGCAAAATCCGGACACAAAGCTGTTGCTTGACAAAGTATTTGACCACTTGCAAAATTATTGTCCTCCAACTTAATTGCGTTAAACTCCTTACACGTTGGGGGTTTTAGCTATTTTAGGCTAGGTGTACCTGAATAGATACAAAATAGTTGACGAAGCCGCCTGCTTGAGTTCGGACTAATTTAGATTGAGTCCTAAACATTTTCAACCTTCCAGTTAACTGGAGAATCAAGGGATTGACTTGCCTGAGCAGGTTTCAAATCTTTTTAAGCATATTCTTAATTAGTTGTGTATTCATTAACACAATGCAACTAAACACTATTCCCATGTTTGGGCTAAAAGTCAGGTGAAGTCATAAAAGTTAATATAATTTTATCTTATTGGTAATTACACCTTATAAGGCTTATAAGATAGTAAGTATGATTATAACAATTTCTCCTCTGCCTTTTAAATACTTTGAAGGTTCAGCTTACTATGGCCTTCATTAAAGTTGGGAATCTTGTCATCAACACCAATTACATAGCTGCTGTTCAACTGGAAACCAAGACTTCTTCTGGAGAAAGAAGCGTTTCTATCCTGCTAGCTACTCCTAAGTTTCCTCTGTTAGAATTGAAAGCAGATTTAGAAAATTACTATCACTATGAATGGCTTGATTTTATTGAGATGGAAGCTCAGGTAGTACGAGACTATTTCAGTAGTTTTAACCAGGTGATTGACCTGCTGCATAGCAACAATAACAAAAATAGTGCTTAGAGAAATTTTGGCAACACAACCGTAACTTTTTCGTGAAACGACTTTCGTGTATAGCGATGCTTGATGCTAATGGGAAAATACTTTCTCTTCGTCGGTTACGATACTGGAAGTTAGCTCTCGAAAAGCAAATGTACGCAGTCAAATTGCTGTAACGATGCCCCTCTATTGCAGTCAAGGACACGCAAATCCTCCCAGTAACCGCTTTTGTGAAGAGTGCGGGAAGCCACTGCCTCTTGCTGTGGGTCAGATTCTAGAGAACCGCTACCGCATCGTCAGTCAGTTGGGACAGGGCGGCTTTGGACGTACCTTTTTAGCTGAGGATATCAATCGCTCCAACCAGAGCTGTGTTCTGAAGGAATTTGCCCCCCAAGCTCAGCTCGCATCGCAGTTGCAAAAAGCCAAAGAGTTGTTTGAGCGAGAAGCCGCTGTGCTGTCTCAGCTCCAGCACTCTCAGATTCCGGGCTTCCGGGAGATGCTCCAAGCCAATTTAGCGGGTCAAGTATATTTTTTCTTAGTGCAAGATTACGTGGAGGGTGACACCTACAGCCACTTGCTAGAAGCCCGCCAACGTCAGGAATTGAGCTTTAGCGAGGTGGAAGTACACCAGCTACTGTGCCAGATTTTGCCCGTCTTGTCGTACATCCACTCACTCAATGTAATTCACCGAGATATTTCCCCTGATAACCTGATTCTGCGGAGTTCTGACCACCTGCCGGTGCTGATCGATTTTGGTGGGGTCAAGCAATTGCCAGCGACTCCTATGTTTTGGTTTACCCAGCTGGTAGTCCGCACCCGGTTAGGCAAGAAGGGCTATGCTCCAGAGGAACAGATGCTACATGGGAAAGTCTTTCCCAGCAGTGACTTGTACGCCCTAGCAGTGACGGCACTGGTGTTGCTGACAGGCAAGGAGCCTCAAGCCCTGTATGACAGCTATAAGGGAACTTGGCTCTGGGGACGGGAAATAAACCCTCTTCCTCAACTGGAAGCTGTGTTGAAGAAAATGCTGGCTTATAAACCGGGCGATCGCTACCAAACCGCCCAGGAAGTACTTCAAGCCCTGCAGTCGCCAACCACCCCACTGTCGCCAAGCCCTAGCATCTCCCAGATGCGTACTATTAACTTTGTCGGACGCAAACCTGACCCCAATTCCAGTTATAGCCACCGTCAGGTAAGCACTCAAGTCATAGCGGCGGGTGGGTATCGCATAGCCTGGCTTCGCCCGTGCCCAGTCAAGGTTGCCCGTGCGAGCTTGGTTGTATTAATTGGAATGGGTTCTTTGGCGCTGGTGAATGTACTTAGTTCAAAACATTCCCTGCCTCTGATACAGCAATCTCCCAGTACATCCTTAAGTTCATCAGAAAAGACCCGAACCAACAAACTTTTACGTCGCCGCCAAGCTCTTGGAATTAAACCTCGATTCTTTAACTCCCTGGTGAACGATCAATTCTATGCCAAACATCCAGAAGTACGGGGACTTAGCCTGAAAAATGACCCAGAAAATGCCGACTTGAGGCAGGAGTGGTACAGAAGCGCTGAGGAGTTGCTAGATCAACTACAGCAAGCCCAACTCAGTGCAGCGGCTCGTGGCAAACTGGGCAGCTATAGTCAACAGGAATACGAAATCTGGAAGGGGAAAGCCAACCGAGGGGAGCTGGGTAGTTATACGATGGCTCAGCTGGTAGAACAAACAGATCAAAGGTTTTATCAGCTGTTTCCCCAGCAGCGGGGTGAGAAACGAAACTTTCAGACATTTGGTCAGATCTGGGATGCGATCTTAGCGGATAAAGTCGGTCAACTAGAAACTGGCAAGTAGCTTTCTATAGGCAGCGTCATGAGAAAAGGCGCCCGCCTATTGCGCCAAACCTTTTTTTACACTCCACTAAAGTCTTGCAGAAAAAAGAAAGATGGAATTTCATCAGCAGTTGACATTGCTAAGACTGGGACAAGTGTAGGCCAGTTGAAGAAATGTAAAGTTTGTTCAACAATAAGCCACAGGATCTCCCCCGAAGCTTTGGTAAATGCTTGTTTGACCAACTTATCGCACAGGTTTTGGGGTAGATACCTATATTCGGTTGCGTCCGTCTCCTGGGCACAAACTATGGCCACCAGCCCAACCCCCTGCTTCTCTACTAGCGGTGTGATAGCGTACTGTACAGCTTCTAGGTTGCTTTGGAGAGCTTTGCGATATACGTTTTTACTGGGTGGTACAAGAGTTGAAGCCAAGTAATTGGGGTTGTAGGGCTGACGTAATTTGACAAGTTCTGCTGGGAAAAGAATTAAATCTTGAGTTTTCAGTTCATACGGACTTGGAAGCGGTAAAAATTTTTTAGCCATCAATTCTCCTTGGGACAGGCGATCGCGTAAGAAAGCATCGGCATCTAACACTTGGCTACCGATGAGTGCATTACTAGATGTTGAAAAGTAATACCTCGATCAAACCACAATGACTTTTGACTAAATAGCTTAAAAAGGTCTGCTCTTAGTAACAATAAGTAATATTTTGCTCAAACCCAACTTCTAAGGCGCTGTTGAACAAGATCTAGAAGACAAGCAGGATGAATCGCAAATCTAAGAGACTATCTCAAAACGGACAAACAAGAGCTTCAGAAGATTGGTGAGACAGAGCTATCCGCGATATCATCAACATCTACAATCGTCTTAATCTCCCTAGGTGCTCGGGCTGGGGCAGCCAGAAAAAATTGTTTATTTACAGTAATTAGGCGTGAGGATAAGATTTTGAGGCGCATTATTGGCCTAACAGGAGGCATTGGTACCGGAAAAAGCACGGTATCCCATTACCTCGCTACTGCCTACCAGCTGCCGGTTTTGGATGCCGACATTTATGCAAGAGTTGCTGTTGAACTCGGTTCTCCAGTTTTAGAAGCGATCGCTCAACGCTACGGCTCAGACATCCTGCTACCAGATGGGAACCTCAACCGGCTTGCTCTGGGTCAAATCGTCTTTACTAGTCCAGATGAACGACGGTGGTTGGAGCAGCGGATTCATCCTTACGTGCGCGATGCCTTTGGCAAAGCCCTCTTAGGGTATGGCGTGGTAGGAGCAATACATGAATTGACACCAACAGTGGTGTTAGTGGTGCCTTTGCTGTTTGAAGCTGGGATGACTGATTTGGTAACAGAAATCTGGGTGGTGTACTGTTCTAGGCAACAGCAGCTAGAGAGATTGATGCAGCGATCAAAACTGACCTTAGAAGAGGCACAAGCCCGAATCAACAGCCAGATGCCTATTGCAGAAAAGTGCGATCGCGCTGATATTGTTCTGGATAACTCCTCCACACCAGAAGCCTTACTCAAACAGGTGGATGCAGCCATTAAAAGCCAGGAGTTAGGAGCCAGGAGCCAGGAGCCAACAGAGGAGGAATTTTTCTCATGACTCCTTGTTCATCCCGCGTGACTCCTGGCGTTTTTGTAGCAGTTGACTAAGGATAGCGAATTCCCAGGTTCAGCAAACCCACACTTGACCTGAGCAAGACTTGCTAAGGATAGACTTGGCTGTTTGCACCTCGTCCTCCGTGCCATCTACCATCACCAGAAACTCACCTCGCCCCCTGCGATCACGAACAACTCTGGCTCGGTCAGAGTCCATCCCTAAACCAGCAATCCTCTCAATCAAGCCCCCAGTTGCTGCACCAATCCCAGCACCAGCGATGGTCGTGGCTAGAGCCGTTCCAGTCGGGACGACTGCTGCTAGAAAGCCGACTCTGGGCATCCAGAAGATTGCCAAGCCCGCTAAGCAACCAAGGACAGCACCTAGCAGTCCACCAGCGATCGCGCCTGTCGCCACCTCGGCACTCGCTTCGTCCCCAGCGCCATCACTTAGACCAGCATCAAGCTGAGCATCACGGTCTGCTACTTTGGCAACGATAGAAATCTTCGCGATCACAAACCCAGTCTGCTTCAGTTCGCCAAGCGCCTGTTCCGCCTTGAAACGGCTGAAAAATATACCAACAGCGTGTTTGTTTTGACCCAAAACCATTTTTTCCTCCTATTTGCGCGGTTTGAGCTGGCAAGCTAGTGTTGGATAATGAGGAAACGGTTTTATGCTTCGCCACCGACTACCACGTCACGAATCCGCAGACTGGGACCGCCACAGCCGACTGGTAAGCCATTTTGTCCTCCCTTACCGCAGCCACCGGATTCATCCCAGTAGAAGTCATTGCCAATCCCTTCAATATCTACAAGGGTTTGGAAGACATTTCCGGAAAGGGTGACATCTCGCACCGGTTCAGCAATTTGCCCATCGTGAATCATCCAGGCTTCCGCAGCGCTAAAGGTGAACATTTCCCCATTCGTCATGCCGCCCAGCCAGTTACGGGCATAAACTCCCTCTTTGATATCGCTAAACAATTCCGGTACCGGCGTTGTACCCCGCTCAATCCAAGTATTGGTCATGCGGACAATGGGGGCATAGTGGTAGTTGAGACACCGAGCATTGCCGGTAGGCGCTTCCCCCAGCTTCCCAGCTGTTTCGCGGGAGTGGAGGCGTCCCACCAAAACCCCATCTTTAATCAACTGGGTGGTGGTAGCGGGTGTGCCTTCGTCGTCGTAGAAGTAGCTGCCACGATGACCCTCTGGTGCAGCACCATCAAAAATTTGCAGTTCTTTTGGACCAAACCGGCGACCGATGCTCATCACTTCCAGCAGTTCCGGGTTTTCGTATGCCATGTCCGCTTCTGAAAGATGACCAAAGGCTTCGTGGACAAATAAACCGGTCAAAATCGGGTCTATGACCACGGTGTAGGTATTACCTTTGACCGATGGCAGAGATAAGGCAGCCACGGCTCTTTGAGCAGCACTACGGACTTGTTCATCTAAACCAGCTAAATCTTCATAGGCTTTGCGGGAACCGGTGGTTTCTCGTCCGGTTTGCACGGTATCGCCATTTCTGGCAGTGGCGGCAAAGCGCATTTCTAAATCCACCCACGATTGCTCAATGAGTGTACCTTCTGAGCTAGCGACGATGACTTTTTGGGCACTGTCGCTGTAGCGCACGGAGGTTGTGGCAATCCGGGCATCAACGCTCTTGAGGATTTCGCTGTAGCGATCGCACAGTTCCTTTTTCCTAGATAGTGAAATTTCGCGGGGATCGGTGCCCGTGAGGGGCAGCTGGCAGATCACCTGAACTGGGTCAATCGCAGCTAGCTGGGTTTCTTCATCACCTACTATCCAGGCGGCGGCGATCGCTTCTTCTATCCGAGCAGTAATAGTTTCCAGCTGGTTAAAGCTGCTCAAACCCCAGCCGCCTTTATGACAAGCCCGGATTTGTCCGCCAATCGAGATCCCTTCGCTGAGGGTTTCTACCTTGTCGCCACGCAACAAGATATCAGTCCCTTCTGCTTCTTCGAGTCGAATGATAAGATAGTCTACCCGGGAGCCATAACGGGTGATCAGATCAGAGAGTAAATTTTTAGCGTCAGCCAGTAATGTCGGCATGGTAGGCAGCAAGAAAGACGAACTGCCTCCATTTTGCAATACATAGCACCGCCACGACTTTGCTTGTCGGGAACTTCCGCCGCTAGGAAGCCGAGAATGGCGAGAAACTAGTCGGCGCACTCAGCTTCTTGCTAGACGCAAGCAGCTTGACTGCGCAGACTGGAAATCGTAGCGATCGCGTGTTGCGCTACCTTGTCAATTTCAGCAGCTGTGTTGAAGCGACCGATGCCAAATCGCACGGATGCATAAGCCAGTTCCGGCTTTCCTAGTGTCGTCAGGACGTGGGAAGCGGCAGTTGTTCCCGACGAGCAAGCTGAACCAGAAGATACTGCCATCACCGACTGCAATCCCAGCAGCATTGCTGCTCCATCAATGCCTTCCACACTGATATTGAGGTTGCCGGGCAGTCGCTGGGTGGGATGACCATTGAGATGAATACCACCCAGCTTGCAAAGCTGTTGCCACAATTGTTGCCTCAACTCGGTTAGGCGTTTTGTTTCTTTTGCTTGTTCTGCCAGCGCTATCTCTACAGCTTTGGCAAACCCAACAATCTGAGGCGTGTACAAAGTGCCGGAGCGCATCCCCCGCTCATGCCCACCGCCATGCATCTGGGGAGCTAGCTGGACTCTGGGATGGCGTCTGCGGACGTAAAGTGCGCCGATCCCCTTCGGACCATAGACTTTGTGGGCAGTTAGGGATAGGAGGTCAATTTTCATCACCTCGACATCCAGGGGGATTTTGCCGATAGCTTGAGCGGCATCGGTGTGGAAGAGAACATGGCGATCGCGGCACATTGCCCCAATATCTGCCAGCGGCTGCAATACTCCAATTTCGTTATTCGCTGCCATCACCGAAACTAAAGTCGTGTCAGGACGGAAAGCTTTTTCTAACTGGGTAAGATCAATCAGCCCATCACTTTGGACTGGGAGGAATGTGACTTCAAAACCTAGCGATCGCAAATAGTTGCAGGGGTCAAGTACAGCGCTATGCTCGGTTTGCACTGTTATAATATGACGTCCTGTTTGGAAATAGGCTTCAGCAACTCCCTTGATGGCTAAATTATTCGCCTCTGTCGCCCCACTGGTAAAGACAATTTCTTCTGGTGTGGCGTTAATTGCTTCTGCCAACAACTGTCTAGCTTGTTTGACAGCTGCTTGGGCTTCCCAGCCATAGAGATGGCTGTTACTGGATGGGTTGCCGAAATGCTCGGTAAAGTAGGGCAACATCGCCGTTAGCACCCGTTGATCAAGGGGCGTGGTGGCGTGGCAATCGAGGTAAATGGGACGTTGAGTCAAGGTAAAATTAGAATCCATGTCTACACAAAAAGCGAACAATCTCACTGTTGAAGAGGCGCAAGAAATCCTCCAGAGTTTCAGCTGCATGGATACTAAGTCTGTAGACTCGGAATCGGAAAAAGACCTGATCCGTCAAGCTCTACTGCTTCTCACCAGCAAATGTGACTACCAAAATCTAGGGATTTGTGCCGATTCAACCGCCCAGGGTTTCTTAGCTCTAGAAACCTATTTACGGGCTTTAGGCTATGAAGCAACCCTGGAGCGAGCCGACATCAGCTCATTGGTTGGTCCAGTCTATATCAAGTTCAACACTCAGAGGGAGTCGTGTTATCTCGATTCTTACACAGGAAAGTATCGCGGAGTATTAGTGTCCTGCCAATCTTCACAAGACGAATCAATCAATGGAACCTACGGTCATTTACCGCTAGAATTATTCGTGTCGGCGGAGTAGCTGGGTAACTATGCAACCAAAATCTTCAAATAAAGATTCACCGCTTACTAAAGATAGGACAGTAACTCCCACCCAGTTTTACACTTGGAGGAATTACCGCTGCGCCTACGAAGTCCATACCCCGACTGATCCGACCGTCGCTGAATGCATTCCTCTTTTGTTGATTCATCCCATCGGTGTAGGGTTATCCCGTCATTTTTGGCAGCGATTCTGCTGCGAATGGTTGAAGACAGGTCGCTGTAATCCGATTTACAATCCAGACTTACTCGGCTGTGGTGAGAGTGATATGCCTGATGTTGCCTACAACCCAACCGATTGGGCTGAGCAGTTGCAACACTTTTTGCAGACGGTGGTGCAAAAACCTGTGATTATAGTGGTGCAAGGTGCTCTGTTGCCTGTGGCGATCGCGTTAGTTGATTCCGGTGCCGACTGGATTCGAGGGTTAGTGCTGGCAGGTCCTCCTGCTTGGGCAGTGATAAATGATAACTCGAGTGCTTGGCAGAAAAGACTGACTTGGAACCTACTAGATTCTCCTTTGGGTAATGCATTTTATCGCTATGCCCGACGGCAGCAATTTTTGCAATCTTTCTCGACTCGCCAATTATTTGCTGATGTTAATTCTGTTGATGCTGAATGGTTGAATACTCTAGAGAATGGGGCAAAAAATACCGCCAGTCGTTATGCTGTTTTTTCCTTTCTAGCTGGGTTTTGGCGACAGGACTACAAGGAAGCGATCGCTGCTATCTCCCAACCGACGCTGGTAGTGGTAGGAGATACGGCATCGAGTATTAGTCAGACAGGCAAAGGAGAAACACCGGATCAGCGCTTGGGTGACTACCTGGAGTGTTTGCCCAATGGCCTTGGTGTCAAAATTTCAGGCCGTAATGTTTTACCCTATGAATCAACGGCTGAATTTGTTAGTGCGATCGCACTATTTATAGATGAGTGTTCGATAGCTCCAGCAAGTTGAAACATTCTACCAAGCCAAAGCTAGCCCATCGGCACGAGGTTCTGAGGCCGCCACAAAGACATCTCCTTGTCGCCAGATCACCTGACCCTTGCCAAACAGCCTTCCCTCTGCACTCATCTGGACATCATGACCCCACTCAGCCAGTGCCAGTGCCACAGACTTGGGCACTGCCTGCTCTAACAGTACCGTCTTCCCAGACACAAACCGCCACCTGGGTGCATCAAGGGCCGCTTGGGGGTTCATGCCATAGTCGGTCAGATTGACTACCACTTGCAGATGTCCCTGTGGCTGCATTGGTGCGCCCATAACCCCAAAAGGTCCGATTGGTTGACCATCACTAGTCAGAAAACCAGGGATTAGGGTGTGGAATGGGCGCTTCCCGGCTCCCACCTGGTTAGGATGCTCTGGCTGTAGGGTGAAACCTACGCCTCGATTCTGGAGTGCGATGCCCGTACCGGGAACCAGAATGCCACTGCCAAAGCCATGGTAGTTAGATTGAATGAAGGAAACCATCAGTTCCGGGTCAGCGGCAGCCAAATAGACAGTTCCCCCCTTAGGTAAACCAGACTGTGCGAGGGGGATAGCAGTTTCACTAATTAGCTGCCTCCGCTTAGCCGCATAAGCTTTATCTAAGAGTAGCGCTCCAGGCACCTCAAAGAAGCGCGGGTCAGCAATGTAGCGGTAGGTGTCCGCGAAGGCAAGTTTCATCGCCTCAATCTGGAGGTGGTAACTCTGGGCTGATTCACGAGAATATTTGGCAAGGTCAAAGCCTTCGAGAATGTTTAAGGCCATCAGAGTAGCTATACCTTGAGTATTGGGCGGCATTTCCCAAACTGTCAGACCCCGGTAGGTTGTTGAAATCGGTTCCACCCAATCGGCTTGGTGTGCTGCTAAGTCATCTGGCGTTATGTAACCGCCAGTGGATGCAGCAAAGGCTGCTATTTGTTGGGCTAGTTCGCCTCGGTAAAAGCTCTCGCCTCCACTAGCGGCGATCGCACGCAGGGTTTTGGCATGAACCTCGCTTCGCCAAATTTCTCCCGCTGCTGGTGCCCGGTTGCCAGGGAAAAAGACTTCTTTGAAGGGCTGGAACTCTGCACCGTTGAGGGGGAGGTAGACCGCCGAAGCTAGCTTCCAAAGCTGTGCCGTCACTGGTGATACGGGGAAGCCCTCCTCGGCATACCGAATCGCTGGTGCAAACAACTGCTCAAACGGCAACTGCCCCCACCGCTCCCACAAAGAGCGCCAAGCTGATATGGCTCCCGGCACGGTAACGCCCAACCAGCCGAGCAATGGCACTTCCTCCATCCCGCTAAAAAGCTCTAGTTTAAGGTTCTGGGGACTGTTGCCGGAAGCGTTTAGACCGTGCAGTTTCCCATCCCACACCAAGGCGAAGGCGTCTGAACCGATGCCGTTGGAGGTTGGTTCTACTACAGTCAGAGCGATCGCCATCGCTAAGGCGGCATCCACCGCGTTCCCCCCAGCCCACAACATTTCCATCCCGGCAAGGGCGGCTAATGGTTGACTCGTCGCCACAGCGCCCCGTTGCCCCATCACCACTCTTCGGGCACCAGGGTACGGGTAATGGGTCAATAATTGCTGCATCACTTTACCACCGTATTAAACCCAGCATTGACTAGCCTAGCAAGCGTGATTGTGCTGCCATGAGTGTTAGTGACCCGGCAGATGCTGACGCATCGCTCTCAAGTACGCCGCAATTGGGAATTGATAAAACTCAATCACCAGCCACCCGATAATTGCTAGATGGGACAAAAAGGCTAATCCAGTCCAAACGTATGGTAGCCAAAACAAGGGGGTGCCTGGAGTTGGGGGCAAAATGTAGATTGTCAGCCCAATCAAAGTCGTCGGGATTAGCACTAAAGCCAGTGCTGCTAACCAATAACCCCAACCCAGCTCTACACCCTCCAGGTGCGCTCCTGTCCAATTCCTGCCATTCCAATGCCAGATCAGGGGAGGTTGCCTGGAAGGCATCTTGAGCAGCTGTTTTTCTAAATTGGCAGTAAAAATGTTGCTGCAAAAGTGACAAGCCATAGCATCCATCAAAGGCAGGGCTTTGAGCTGTCCCAAACGACAGACTGGGCAAGGGTAAACCCCTTGAAAGCTGAAACAGCTGGCACTCTTTGTCAGACTGGGCATGAGCTGCGCTACATCTTAATGTGTTTACTGATAGTTTAGTGCTATCTTTCCCTCCTTTACCCGTCAAAATGCCTAAAAGCTAGACATAGGAAGACTTTTTGAGGGGTCGTGGCACTTTTGAAGCCACATTTCGGCGCAATCCCCTTGAGGCTGGTAGCCGATTTTAATATTACCTTAATCTAAAGATTAACTTAATTTAATCTATTTAAACAATAATTTGAGTAGAAGTTGGAGCGATTTAATCTTGATAAAGTTTACTAATTTATAATTAGTAATTAAGAAATAATGATAATTAAGCTATGTAGTTGAAGTCAAAAACAAGAGATGATTTGATTATGCTGAATAGCGGAGAAACAACGGTTCGTAAAAACCGAAAATAAAAGGAGAAGAACGAGTTGAAACAGCATTTTGTTAAAACCAAACCCTCAATAAATTTTGCATCAGCCCACGCTTTCTCACGGCTGGGGGTCGTCGTGATCGCCCCCTTTGTGGCCTGCCTCGCTGACCCTGTTTACGCTGCAAACTTCACGTTTGTGCCAGGCGACTTGGTAGTCTCGCGTAGTGTTTATGAAGGTACCGAGACTACCGTCAATGTAGGTCAGACGCTTCCGGGCAGCAACAACCCGGCGATCGCGAACGGCCTCTATCCGAACGTTTTCAACAACGCCACGCCCGATTCCAGTTTTGGCATCACTTCGCCAATTTTCCTCGACCAGGTTACCACGTCCGGCACGAAGGTCAATACACTGCCTGTCGATCCTGGGGTCATTACCACCAGCTTCCCATCAAAATCGGAACTATCGTTGAATCTCACAGCCGACGGTACAGGTCTGACTTTTATGGGTTACGCCACCGAAATCAACCAGCTCGACGTATCGAACTCCAACACGCCGGGCATCATCGAACCAGGCAACCCTGTGACAACGACACCGACCTATAGAGAGGTCGCACAAGTCAAGTATGATGGCTCGCTCCAGGTAACCACAACTAACGCTTACTCTGGCAACAATGGTCGTGGGGCAATACTGGCTGCGAACGGCGTGTATTACACTGTGGGTAACGCTGGTAATGGCAACGGATCGCCAGCCGTCACCGCTGCGGCGGGAGTGCAGATTGTGACTCCGGGCCAGAACGCAACTGCGCTAACTCCCGGCACGAACCCGGTAGGACAGTTCAACATCACTCAATATGGCTACGCACCGGACAAAACTGCTAAGGACAATAATTTTCGCGGCGAGACAATTTTCAACAACACCTTGTATGTAGCCAAAGGCAGCGGCAGCAATGGAATTAACACCGTGTACCAGGTCGGCAACGCAGGTACCTTACCGGACCCCGCTAACGCCGCGAATACGTCAATCGCCATCCTGCCTGGCTTCTCCACCGCTCTCGCCAATGGCGCCGCAAACAGCATCAAGTACCCCTTCGGTATCTGGTTCGCCAACTCGAACACGCTGTATGTTGCCGATGAAGGCGACGGTGTTAGCGCTGACGCGGCTTCCAGCACTTCTGCTGGCCTCGAAAAGTGGAGTCTGGTGGGCAACACCTGGAAAGAAGACTACGTTCTGCAAAATGGCTTAGGTCTAGCAGGTTGTCGGAGAAACACCGATGTGTCAGAGTGAGGCAAGTGACAATGAGCAGCTATGCCTCGAATCTTTAAGATGGTGGACTACGAAGCCACCCTGGATACAAGTGTGACATTGCGTGA
>JAABUQ010009255.1_pt1 | contig 13403 bp, 11 predicted proteins | sample 5560001 | NCBI WGS metagenome assembly JAABUQ01 (sample SAMN10711888, study PRJNA513371) | rock metagenome | isolation source: Antarctica rocks | place: Antarctica: Victoria Land, Finger Mt nord | collected 2015-12-18 | reverse complement strand
GGGCTCGGTCGCCCAGGCATTCATTCGAGTTCCAAAGCAGCAAGTGTGGCGACCCGAAGCTAAGCTCGATCTTTAAGATCTACGTACGACCGATCTGCCACAAAACAAACATACAAGCGTACGCGTATAGTGATGCACGGTATTGTCTTATGCTTCAAGAGTGTTTAAGGTGAACGGGGCATCAAGGCCGGACTGGTCGGTTACGGTCAGCCTCACGCAATGCTTTCGGCAAGAGAACACGCAGGCGCGTGGGACTGCTTCTGTTATCCCAGTTCACATTAGTCGCTTGGACGCAAAGTGAACAAGTAGTGGGACGACTCAGGATGGCGATGTACCTGTTTACGCGGGTATCTGCGGTGTGAGTCAGTGTATGCTGACTGTACAAGTACGTAGGTCTAGCGCCCGGCGGAGCTCAGCAAGCAGAATATCCGTGTCACTGGGCTCGAAATGAGGGTTCAATGGGTGTTCGCGAGAGGCAAAGTCGGGACAAAGTACTGTTCAGAAGCAGAATTTTAGACGCTGCCAGAGAGCTGATCCGTGAAAGCGGATACGGGAAACTGACAATCCGCAAGATCGCGGACCGCATCGAGTATTCGCCCATGTCCCTCTATACTCATTTCGCCGACAAACACGACATCTTAGTTGCCCTCGCCCAGGAAGGGTTTGCAAAGCTTGGAAAAGCCCTTCCCAAACCTGGAAGTGGCGAACCACTAGCAGTCCTGCGTAAAGCAATGCTTCAGTACGTCGACTTTGGACTGAAACATCCGGATGAGTACGGACTTGTTTTCATGACACGCCGCTCGATTGAAAGAACGCCGAACCCGAAAGCATCAGCAGAGCCGAATATTCCAGACGATGCAGGAGGGCAAGTTGCCTTCCGCCGAATGCTCGAGTATGTCGATGCGGCCATTACAATAAACGCCGTGTCGGGTGAGCGCTTTGAATTGGCAAAGGTTCTTTGGGCCGGCATCCATGGTTGCGTTTCGCTCCAACTCACGCAGTTAGGATTTCCCTTCGGTCCACCCAAGCTGTTTGCGGAAGCAGTGGTCGACGCACTGATTGCCGGCATCCATGCATGACCGAAACTGCAGAGGCCTCTTAGTGCGTGGCTCCGATAATCCCACTCCCAGAGTTGCAGGCATCTTGTCTCCTTTGTCTCAATCATGGTGGATGTGCTGAGGCGAGGCGCGAGCGCCAAGCTCAGTCGGTAAGGAATTGCAACAACGTCGCTGCCAGACGCTCCGGCTGCTCTTCCGCGAGATAGTGCCCGCAGTCCTCGATCATGGCGCTCTGGAGATGCTGAGCCAAAGGTCGGATCTCTTCGGCAAGGCGATCACCGAAACTGGCTGTCCCGCCGACCGTGACTATGGGCATGGCCGGCACTGTCAAGTTGATTGGCTTCGGCGGCCCATGGGATGTTTATGGCCGATTCATTGCGGTTGACGCTGGTCGGTGATCAGGCAAGTGCGGACGCCCGGGTCACTTCATTCCAAATCTGGAACCGCTTACAACGGAGTTCTCGATAATCAGCGGCGGAGAGCAGGTGGCGTCGGGGACGGAAGTGGGAAGCAACGATTCCGTGAACCTCGACGAACTTCTGGGCGTGTCGAGCAGACTTAAACCGTCGCATTCGCCTCTCCCGCTCTCGGGTCGGTTGATGCGAGTTCTCCGCCCGGTTGTTCAAGTAACGATGCTGTCGATGAGCAAGCCCGGCATCACCACTCGTTTCGCTGCCCCGTAAGTCCGCAGTTTGTCAGTAATTAATAACTCGCGGTTTGTGTCCAGTTGCCCGCAAGAGCCTGCGAAACAAGCGGATTGCGGCAAACCGATCCCGCTTCGGTTGAACCTCCTCCACGTCGCGAAAGCTGACGCCGAAACGGAAGTAGAGCCAAACGCATTCTGAGATGATCTCTCTTGGGAACCGATGCCCACGGTACAGGCTGTCCAACACTCATCCAGAATCGCATCCGAGCGCAGCCGCTCAACCCTTGAACCCCGAGCCGACAGTTGCGTTACACCAAAGAAACCCGGCACTTCCGAATCGCATACGGGTCGAAACGGCACTGTCGCGTTTTCCGATCCATTGCCTGTCTCGAAAAGGCGCAGTTACAATCGACCTGCAGCGGTTAAACGAGGACGGCGTTACCGACTTCAAATGGGAAGTCACCTTTAACTCGAAGCACGGCCAGCCGGGGCCGCTTGCCTACAAGATCGATACGCTAGTTGTCAACCGCTTGCTCGACCAGATGGGGCGGCCTCTACCAGGTCGGCGGTGCCGCCTTTATTCATGCCGATGGTGTCCTTCACGCCCTTTTTCTCGAACCAGGACGCCGTCTCGAAGATGGCGACCACTTTGGGGCTGAACTCTTTGGCGAGAGGAATTAAGTCATTCACGTGATCGTAATGGGCGTGCGAGGCAGCGATGACGTCCACTTTTTTGATCTTGTAATCTTTCGGATACGCGGGGTTTCCCTCAATCCAGGGGCCCAGCACCAGAACTTCTCCAGAGGGGAAACGAAGCTCAAAGGTCGAATGGCCAAGCCAAGTAATCTGAATCATTCCGTTCCGTTAGATGCAGACTTGGCTTTGGCTGGTACATCTATACCGTCACCGACTTTTGCGATGCCGGGAATGGAAACAGGCATTTTGCCGGTAATGGGAATCTCTCCGAGGATGGCTTTGGCGGCGGCGGTTTCAGACGTGGTGGAGGTGCTGAACGTCGCAGCGTAAGACGACACATCGGGAAAGTCGCGCAGCAGATAGGGGTTGCCCAGCGAGATGAGCGCTACAGGCGCAGGACTGTGCACGACGGTATTCAGGAAGGAGGTGAGTCCGCCTTCGAGGGCCACGCTACCGCGGTTGGCGGCGACGGTAATGAAGGCCGTGACATAGATCTGCTTGCAACGAGAAGCGTCCTGGGCAATTGTAGTGAGAAGAGTTTCGGGTACGTTCGGGTTAATCACGTAAGTCTTCAGATCATGTATGCCGCGCTGCAGCTCGGAAGCGAGCGCCTCGCCGCGTTGCGAGAACTGGCTTTCCTGCATGACGACCAGACAGGATCCGTCGGCATTCGCGGCGGGAAAGAGGTGACGCTCGTCTTTGACGAGCGTCACTGCTTCATTGGCAACGCGCTGCGCCAGACGGTTCATCTTTTGCTCTTCCAAATCATCACTGATGGCATCGAGCGAAACAAAGCGGTTGCGAAACAAACCGGCACGCTGCTTCGCGGCCAACACCCTGGCGGCACTCGCGTCGATGCGCTGGAGTGAAATGCGGCCGCGGGTCACAGCCGCGGCAATCGCGCGTATGCAGGCGTCTGGATCGGTAGGCATGAGAAGGACGTCGGCGCCCGCTTCGACGGCGCGCACCGCCGCCTCGCCTTGTGAGTACAGGGCGGTGATGCCTTGCATCTCCAAAGCATCTGTGACGATTAAACCCTTGAATCCAAGCTCATCGCGAAGCAAACCAGTCAATACGCTGCGAGACAGTGTGGCCGGAAGCTGTTCCGGCTCAAAGGCAGGCACGGCCATGTGCGCGGTCATGATGGAATCGGCGCCGTGTTCAATAGCGGCGCGGAATGGAACCAGTTCGACCGATTCTATTCGCTCACGGGTTTGGTCCAGCTTCGCCAGTTGCATGTGGCTGTCTTCCGCCGTGTCGCCGTGCCCGGGAAAGTGTTTGGCCGATACCAGAACATAGTCGAGCGGATCGGCGTGGGCACCGTCAATAAAGGCGGAAACGCCCGCGGCGACGGCCTGCGGATCTTCCCCAAAAGAGCGGACGTTGATGATGGGATTGTCCGAGTTGTTGTTCACGTCCGCGTCCGGAGCAAACACCCAGGTGACGCCGAGCGCTCGCGCTTCACGTGCGGTGGCCGCGCCAAGCTCATGGGTGGCAACAAGGTCATGAGCAGCTCCAAACGCCATCAGGTAAGGAAACTTAGCGGTCTGCGCGACACGCATGGAGGCGCCACGCTCGAAGTCAGAAGCGACAAGCAAGGGGGTGGGGGCCAGGCGTTGCATGTGGTTGATGAAGGTGGCCATTTCAAAGGGCTGGGCGCTGATGACGTTGCCATTGCGAATGCGGCCGGCAACGATGAAGCCGCCGACGTGATCATCCTGAATCCAGCGCGTGAATTTCCGGTATTCTGCGTTGTCGCTGGAGGGATAGTCTCCGTAACCGCGCACCACGATGAGCTGAGCGATGCGGTCATGCAAGGAGAGCGAGCGCAGAACAGCAGGGGCATCTGATCGACCGCTGTTCAGAGAACCGGCTTTTCGAGCAGATGACGTTCTCGCCCGGGCTTGACTTGTTGTTCTTTGAACTCGAGCGCCATTGAGCAATGGCGCGAGAAGGCATGACGCGATAAGGCAAAGCGCTGCTGCAAGACTTTTCGGAATAGCCACTCCACTCACTATAGGTAATGAGTAACGATCGCGGAGAAAAGCGTTTCTACTCGAGGCGGAGCGTATCAACCGGATTGAGATTGGCAGCGACACCTCTTGCCAACAGCATTCCGGAAAGGTTCACGCAGCCGATTAGGACAATAGCCACGACGGCAAAAAAGAGCAGGCGCAGCGCCGACCTGTAATCACCACTTATGAAGGTGGGGAGGTCGATGAGTTTGGCTTTCCGGCCGGCAGTGTCAGGATACACGCGACCAAGGTCGCGGAGAATTCGATTAAATTCTTGCTGGGCAGCCTGGTTGGTTACGCCGGGACTCAGCCGGGCGACGGTAGGGAACTCATGATCGCCGCGATGCTCACGTTGCGCCGCGGAGAGTGCTAGCGGGACGTAAATGGCATCAGTCCGGTTAATTGGGAAACGAAAACCGGCCGGCATTATGCCGATGACTGTGTAGGGCCGGCCATCGAGCGAGATTTTGGAACCGATGGCGTCAGTACGCGCAGAAAAGAAGCTACGCCACACTTCATTGCTGAGCACAGCAACAAGGTTGCGGCCCGGCTGTTCTTCACCGGGAGCGAAGGTTCGGCCCAGGTACGGCTTCACTCCAAACACGTCGAAGAAGTTGTCGGAGGTGGAAACGGAATGCAATGAGACAGCTCCCAAAGCGGTCTGGGCATTCACACTGGTCCAAGCATTGTAGGCGGCCAGCGCAGAGAAGGCCTTTGTTTCACGCTTCCAATCGAGATACTCCAAGTACGACGCCGGCTGGGTGTATCCCTGTGGCGAGTAGGTTGCGATTGAGAAGATCCGCTCAGGTTGGCCGTAAGGCAGCGGGCGCACGAAGACTGCATCGAGAACGCTGAACACCGTAGTGCTGAGGGCAAGTGTGAGGCCGAGCGTCAAGATGACGATGAGGGCGAAGCCGGGGGATTTTTGGATCTGGCGCCAGGCGTAATGGACGTCGTTCGAAAACCGCATAGGCAAGATTATGACGCAACATTATGAAGCAACCCAGCTTCCGTTAGAGCCACGTCCTGAATTCAACGACTTAGATCCGATGGCGTTCACGCATGTGTTCAGTTGCGAACAGGATGATGCTGGGGCGGACAGTTTGGAGGCGAAGGGAATTTGCTTGAGACTGATGCCCGCAGAGAAATTACGAGCCAGCCGCGCGGGAGCGTGTCGATTTTTGGCGCGATGGATGGGAGCGTGCAGGCTTTTTGGGGGCTTGCACCAGCCGCTTTGTATGCCGGACCAAGGTAGCAACTTCGTTGGCGCTCTTTTGCATGACCACGTCGGCTCCGGTGTTCTCGGGCTTGAGGCCGACGCTATCGGCGAAGCCGGTCAACAAAATAATCGGGTTCAGAAAACTGAGCTCGCGCAATTTGCCAATCAGCTCGACGCCATTCATCGGCGACATCTTGAAGTCAGTGATAACGAGGTCGAAATTCTGTGTTGCCACTTTTTGCAGAGCGTCAGAGCCACAACCGGCTGAGACGACTTCGTAACCCAGTTGCTCCAGCACGGTGCGGCGCGCCAGGATGCCGTCACTGTTGTCATCGACAAGAAGGATGCAAGCGGAATTGGGCACGCGATTTGAAGGGGCAGATCGCATCAGGACCCCGTGAAGTTAGCAGACGGGGCCCGGCGTGTCAACGAGCCGCTACCGGGTTCAAAGCGCTACACATCCAGTACTTGACAGGGAAAAGCGTAGTGGCTGGAAAATTATTCAATCTCGCGCGGCGCTTTATAACCGGCCTTGGCAACAACCTGGTACTTGATCGCCTTGCCTTTTTCGTTAGAGATACGCAAAGGTTCGTTGGTAGCGGGATTCACCAATTGCACCTTGATGCGGCGGAATTTCCCATCGCGCGAGACGTTAGTGGGATGATACGCGAGCGCATATTGGTTGCGCAGCGAGTCTTCGATTTGCCGGAATACAGACGGATACTCGCCGATAAATCGAGGGAAGAACGCGAGGCCCCCAGTTTCTTTCGCGAAGGTTCGCATCTCGTTATCGGCTTGGAGGAAATCCATCTCGGCAATAGGCCCCATGCCCTGGCTTTCCGCCATCAGGCGCGCGATCTGCAAGGTACTGATCGTATAGATGGGAACACCTGCCTCCTGGAGCGATTTGCGAGCAGTATCGAAAGTAATTTTGCTAAAGGTGTCTAGTCCGCTTCCAAGCAAAAGAATCGCCTTGCGGCCTTCTATGGCGGACATGCGATCGGCCATGTCGGTGAGAGCGTCGAATACATTGGACTCGCTGAAACCGGGGATGCGCAATTGCGACATTGCCTGTTCGGCTTTTCGTTTATCGGGCGAGAAGTCGGAGAGGATGGTCGACCGCATGTCATATTCGACGACAGCGACGTTATCGTCGGGCTTCAGCGTTTCGAGGAAACCATAGGAGGCCTGCAGCGTTTCGTACCAGCCGTAAGACCAAAACGCCTGGAAACGCCCGCTAAACTCAATGACCATACAGATAGTCATGGGCGCTTCACTTTGGCCGAATTGACTGACCTGTTGAGGAACACCGTCTTCGAGCACCCGGAACGCGGTTTGCGGAATCTTCGGAATGAAGTGATTGTGATCGTCGAGCACAGCCACATCCACGCTGACGGTGGTGGCATTGGAGCGGAAGGTGGGCGTGTCTTTAGGGACGTCCTTCGACTTCTTGTACTCGGAAGGAACGGGCGCCTCCTCTGGAGGGGGAGGCTGGTCGGCGGGTTTCTTGGGCCGCGCGACAGAATCGCCGCTCTGAGGTTGCGGACCTTCCTGAGCAAACGATTGCAGGGGAAGCAAAGCGGCGAAAGCCAAGGCGAAGCTGGCCAAGCCAGCGGGAAGAAAAGCAAACTTCATTTCTAGTACCCTTTGACGGGAGATCGCGGCTAGTGGAGCGTACGATCTCGATTGGAATCTTTTTTACGAAGATAGACTTCAAACTTTTTCTTGGCGCGCTGTAGCTTCCATTCTTTGTAGCGAGAAACGATGGGCTGGCGTACCTGAGCCTGTAGTCTACTACCGCGCAGCAGAAGATAGCCTGCCAGGAGACCGCCCAGATGGGCCACCACGGCGACGCCGTTCGGCTGTCCGCCGACGGTAGCCGAGTAAGACTGCAGGAAAACGATGGCGCCAATGATCATGACGAAATACTTGGATTTCATCGGGATCAGGAAGCCGAACAGGATGGTCTGGTCCGGAAACATCAGGCCATAGGCCATGAGGATGCCGTAGATGGCGCCCGACGCGCCGACGGTGGGCACTTCAGTGCCGCCGAAGATATAGGCCAGGACGACGACGGTTATACCGGCAAAGATGCCGCAGGTGAAATAAAAGCGGAGAAATCGAGCAGTACCCCATAGACGCTCGAGTGGGGCACCGAACATCCACAGCCCCAGCATGTTCCAGAGGATGTGGCTGATGCTGCTGTGAAGAAAGAGGTAGGAGACAAGTTGCCAAACGGCAAAGGTTTGCATGACCTGGACAGGAACCAGCGCGAAGTTGTGAAAAAAGAGATTCGCGCGGCTGGCGCGCAAGACGTAATCAAGGACGAAGATGCCAATGTTGACAAGGAGAAGCCACTTCAGACCTGTGGGAAAACGGTTGGACGGAACATATCGATTCACGTACGGACGCGAACTGAAGGACATCGACGGCGGGAATTCCTCATCTGAGGATAACAGAGAAAGTACGACCGGCAACGGAAACTGAGGCTCGGTTGCCCCACATGGGCAATTAAGGTGAATGGCGATGAATTAATTCGGAATTTCGGTGCGGGTATGCCGGCGGAGAATACTGGCGGCGAGCGTAATTAAGATAGCGAAGCCCATCCAAACCATCCAGTTAGATAATGGGCCCTTCTGAAAGACAAACGTATTGGTAAAGCCGAGGTTGTCCGACAAGCTCCAGAATGCAAAGGCATAGACAGAGAAGACTGCCGGCCCCATGAGCGCGGCCAGAAGCGCGCCAAATTGCTGGGCGGTATCGGCAGCCCAAGCTCCGGCGCGACCAAGTACATCCAGAGAGGAATCTAGCGTTCCGGCGAGCCATGCGCGCGCTGGCTCAGTGCGCACCGCTACTGCGGTGATTCTAGGTTCAGACATGTTGATTTAGACCCCTGTTATGTTTCTCGATGCACGCCGAGTGCCGAAAGTTTCCGAAGCCCCGGAGGCGTGCTCACTTGTACTTGCCTGATCGCTATCTGCGCGAGGAGAAAGAAACTTGTAAAAAATGCGGCGAGAAGGCGGGAAATATTCGCGTATAAATGTTACGAATTGCTGTATTCGCGCCTACCAAAATCAGTACTTATTCTGGGATTTCGGGTGATTCATTGGCTTGCGCGTAACGGTTTAGTAAGCGGGCCAATAGTAGTAGCGCTGCTCGCCGCGGCGAGCCAAAATTGCCAATGGGAGAAGGGCCCGCGGGCGACGAAGAAATTCGTTGTCCAGCGAAGATTGGAAGAGATATTCCAGAAGAAAAGGGTGAAGGCTAAAAGCGCCGAGGGGGTGAGCAGCGCAGCAACGGCCAGCGCTTCGTTTCGGAGGCGAGGCGCGTGCTCTCTTCGCTGCACGCTAAACCGGATGCGAACGAGCATCAAATAGCACCTGTGGAACAGGCTCTCACCCTTAGCTCCCCATCTCTGCGTGGAGCGCAGGCGGCCTAGCAGGATGCTGAAAGAGGGCACAACCGCTTACTTACGTGCGCGGCTCAGTATGGCGGGGCAAGACCGCTTACTTACGGGCGCACGCAGAATAGCAGGGCGATCCATTGGCAGCGGGTTGTAGAGTGTTTTGAGGGAGAAGACGGGCCATGCAGAAGATTAAGACGGCGATTGTGGGTACGGGTTTCATGGGGAAGGTTCACACCGAAAATGTGCGGCGCTTAGGAAACGTGGAAGTAGCGGCGGTGGTGGGCAGCAGGCTCGAAACGGCGCAAAAGTTTGCGGAGGCGGCCAGTATTCCATTTGCAACAAACAAGCTTCAGGATATTTTAGACCGCAAGGAAATCGCCGCAGTTCACATCTGCACGCCTAACGCGGACCACTATCCGATGTCGCTGGCGGCTATTCACGCGGGCAAGGCCGTCCTTTGTGAAAAGCCGTTGAGCATGAACGTAGAGGAGGCGCAGCAGTTGGTGGATGCGGCGCGAGCAAAGAACGCCATTAATTGCGTTCAGCACAACCTGCGTTATTACCCGGTTGTGCAAGAGATGCGAGAGATGATTGCGGCCGGAGAGATAGGCGACGTTCTGATTGTGCAGGGCACCTATTCGCAAGATTGGCTGCTGTATGACACGGATTGGAATTGGCGGCTGGATTCTAAGTCGAATGGCAAGCTGCGGGTAATGGGCGACATCGGATCGCATTGGATGGACATGATTCAGCACCTGACGGGGCTGCCGATTACGGCGGTATGCGCGGATCTGGCGACGTTTCACAAGACGCGCAAGCGGCCCAAAGGAGCGGTAGAAACGTTTGCGAAAACGCAGGGCAACACGGATTACGAGAGCTTTCCGATTGACACAGAAGATTTCGGGATGGCGATGCTGCGGTTGGGCAGCCGCGCGCGCGGGGCTTTTACGGTGAGCCAGATGTCAGCGGGTCGCAAGAACGAGTTTGCGTTCGAGATCTTCGGCAGTAAGGCGGGTGTTGCCTGGAATCAGGAGCAGCCGGACACGCTTTGGATTGGGCACAGAAATGAACCGAACCAAACGATTCTGAAAGACGCCTCCTTGTTTCACCCTGGCGCGCGGAGCTTTGCGGATCTGCCGGGTGGCCATAGCGAGGGTTACGACGATTCGCACAAACAACTATTCAAGCGCTTCTACGCGCGAGTGGCCGATCCTTCCGCGGCGGTGGAATACCCTACCTTCGAAGATGGCCTGCGCGGGATGGTACTTCTCGACACGGTGGCCGAGAGTTCGGCAAAACAAGCGTGGGTAGAGGTTCCTTCTTCGTCCGCGAAGTAAAGAACTGCTACCCAAAGTGCTTGAAGGAGATGCGAATCTCGCGTTCCGCCTGCCGGATGCTAGCGCTCGCCTCGAACGACGACACTATTTGAGTCGGCGTTGCTGCTAGAGGCAGCGACGACAGAGCTAGTGCCCAAAGAGCTGCTGGTTCCGAGCGAACTGCTGGTTCCAAGTGAGCTGCTGGTTCCAAGTGAGCTGCTGGTTCCAAGTGAGCTGCTGGTTCCAAGTGAGCTGCTGGTTCCAAGTGAGCTGCTGGTTCCAAGTGAGCTACTGGTTCCCATCAAGCTGCTGGTGCCCAAGGAACTGCTAGTTCCCAAGGAGCTGCTGGTTCCGAGTGAACTACTGGTTCCGGCGACTGTGTTTGTTTCGGTTAAGGCAGTAAAAGCAGCGGCACTGAGCAAGGCGCTGTTTCCCGAGACTTCATTGACGCCCCACACGTCGGTTGCCGCCCAACCGGACGCTCTCCAAGTGGAAGCCGGATCGAGGACGAAATCCACGCTTTGGGTAGCAGTGTCGTAGGTGGCGGTGGGTGATAGCGCATTGCCAGATGCCAAGTCAGTGCCGGCGAGGGCAGCGGCCAGATCCAGATAGCCGGCGCCTACGGTGAAGACGTCGTAGTAGCTGGTAAACGTCATACCAGTGGTGTCGTCAGTGGCGAGGCTGGAACTGGGAAAGCTGCGCGCGGCCGTTTTCATGAGGCGGGCTTTCACCTGATCGGGCGTCAAGCTGGGCTGAGCTTGCAAGAGGTCCGCGACGGCGCCGCTCACGACGGCCGCAGCCATGCTGGTGCCGTTCAAGGCAAGGAAGCTAGGCGCGCCGGTGGGGGCTCCCGTACTGATGTAGTAAGCGGGCGGCACGACATTCTGGGGGAATTCGGTTGCGAGTGTTACGTGGCCCGGAGCAAGTAAGGAAACGATATCGTTCCCGGCTGCGACGAGGTCCGGCTTCACGACGTTGTCGTAGAGCGTGGGTCCTTTGCCGCTATAGCTGGCGACCAGATCGTCATTGCGGTCGAGAGTGCCCAACGGTTTCATGGCACCGACGGTAATGACATAGGGATCATTGCCGGGCGAGGTGATAGTTCCGTAGCCGGTGGTGCCCATGGAATTATCGCGTCCATTGTTGCCGGCGGCCACGACCACGGTGATTCCCGCCTTCCAGGCCGCCTCGACTGCCTGGCAGAGCGGGTCCTGCTGGTAGCTTTCATATACGGGACGTCCGAGGGACAGATTGATCACTTTGATGTTGTAAGTCTGCTTCAGCTGAACGGCCGTGTCGAGGGCGGCGATGACGTCGCTGTCGGAGGTCACGCCGTTGGCGTCGAGAACGCGAAGATCGATCAGGCTGACGTTCGGCGCCATTCCTTTGATGGTATGGGTGCAGGTGGCGCAGGTGGAAGAGCGGCCATTGCTTCCGATGATTCCCGCGATATGGGTGCCGTGGCCATAATAATCGAGGCCGTCGGTACCGACAAAGTCCTGCGTATAGACGATGCGGGAGTTCGAGTTCCGGTCGGTTAGGTCAGCGAGCGGGCTGATGCCGCTGTCAATCACTGCCACACCGATGCCGGCGCCGTCGAGGCCGGCGTTCCAGGCGACGCTGGCATTGGCAGCGGCATTGGCGTAGTCCAGCTTAGCGGCCAGCTTATGATCCACCGATACGTGAGCGATGTTGGGGTCGCCCATCAGGGAAGGGAGAGCGAAGGCCGGAATAGTATAGGCGCCGCCTTTGATGGACTCGAGCCGCCTCCGGAATTGTCCGCCATGGTTCAACACCGCTTGGTGATTCGCATTCGTTGGATGCTGCTTGAACTGGACGATCACGCGGACGGTACTGGCGGGATCGGCACGCAAGAGCTCAGAGGCCAGCTTCGGCCTTATGGATTGCGCAAGGCCCAGCCCCTCCGCACACAGCAACGCAATCGCAAAATAAGTGCACTTCATTTCGATAACCTTTCGATACCTTCTCATCCGGCTAGTGACCTTGACGCTGAAGTTTTGGAACCTTGACTAAGGTTCATATCGAGTGGCGGTGAGGAGCTTTGCAGGGGAGCAGTACTGGAATCTTGGTACTAGGCCCGAGGTACGGCGACTCACAAACCCTTTTCACCCTCACGACGAACTTCGCCAGGGTCGATACAACTGTGAGGCTGAGTCGGCGCGCCCAGCGATTCAAAGACTGCCAGTTGATTGGAAAACCCGAGATTACGCGTGGAGTCCTAGTCTGTTTACTCGCTGTGGTTGTGCCGCAGCTCAGTCGCGGACAGGCGCCACTCGATCCCGGCAAAGCCCTGACGCAGTACACTTTGCGCTACTGGGACGCCGACAACGGGCTGCCGCAGAGCACCATCACTGCCATTGCTCAAACACCCGATGGATATTTGTGGCTGGGCAGCGAAGAAGGGCTAGTGCGCTTCGATGGAGAGCGCTTCACCATCTTCAATACGAAGAATACGCCTGCTTTGCACAGTAATGTGATCTCGGCATTACTGGTGGATCATCCGGGGGATCTTTGGATCGGAACCGACGGTGGCGGCCTCGCGAGGTTGTCCGATGGGCAGTTCACAAACTACAGCACGCGGAACGGGTTATCGAGTGACGCCATTCTCTCACTCTATGAAGACGGGAATAAGGTCCTCTGGATTGGGACGGATGGAGGTGGAATCAATCGTTTCGAGGGCGGGCATTTCGCCGCGTATACCACGAAGGACGGGCTTCCCAATGATGCCGTGTTCGCGATTTGTGGAGACCGGCAAGGGAGGTTATGGATTGGAACCCATGCCGGGCTGGTGCAATTCAAGGATCACAAGCTGCAGGCCTTCACGATGCGCGAAGGGTTGCCGAACAACTATGTGACATCCCTGCTGCTATCGCAGGAAGGGGATTTATGGGTGGGTACGAACGGCGGGGGGCTGAGCCGTCTGCATGACGGCGCCTTCACGACGTTCAATTCGCGCCAGGGTCTCTCGAGCAATTCCGTGGTGTCGCTATCGGACGACAAGACGGGCACCGTGTGGGTAGGTACGG
>JAABUQ010009254.1_pt1 | contig 13404 bp, 8 predicted proteins | sample 5560001 | NCBI WGS metagenome assembly JAABUQ01 (sample SAMN10711888, study PRJNA513371) | rock metagenome | isolation source: Antarctica rocks | place: Antarctica: Victoria Land, Finger Mt nord | collected 2015-12-18 | reverse complement strand
TATAACTCGGGCCGTTCACTCTTTGCCGATTTCAAGGTTGACGAAGAACTGCAAAAACTCATGCGGCCGAAGATCAACCTTCCCTCAGGAGGTTCAATCGTCATCGAGTCCACCGAGGCCCTTACGGTAATCGATGTGAACAGCGGGAAATTCACGGGCGGGAAAAACCTCGAAGACACGATCGTTAGAACCAATGTAGAGGCCGCTGCAGAAATCGCGCGTCAAGTGCGTTTACGCGATATCGGCGGAATCATCGTGTGTGACTTCATCGATATGAACACCGAGGGCAGCCGCAACAAGGTTATTGCAACGTTGGAAGGTGGACTGCGGCGCGACCGTACGCGCGCCACGATTCAGTCATTTTCCGCCCTGGGGTTATTGGAATTCACGCGCAAACGGGTGGGAAAAGACTTATCGGGGCAGTTGCGCGGACCGTGTCCAACCTGCGCCGGTTTGGGCAGCGTTCTTTCGCCGCAGTCGGTGGCCATCGAAACGTTTCGCAAAATTCGCAGCGGCAACGGCTCAGATCACAAGCATGCGATCGTTGTGGACACAGCTCCGACCGTCGCCGCGCAGCTGGAATACTGGTATGAGGAAGAGTGTAAGGCGCTCGCGCACAGTCTCAAGACTCCGATTCACGTTCGCGTGGATGCGCTGCTGCATCCCGAACGCACGAAAGTCCGCGTTGCGCCCACCGGATTGCTCGAAAACGATGGTTTGCGGGTCGGTGACGAACATGAAGTTGACGTGCTAACAACACGTCTTCCAAACCCCACTTCCGCCGCAACGGTAATCAACGGGCGTCTTATCGAGGTCGAAAACGCGGCGAACGCTGCAGGTCAAACGATACGGATCAGAATTATCGACGTCGATGGGGAGAACGTTTTGGCGGAGTCGCTTGCGCCGATCGCCGTGCAGGACGGGCAAGGCAAATCGAGGCGGCGCCGCGCAGGTCAAGGGCGCAAGGCCGCCGTCTCCTCACACGAACAAACAGAACAGCTACGCGCGCTCGCCGAAGAGGCGGCGAAAACCGGAGTGGACCGGGCGGCTATCGGCATTTCGACTGCAGCCGAAGCCGAGGTCGAGCAAGCCATCGATAACGCCACGGTTGCGGTCGCGGCTCCGGTGACTGTCGCAAGCGATGCTTCCGGCGAGGGCGCAAAACGCCGTCGCCGTCGGCGTCGGCGGCGGCATCCTGCGGAGGTGGGGCAATCCGGAATCTCGCGGGAGAGTGCGCAAGCGCAACTCGCAGCGCCCATTGAACTCGCCACAGCCCATCAGGGCGCTGCAGAGATACGCGTTGCCGGGGAGCCGGCGGCGGGCTTGCCGGAAATTCAGCCACCATCCCCCACCGGTCCTCAACCTGACGACATTCGGCGCAAGCGCCGCCGGAGGCGGCGCCGCGGGCGCGGGTCTGAAGCTGTCGCCGTATTCCCGACGCCGGCTCCGCCGGTTGATCCGGTACCCCCAGACGTGCCGCCCGTACCGGACCGCCACATCTTCCGGGTGGCGGCGGACGGAGCGACGCAAGCCACCGGCCAGACGGCGCCACCCGAACCTTCACGCGCTATCGCGCCGTGGAATCGAAAACCCACGCCGCCCGCGGTGGAAGCGCCCCCTGCGCCCTTGCGCGCGCCGGAAGAGCCGGCAAAAGCGACGAAGCCGGCACGCCGCCCTCGCCGCGTCGTCGCCAGGGAGGCGGCCGTGAGTCTCGAGAGCACGCCCGTACGCGCGCTCCCCAGCGCGCAAAGCGTTGCACCGGAACCTGCTGCGCCGATGACGGCAAGGAAACGCTCGTCCGGAGTCGCCTCGAAAGGCGCCAAGAAGGCGACGGCAACAGCTAAACCTTTGAAGCCTGCGAGCAAAACCACAAGAAAGAAATCGGGCGAAGGGTCCTCAGCAGTCCGTAAGAAGTCGGCCGCTGCCAAGTCGCCTGCTCGCAAGCGCAAGAGCAGCCACAAATAAAAATGCCGCCCTCGGCGGCAGACTTTCTTTGGGTGAGGAGGGGCCGTAAACGGCCCCTCCTTCGCAGGGCCGGCTAACTATTATATCGCGCTATCTTGGCTTGCAGTAATGTGATTGCTGTTTGCAGTTGGGAGTCGCGTTCCGGAATTCCGTAGCGCGGATTTTTATTCTCTTCGGTGGTAACGTCGGGCTGGATCCCCACGATATTGATATCGCGATTGTGCGGCGTTAGGTAGCGCGCCGTCGTAATCTTCACCGCCGAGCCGTCGGGCAGAGGATAGATGGTTTGCACCACGCCTTTGCCGTACGTTTTTGTTCCCACCAGTGTTCCGACGCCGCTATCCTGTATGGCACCCGAAGTGATCTCCGAAGCCGAGGCCGTGTGCCCGTTCACTAAAACCGCTAGGGGAACGGGACTGATTGCAGTGTTTTCGGAGTCATAGGTCATAACGTTCCCCGCGCGCGATTGGACCGAAACGATGGGGCCGTTGGCTATAAATTTTGACGAAACTTCAATGGCGGAGTCTAAATAGCCGCCGCCGTTGTCTCGAAGGTCTAGAATAAACGCTTTGGCCCCTTGCGCAGCCAGCCGTTCCAGGGCACCCGTGAGTTCTCTGGCCGTCTCGCGCCCGAAAACGGTAAGTTCAACGTAACCAATTTTGCTCGGCAGCATTTTCTGGTAGACGCTCAGCTGGCGAATCTGGGCGCGAACGATCGTAATCGGCGCCACCGCGGCGCCATTTCGTTCGATCGTCAAATGAACGGTCGTACCCTCTTTGCCCCGCAAAAGCCCGCTGGCCTGTTGAATCGTCATGTTCTTTGTGGAGCGACCATCGATGAGCGAGAGCACGTCGTCCGGCTGCAAGCCGGCCTTTTCCGCGGGTCCGTTCGGAACCACGTTGCTCACCGTTATCATCTTCGAGCGCTCATCGCTTCCAATTACGATGCCTACTCCGGAAAAGGTCGCTCCATCCAAGCCGGCGTTCAGATCCGCATATTCTTTGGGCGTGAGAAAAACAGTGTACTTGTCTTTAACGGCTCCCAGCAAGCCGCTAATCGCGGCATACGTGATCGCTCGGGTCCCAAAGCGGGAACCGTAAGCGTTGGCTGCGAGCGTAACTTCGCGGTCCAGCTCGCGCACATTCTCAGCAGGGTTGTCGCGCGCGTGCACCGCGGGCAGGGTGGCTTTTTTGACCCCATTCTTTTCCAGATATGCCAGCAGTTGCGTGCGTGCACCGTCGAGCAACGCCTGCGCATTGACCTTTTGGTAAAAATCTGTGGTAAGCCGTTGGTAACTCATTTGGAGTTCGTCGGTTTCCAGCGGTGCCAGAGCCGCGGCTCTCGCACTCGGGACGTGCACCGCCGCGAGCAGCAGGGCGGCAATTAAAACGAGGGACGGTAAGCGTTTCATGTATTTACCTATGAGCCATTCGGCGCAGGTGCGCCTTAGCGGCGGCAAGTTGTGCGTCCTTGGGAGTGTCGATCAGAATGGGGTCGGTGTTTTGCTCAACCACAACATCCGGCCGGATGCCCTTATGCTGAATGTCTCGGCCAAGGGGAGTAACATATTTTGCAGTAGTGATTTTCAGCGCACTCGTATCCGGCAAATTGTAGATGCTTTGAACAACGCCCTTGCCGAAGGTTTTCGTTCCGATAAGCGTCCCGACTTTGTAGTCTTGAATCGCGCCGGAAGTGATTTCCGAGGCGCTGGCGGTGTACTTGTTCACCAAGACAACCAGCGGCGTCGCTCCAATGCTCCCGCCGCGCGCCTGCTGGGTGTCGCGGGTTCCTGAACGATCGATGGTGGAAACGATGGTTCCCGAGGATATAAACAGGCTGGAGATCGCGACGGCCGCCTCCAACAGACCGCCGCCATTATCGCGCAAATCGAGGATGTAACCCTTTGCTCCGCGGGACTTTCCGTCGAGCAACGCTCGGCGGACTTCGTCGGCTGAGGTATCGCCGAAATCGAAAAGGCGCACGTACTCAAAACCGTCCGACATTTTGGCCTTCACCGAGGGCACGTGGATAACTTGCCGCGTAATGGCGTAGCCTCGCGCGCGCGTCGACTTGAGCGGATGCGTGATCAGCCGCACAACAGTTCCTGCAGGGCCGCGAATCAGGCGCTCCACTTCATCGAGTTTCAATCCTTTGGTGGATTTGCCGTCAACGCTGAGCACCACATCCCCCGGCTTTACGCCCGTGCGTGCCGCCGGCATCGATTCTATCGGGGTAACGATGATTTGGTTGGTCTTGGGCTCCTGAATGATGTAGACTCCGATTCCGCCGAAATTTCCACCGGAAAGCGACTCTTGTAAACCTTGAATATCGTGCGGAGACAAGTACGTCGTATACGGGTCGTTGAGCGAGTTGAGCATCCCACGGATCGCGGCTTGCGTAAGCTCCACCTTACCGACTTGTTTTCCATAGTGGTGTTGGGCCGTGGCGAGTTCATCTCGCAGGCGGGCTTCGTCGCGTGCTTGATCCCCCGTAGCGTAAATATCCGGAAGCGACGGATTGGCAACTTTTCGGTATTTGAGATACTCGATCAAACCGTTGTGTTCGCCGGTTAGCAAAGTCTGCGCCATCACCGGTTTGTAGAAGGCTTCCTCGACGCGCCGGAAGGCGAGGTCCAAAAGTCGTTGATCCGGTGATCCCGAGGTGAGCAGCGAACGCAAGTCAAGGTTGGCAACACCCGTCGACGACACGTTTAACTGTGCTTGCTGATAGCCGCGCTCAAAACCCAGATACAACGCTCCGATAAGTGCGACGACGGTGATGACCAACGCTGCAAAAAGCGCTCGAACTTTAGCTGGCAAACGAAACCTTCTTTACAATCTGGCAGATCAACCGAAAAATGTGTGCCCGGGGCGTGTACCGCTAAGATACCCACTTCCCTATGGTTGGTTTCGGGATACCTACCCGATACTTAATGAAGCCGCGAGGCGGGATCGACCGGCCTGCCGTCCACCCGCACCTCGAAGTGTAAATGCGGGCCGGTCGAAGCGCCCGTTGAACCAACCGCTCCGATGGCCTGTCCTTTTTGAACGTCCTGACCTGGGGTCACAAAAACGGCGGAGCAGTGGGCGTATCCCGTAGAGATACCCCCGCCGTGGTCGATGAGGATGTAATTTCCGTACCCGCCGTACCATGAGGCGGAGATGACGCGCCCCGCTGCAGACGCTGCAATGGTGGTGCCCATACCGGCGGCGATGTCGAGGCCCATGTGAAACTCGGTACCCCCGCCGAAGGGGCTCTGGCGGTATCCAAACGGTGAGGTGATGGGCCCCGAAACCGGCCAGGAAAGATCACCGGGAGCGCCGCTTTGCGCTGGCGCGACCGTCGCCACGCCCGCAGCACGTCGCGCCGCAGCCGCGGCCGCCGCGGCGGCGCGACGTTGTTCCTCGTATTCCCGCTGCCGCTCGACGATGAGGCCTTCCAGGGACCGTTCTTCCTGGGCGGAGAGACCTTCCAGTTGAGCCACTTGCGTGGCGACGTGCCGCCGCTGCGCATCTGCCAGCCCGACCAGTTGCCGGCGCTCGTCCGCGAGGGCGGCCAGTTGGGTTCGGGCTTGCTCCGTTTGCGCTCGCGAATGTTCGAGTGCGACCTGCGTGCTCTGCAAGCTCTGCTCGATGCTCGCAACCACGCGTTCGGCCTTCCGCCGCACCCGGATGGCCCGTTGATTTGCCGCCACCAAGAGCCGGATATCGTCCCAGCGTTCGACAAAATCGGAAAACGAGGTGGATGAAAGGATGACGTTGAGGTAGCCTAGATCGCCGCGCTCGTAAATGTCCACCAAGCGTCGCTTGAGCGCATTGTTGTGCCGTTCGAGCGTGGCTTTAGCTGCGTCGAGCGCAACGGTGTTCCATGAGAGGCGGCGTTCGTTCACGCGGACTAGGGCGCTCAACGCATCGAGTTTCGCGGCGACACCGGTGATCGCGTGCGTGGTCTGGGTTAGCTGATTCTGTAGGGTACTCACCCGCACTTGTGCGGTTTGCAGGGCGAGGCGCTTTTGGTGCAACTGTTCGTGCACGCCGCGCGCCTTGGCTTGCTGCGCTTCGATGCGGTCGTTGATAGTCGGCCGCGAGCGTGCGGTCGAGGACAGTGAACCGCACAGCAGCGCGAAGACAAGCGCCCCGCAGAGAGGGCGGCGCAACCGGATGCTGGGAGTCGGCATTACGTCCGCAGGTAGCGTCCTACAGAAATCCACGAAGCCACCATTCCGACTGAGGCGCCGACGATCAGAAGCTCGAAGATCAGCATGCGCTCATCGACGGCTGCGGCGTTGAGCCGGACAAAGGGCAACGCCGAGGACAACTTTGGCAAGAGCTCGACGCGCGCGGCCGCTAGCGCGCCCACCGCAAGCAGCGCTCCTAAAATACCGTCCAGCATTCCTTCACATATGAATGGACCGCGGATGTAGGCATTGGTTGCCCCGACAAGTTGCATGATTGCTATTTCGCGCCGGCGCGCAAAGACGGTCAGGCGGATTGTATTAGAAATGATGATGGCGGCGACAAGGACAAAAACGATAATGATTGCGAATCCCAGCCGGCCAAAGACGGCACCCAGACGCACCAACTTAGAGACGACCTCTTGTCCGTAATTGACGGTAGCTACGCCGGGGAACTTGGCGATGTGTTTGGCCATCCCGGAAACCATGTCCGGGTGCCGCACGCGGACTCGAATTTTGTCGGGGAGCGGATTCTCGGTCAGGATCGACGTATCGATCTGCCCTTTCATCCGCTGGCGCATTTCCCGCAGACCCTGTTTCTTGGGCACAAAGCTTTGCCAAACGATGCGCGGGTCCGCAGCCAGCCGCGACTGAATGTCGTGAAGCTGCCCGGTGGTCGTACCGTCGTTCAAGTACACCGAGATTTCTATCTGGTTAAAAACTTCATTTCCGAGGTGAATAAGCGTTTCGCGCGTGTAGAGAAAGACACCAAGCATGACGATGGTCACCGTAACGGTACCAATCGCCGTGGCTTGCATCGCTGCGTTGCGGGTGAAGTTTCGCAGCACTTCACCCAGAAAGAACTTGACTCTGCCCCAATCCAAGAAAATAATATCCCCGCTCTTCATCGGTTACCACCCGGCCGTCTTCCAGTCGGATCACGCGCCGCCGCATGCGGTCAACGACGGCTTGATTGTGGGTCGCCACGACGACGGTCGTGCCTTTGAGATTTATGCGTAAGAGTAATTCCATGATCTCGGTCGTGTTCGAGGGGTCCAGATTCCCGCTCGGTTCGTCGCACAACAGGATTTTTGGATTATTCACCAGCGCCCGGGCTATTGCGGTGCGTTGCTGTTCTCCACCCGAGAGTTCGTTCGGATACATCCGGCTCTTATGTGAGAGTCCCACCAAATCGAGAGATCGCGGAACTTGCCTGCGAACATCTTTTGTTTTCGCTCCGGTAACTTGCATGGCGAAGGCAACGTTCTCCCAAACCGTCTTGTCGGTGAGTAGTTTGAAATCTTGGAATACGACACCGATCTGCCGTCGCAACGCGGGAACGCGAGAGCGCCTAAGGCGGTCCACCCGGATGCCGTCAACGGTTACTTGACCTTTGCTGGGCACCATTTCGTGATACAGCAGGCGCAACAGGCTGGACTTTCCGGTTCCGGAATGCCCGACCAGGAACACGAAAGCGCCCTTCTCGATCTCTAAGTCGATACTATCCAGGGCGCGCACCCCGTTTGGATAAACGAGAGAAACGCCGCGCAAAGCGATCATGCTGTAAAAGGGTTTTTTTAGACATGACGAGGGATACCTCCGGAATATGAACTTCGATTTAACTGAAGAGCAAAAAGACATTCAGTCGCTCTGCCGCGAGTTTGCTCGAGAAGAGGTGGCGCCGCGGGCCGAAGAGATGGATGCCACGGCTGCCTTTCCGTACGATCTGGTCGCGAAAATGGCAGATCTCGGTTTGCTGGGATTGCCTTTTCCAGAAGAATACGGCGGCGCTGGTGGCGACACCGTATCCTACGCGTTGGCGGTAATGGAGATCGCTCGCGCCGATGCATCTACCGCCATCACTCTGGCGGCCCACGTTTCACTTGGCGCGAGCCCATTTTATCTGTTTGGCAATGAGAATCAAAAACAAAAATATCTTATTCCGCTGGCGCAAGGAAAAATGCTGTGGGGTTTCGGGCTAACCGAACCTGGGGCCGGCAGCGACGCCGGCGCGACACAAACCCGTGCCGAGCAACGCGATGGCAAGTGGATCGTGAACGGTACCAAAGCGTTCATCACCAACAGTGGTACCGATATAACCGGCGGCACCACGATTACGGCCGTTACGGGAAAAGATCAAAACGGCCGTTCGGAGATTACAACTTTTGCGGTGCCTCAAGAGACGCTGGGTTTTTCGCGCAGCAAGCGGTATAAAAAGATGGGTTGGAAGGCATCAGACACCCGTGAGCTGTCCTTCGTCGATGCCGAAATTTCCAATGAGTGCATGCTGGGAGAGCGCGGCATGGGCCTGAAAAATTTCTTGACGATTTTAGATGGCGGGCGCATTTCAGTGGGCGCTCTTTCCGTGGGGTTGGCGATGGGTGCCTACGACCAGGCGCTCAGCTACGCCAAAGAGCGCCGGCAGTTCGGCAAACCCATCTCAAAATTTCAAGCCATTCAGTTCAAGTTGGTCGACATGCTCATGGAAATCGAACATGCTAAGTTGATGGTTCTCAAGGCGGCCTGGGAAAAGGATCAAAAACGGGACTTCGCCATGAGCGCCAGCCTAGCCAAACTGTATTCCGGCGAAGTTTCGCGCCGCGTCGTTAACGAAGCGGTGCAGGTCCACGGGGGATATGGTTTCATGGATGAATATCCCGTATCCCGAATGTACCGCGATCAAAAGATCAATGAAATCGGAGAGGGGACAAACGAAGTGCAACGCTTAGTCATTGCCCGGATGATCGGCCTATGATCCGCAAGCTCGTCGCCGGCGGCGCCCTGATGCTGCTCGGCCTGACTCTACCGGCATCTGCAGCCCTCAAGCCGGGGCAACTTGCGCCCACTTTCGCGGCGCGGGCCTCGCTGGGTGGCAAGGCCTTCGATTTTGCCTTGAGTACTGCGCTCGCCAAGGGGCCGGTCGTGCTGTATTTTTATCCGGCGGCGTTTACCCCCGGTTGTACGCTGGAAGCGCACAACTTTGCTCAGCATATCGGTGCGTTCAAGAAGTATGGAGCAACGGTGATCGGAGTTTCCCACGACTCGATCGCAACCCTCAATAAATTCGGGGTGAGTGAGTGTCGCAGCAAATTTGCGGTCGCTGCGGATCCGGACTTGAAGATTGCCCGACGTTACGATTCAGTTTTGAAGCTGGCGCCCAGTCTAGCCGACCGTGTCTCCTACGTGATCGATCGTGACGGCAAAATCGCGTACGTCTATCGCGCAATGAATCCTGAAAAGCACGTGAGCAACGCGCTGGCGGCCCTCAAAACGCTAGCCCACGGTAGGATGCACTAAGAGCTAGGCAACTCGCGCAGCACGCGTTCCGCCAGCTCCGGCTGTTGTTCTTGGTACGGTAGAATCGGCTCCAGCAATGGAGTGAACTCGGGTACGTTTACCGCTCGCACCGCAAGGTCGACCGGTTCCATGGGTCTGATTTCTTCGTCCACAGAGGCGGAGCCCAGTTCTTTGAACTTCCGCGCGCTCGACATGACGTTGCGTTCAAGTGACCCCACCGCATCGTTATAGTGTTCCACGCTGCGCTTCAAACTGGAGCCCACTTTCAAAAAATGTTCGCCCAACGTCGCTAGACGCTTGTAGAGTGAATTGCCAAGCTCGGTAATCTCGCGGGCCCTTTTTGCAGCCTTCTCGTGTTGTGAGACGTGGTAAATCGCTCTCAAGAGCCCGATGAGCGTGGTTGGCGTGGCGATGATTACTTTTTGCTTGGCCGCATCATCGCTCAGTGCCGGATCAACTTCCAACGCCGCTCCCAAGAATTGTTCACCAGGCAAAAATAAAACAACAAATTCCGGCGATTCGTCGCTAAACTTCCAGTATGTTTTCCGGCTCAGCGATGTGGCGTGTGCTCGAATTTGACGCGCGTGCTGTGCGAGTTTTTCCTTCCTCGTCGTATCGTCTGAGGTTTCGGTGGCATCCAGATACGCGCCGAGCGGGGTCTTGGCATCGACGTAAACGACCTTTTGCGGAGTCAGCCGCACTACTAGGTCCGGTCGCGCCCTGCGCTCGAGGTCATCGCTCGAAAGCTGTTCTTGAAACTCGCAGAGCGCTTCTATACCCGCAAGTTGCGCGACGCGTTTGAGCTGAATCTCTCCCCACTGACCGCGTACCGTTGGCAAGCGCAGTGCGGACACAAGGTTGCGAGTTTCTTTTTGAAGCAACAGTTGAGCGTCGCTCAGAACGCCCAGGTATTGCCGGAGCTCGCCGTACGCGCCTTCGCGCGACTTCTCGAGTTCCCGAACGTTGCTGTCCAATTTGCTCAAGGTTTCGTTGACGGGGCGCAAAAGTGCATCGATGGCTTGCGTCCGCTGCTCGAGTTGCCCTTTGGCATTTTCTTGGAACTTGCCGAGAGTCTCGTTGGCGAGGCTCAGAAACGACTCGCGGTTATCGCGCAACGCATCAGCGCTCAGCGCCTTGACCGTCGTGGTGATCGCGGAGCGTTCGCTCTGCAGCGCCATCGTCGCCGCCGCAAGCGCTTCCACCTTAGTGCGCAATTCATCCTGCGTTTGTGACAACGAATCCTTGGTGAAACTGTTGTCGCGCTGCGAGGCTTGGAGCCGTTCTTCCAAGCGCGCGATGCGCACGCGCAGAAGAAGAAAAATCAGCAGGGCACCGGCTATGGCGCCGACCAGAAATGGATACGCGGAGCTCGAACCCAGGGTCACCGGTGTCGCAACTCCGCGATATGTTTGCAAGAACCCTGTTCGGAGAGGCTACTGTAGAACCGTAACGGTGCCGACCATCCCTTCCGGCACATGAAACAGGCAGCCGTAACTGAACCTGCCGGCCTTGGTAAATTTTAGACTGTACCTCTGGCCGGGAAAAGGACGCCGGAATTCGTCAACTGCGTCCCATCGTAGCTCGAACCACCGCTTCTTGGCGCGAACGGCGGAATCTGTGGCAGTGGTTGTCCGGCACGCGGAAAGGTTACCGTGTGCGGTTCGTTATTCGACTCATTGACCCAGGTGAGCCACATTCGGGTGCCAAGGCAGGCCGTTTGCACGCATGCCCTTAAAAAATATCTGGAAGGTATAGTGAACTAAATAATGCTCGAATCCATCGTTACGATCGCGCTTCCCGAGATGGGCGAGTCGGTGACCGAAGGCTCCATTGTCGAATGGCGTAAGAAAGTCGGTGACTACGTTGCGCAGGGCGATGCGCTGGTCGAAGTAACCACCGACAAAGTTGACGTGGAGGTTCCGGCTTCCGCTTCCGGAGTCATCACAAAGATTTTGGTTGCCGAAGGTGCGACCGTGCGCGTGGGAGCCGACCTAGTTGAAATTGACACCGGCGCGGGGCCGAACTCCGGGCGGCCGGCTGCCGATAACGGCGCCCCGGCTGCTGCGCCGCAAGGTGCCGCGCCTGCGCCGAGTCAGCCCGCGGTTCCAACACACCGGCCCCATGGCGAGATCTATGCAAGTCCCCAAGCACGGCGCCTCGCGCAACGGCGGTCGCTCGATCTCTCTGGGGTCTCGGGCAGCGGCCCAGATGGCCTGATCCTTCGCGAAGACATCGAGCACCATGCCGCCGAGGTGCCTTCCTCGTACGGTGTTTCCGGCTCCAACGGGGCGTCGCTCCCATCAGCGCCTGCATCTTCCGCCCCGCTGCTTGCTTTGCAGCCTGAAGCACGCGTTGTTCCGCTGCGCGGTCCGGCTGCAACATTGGCAAGCTATATGGAAGCCAGTCTCGCGGTTCCAACGGCCACCAGTTTTAGGACCGTCCCCGTCGATACGCTCGAAGAACGCCGCAAGGAACTCAACGCCGCACTCAAAGCGGCCGCGCGGCCCCTAAAAGTGTCGTTCACGCACCTCATCGCCTATGCGGTTGTGCGTGCAGCGCACGACATGCCCGCAATAACGGCGTATTTTCGGCGCGAGAACGGCACCGCGCAAAAAGTCGAGCCGGGAATACATTTGGGACTTGCGGTCGATGCGCAGCGCAAGGACGGCACGCGTTTTCTGGTTGTGCCCGTCCTGAAAAATGCTGACCGGCTAACTTTCGCTGAGTTCCATGCGCAGTACGAGGCGCTGGTGGCGAAGGCCCGTGATAACAAGCTTTCGGCAGACGAGCTTTCAGGAGCAAGTTTCACGTTGACCAACCCGGGCGGTATCGGCACGGTAGCCTCGGTGCCGCGTCTGCTGTCAGGCCAAGGTGCAATCATCGCTGTGGGTGCGATCGGTTATCCACCTGGTTTCGCGCAATCATCCGACGCAACGCTTCGTTCGCTCGGAATCCAGAAGATCATGACGATGACCAGCACCTACGATCACCGCGTCATCCAGGGCGCGCAGTCCGGGGAGTATCTCAAGCGCGTTGAGGAATTGCTGCGCAGCGAGGACTTCTTCGCGCAACTTTACTTAAGTTTGCAACTGGAACACGTTGCATCAGTAGCGCAACCGGTTGCCGCCACGGCCGTGCCGGCCACCACGACTGCCTCGGAAGAAATGCTGCGCGCCGTCGCCGCCGGTATGGCCATCGTTGCCTCGTACCGTACCCACGGGCACCTAGCGGCGACTCTGGATCCTCTTGGGACCGAACCGATTGGTGATCCCGCACTCGACCCGCGCAATTATGCCCTGACGCCGGCGCTGCAGTCAGCCATTCCAGCCTCCGTGTTGCGCGTCAAAGTGCAGGGCGACACGCTGGCTGAAGTCTTGCCTCGACTAAAAGAAACGTACAGCTCCACAATCGCCTACGAAGTGGAACACATATCCAACACCGCGCAGCGCGAGTGGCTGCGCGACTGGATCGAGTCTGGGAACCACTGCATTCCCATCTCAGCCCAGCGAAAATTGGAAGTGCTCCAACGCCTCACGCGAGTTGAAGTCCTCGAGCGCTATTTGCGCAAGACGTTTTTGGGCCAGAAGACCTTTTCGATCGAAGGTCTGGATGTAATGATTCCGATGCTCGAGGAAATCTTGATCATGCTTGCGGATGACGGTATCCGCAACGCAGTTTTGGGGATGGCGCATCGAGGCCGTTTGAATACGATCGCCCATGTGGTCAATCTGCCATATCAAGAAATTTTGGCGGAATTTGAAGCGGCGAATATGCGCGGCGAAGAACAAGACGAAGCCGTCGACGTTACCGGTGACGTAAAGTATCATCACGGCGCCGAAGGCGAGTACGTTACCCCGGCGGGCCAAATGATCTCCGTAGCACTCGTGCATAATCCCAGCCACTTGGAAGCAGTGGATCCCGTTGTGGAAGGCCGCACGCGTGCCTTGCAAACGGACCATCGCACTTCT
>JAABUQ010009253.1_pt1 | contig 13404 bp, 9 predicted proteins | sample 5560001 | NCBI WGS metagenome assembly JAABUQ01 (sample SAMN10711888, study PRJNA513371) | rock metagenome | isolation source: Antarctica rocks | place: Antarctica: Victoria Land, Finger Mt nord | collected 2015-12-18 | reverse complement strand
TTTGTATAATTAATCTTCTTAATTATCTTAAATAAAAAATAACAACAAATCAATATAACTTTTTTTCTAAAAAATTGTTAGTTTTGCATTATTTATATATATTATTAATTGTAATTTACGCAATTAAGATCGTTTTCGTTTTAAACAAAAAAAAAAGATGTTTCTTTATATTCGATATGCTTAAATAATCGTAAGCAATAAAATAATTCAAAATTTTTTAACAATTTTTGCACACAATTTTTGAAATATTATTTACAATCGAAGCTATTTGAACATATTTATTTTAAAGTTCGAATTGTGTTTTTACATTAATCTTTTTTACTTAACGTAAATTAACAAGTCTCAATTATGTTTTGTTTAAAATATTATCATTAACAATCGTTTGTAATTATTATGCTTGAAATTAAGTATTAATATTTAAACTTTATTTAACGTATTCGTTTTTCTCTCTTAAAACAAGTAGTAAATAATTAATAAATATCTTGTTTATTATCTCGCAAAGAATTCTTTTTCTATTATTAAAAGCAAAAGTAAGAAAATCTTAATCGAATTAACTTGGAAATTGATTAAGATATAAGTTATTAAATAATAAATCGCAAAAGATAGATTCGCTAAGATTTTCTTCGTTTAAAGACGACAATTGATTTAAAACTTTCAAAAAATTCGACATTTTGTAAACAAAAATACAAATATAATATAACAATATTCTTTAATAATTCGAAAAAGTAACTTAAGAATAAAAAGATAATGCAAAAGAGTAATGCAAACAACAACTAATTTAAGCAAACTACTTTAAGATAATACAAGCAAGCGTAATTTTTGTGTCGAAGCATACTACTTGACGCTCTAACGAAAAATTCAAAATTATAATAACGTATATTCAAAAATAGAAAATCTTAACATAATAACGTTATTTTCGATTTTTTAACAATTCGATTCAATTTCTAATGTTGAAATCGAAAATTGAGTCGAGTCGAATTTAGTGTGATCGTTGGGTCGGGTCGGACACTTTTTTCTCAACCCGACCCACCCTCTTGGGCCCCGTAGGGTTGGGCCAGGGTTAAGGCGCGAACCCGACCCCAGGGTCGGGTTTTGCTGGGCCAATGCCAAGAACCCAAGCTAACTTCGTCGCGTTAGCATCCGCTTATCTTATCTTATCTTATCTTAGCGCTAACCCGACTGTGCTAGCGCAGGGTCCACGCTAACCGCACATGGTTAGCGCGTCACGTGACGTCACGTGATCGGGTGGGTCGGGTTGGACACTCGGCGCGCATTCTTCGCCCGTCCCACCCTGTTGGGCTAGGAAATTTGCCTGACCCCAGGGTCAGGGTTGGGCGGGTCAACCCGATCGGGTTGAAACCCGACCCGACGGTCACGCTAATAATGTGCGACTAGTAATTACCTATTTTAATACGCTCTTAATTTATTTGTACTCTTTTAATATTCTTGTTACTTCTAAATATATTTATTCTTCTTACGTCAAGTTATAAAGTATCTAATATATAATAACAATAACAAGTAAGTAGATTTAAGCACTTGTAAAATCTTTAATTAATCGATCGCTTAAATAATAAAATTATAAAAAGCTTTAAATATAAAGTGTAGAATCTAATCTAACTTAGAGATTGTATAATAAATATTAAATTCTTCGATTTTTTCGAAAATTATAACTTAAAGATAACAATAAAAGTATACTAAGTATATAATATATTTAATTCTAGCATTATTTAATAAAGTATAGACAAAAGTAACAAATTAAACAAAATAATACTTAAAATAATTATAATCGATAGACATTGTATTACGCAATAAAGTTAATTGATAATATTTTTAAATTGTAAAAAGACAACTTTGATATATTTATTAACAAGAAAGTCGATTTTTCTTTAAATTGAATTATATTGCTCTCAAACTTATTGTCAAAAAAATCTAAAAACTTATTATAATATTTTCTATATTAAATTTGAACGTATCTAGATATACTAAAATCTAGTTTAAGCTATTGCGCATAGACTATTATTTGGCTTTAACTCTAGCGTTGCTCTAATTTGAGCAAGTATTTAGAGTTAACTTTAGAGTTAAAGTTTTTTCTACAATAGATCTAAGTATTAAGACAAGATATATATAGAGCAATGCAACTATTAAGTCTACGTATTGCAAAATAATCTTATTTCTTAGCATATTTTGAACGCGAGCATTTTCTAAAGCAGATCTTGTCAAGCAACAAATCTCGTAAAAAATTCTATAATATCAACAATAATACAACAACACAATATTGTACAACTAGAATATAGCTTGAAAGCGAGCTTTCTATATTACGTAACTACTGGCTACGTTGTGCGTGCAAAAGGCTCTGGATTCTATGGTCTGTGTCGCAAGCCTGTCGCGAGAATTTGGAAAACCCCCTTGGCGCCCTTAAAGTAGTAATGCAATCCACCCGGTAATGCAACCGCTAGTGATTTTGGCGCATAAATCTTAGGGTTGACCCTTATAGCCCTGATATCTGCGCCAAAATCACTAGCGGTTGCATTACCGGGTGGATTGCATTACTAGGTAAGAAGGAGCTCCACGAAATTGATTCGTCCTTAACCATCTTTTTCCATTACATAGGTCGACCACTCGCCATTCGTCTCCGGGATACTTTCTCTCGCTTGATTGCATGCAAAGAAATTACGACAAATCACACCTAGTTGAATCCTGGTTATACATCTTCAAGCCGCACTTCTGAGGCCCCAAGACCACAAAGCGACTTTAAGGGCTTAGATCCAGCCTATGACACACTCCTGGTCACTTACTTGAGTAACTTCCAGTATCATGGCTCCTTCTCCATTCACCTCCAGCTTCGCCTCGGCAGCCGCTGGCAACACGTCCAATGATAGCAACGCTCGCGGAAGGGGCGACAGCAGTGGAGACTGGTGAGCCTTTCCAATGCTCTTTTGTCGAATACGAACCTGAAGCTTCTCAAGGTTTCGGTTCCTCGACGAGATTGGCTAACAGCGCGGCCTTAGGTCTCGACGTACTAACGGCGCAACGCAGACATTCCGTCGCCCGTCGTTGGCAACGAACCCATCGCAGCAAAAGGAATTCTCCCAAACCAACAGCAACCCTCCTTCAAGTGCTGGAGTCTACGTCCCCCCACACCTCAATTCGAATTATCATTCAAGCTACAGCCGGAATGGAGCCTCGGCTGAGGGCAGATATTCCAAAGAACAGCTTCTTCATTTGTTTAAACCGCAAGGACGAGCAGGCCCTAACATCGATGATCTCTATGTAGATGGATGGAAACCCGATGCTGTCAATGGTATCAGCAATGGCGGATGGGGCAAGAGGGATGATCATAAAGAGCAAGCCATTGGGCCGGAGATCTGCTGGGATCAACAGGGCAAGGTGCATCCGCTGTCCTTGGTTGAAATGAATGACGAAGAGAAACAAGTACATCACAGTGCTCTGTCAGTTCCACATTGCACGTTGCTAATGCTGTCGCAGGCATTTCAAACATCTGTCAACTCACCACTGAAACCTCTGACACAGAACAACAACAAGGACGGAGCAGCTCCCAATGGCGCACCTGGTCGCCGCACCTCTCTCTCCCAAGCGCAAAGTGGGGCTCACGCAGCAAATCCACCCTCGTCCCGTCCTGGTAATCGACGCCGCGATTCTGCAGATCTGCTTCAAGGCGCCCTCAGCTCTCCTGTTGGAAACAATCGCTTTGCTCGCGATGAGTCCAACGTAGCTTCGCCTCCCTCGTCTCTGCTTAGACGTCGAACGGACTTGAGAGACAGTACCTTCGGCGCCACTCCAGAGGATCGAGAAAATGAAGGTAACAAAGCAGCTACTGCGCTTGAGTCGAGCTCACCTTTTGGCGCATTGAAGAGAACTGCCACTGGACCTGTCAGTTCAGGGTTGAATGGGCCATCTTCGCCGTGGTCTAATGCCCCTCAATCGGCAGGTTTTGCTCCGATGGGTGCTTTTGGTAATTTCTCTTTAGGCGGCCAAACAAATCAGCCTCTTACGCCTAATGACAAGAAGACATCTTTTGGTAGCCTCCGTGGCGAAAGCCGTTTCAGAGGACTCATGAACCCTGACGCCACGGAGGAATCGAAGTCTCGAGTCAAAGAGAAAGCTTCTGTGAGCAGTCTGGAGAGGCTTGCCGAAGGCATCAGTGAACAGCCGTCAAGGTGGAGTGCCCTGAGCTCTGCGCATCTGCAATCCGAAGACGACAGTCGAAGAACAGGGAGCGCGGCACTGGGCGGCGACGATGTAAGTCCGCCTCAACAAACTCCATCTCGGACACGGAACCCAGATGCGTCAGTCTCTTATGAAGATATCGGCTTCTCAGCGGTAGGCATGTCCTCAGATGTGGCGCCGTTTCGAGAGCTGATGCAGCGCCGCGATCCATCTCATCAAATGGCCCAACAATACGGAGCTGGGCTGCCACATGAGCCCATGAGCCCGACCAATACGAATCCTTATCAGAGTCCCGAGGCTGAAAAGGCGGTTCCTGGTGACATTGAGCTTGATGATTCCGACCCCTATAACATGCAGTACGGGCTTGGGTCATACAGGCAAGCGCGTGGCGCGCAGTCACAGTTCGACAACCCACCAAATGACAGAAGCCGTACTTCGAGCGCCGGTGCCAGCCGTGGGTTTCCTAATCTTGGTCTTGGCAACATCGGTGGTGTTGGAGCGCAAGGGCCGTGGTCAGGTGCGCCTGGGGTCATCGGTACTCAAAGTAGAGCGCAAGCAGCGTTTTCTGGATTCGGTGATTCAATGTTTGGGTCACTTGGCGAGCTCCAATCGCCCAGTCATGCCAGCTCCAGGTTCTTTGATCCGAGTACCGTAGGCGCCGGAAGCCGGGGTAGCAGGATGGGCTCGCTTTTTCCCAATGCTATGCAGGATCAGATGCGGGGAGAGATTGCAAGAAACGAGCCAGGCTATGGTGATTTCAATGACACCCAAAGACATGCTGCTGCCGTTAATGCGCCGGGATTTGGACGCGGTCTCCGTGAAACTGATAATCCTTCACTACCTAGTCGCCTGGAGAACCTGATCGGTGGCCTCGACTTGCGTGACAGGGGATCTCAAAACGTTGGGTCCAACGAGAGTGCTCAAGGTGCTTCGAATCAGGTGCCAGCACTCCCGTCCTCGCAACCGCCCTTCTCGGCAGCCGTTGGTACGCCTTCAATTGCTGCCCAAAGTAGCGCCTCGTCTTTCGGACGAAGTCAAGAAATGGACAATGCATTACCAGCTTCACAACAACGTCAAATGGTTATGCCTGATCGCATGAGATGGATCTACCGAGACCCGCAAGGCAACACGCAAGGACCCTGGTCGGGTCTGGAAATGCACGATTGGTACAAGGCTGGCTTTTTCTCCCCGGAGTTGCAGGTGAAGAAGCTAGAAGACAATGACTACGAACCCCTCGCTCAGCTCATTAGACGCATTGGGAATTCGCGAGAACCATTCCTTGTGCCTCAGATCGGTATTCCTCATGGATCTTCTACTCAACCACCAAGCGCTACGCCTGCTGTCGGGGGCCAGACTGTATCAAGCCCCTCAATTGCTCAGTCGAGCTCCGCCCAACCCCCTTTCGCCAGTAGCTTTCCCAGTTTTGGCACAACTCTCACAGCTGAGCAGCAAAACGCATTGGAGCGACGGAAACAAGAAGAGCAGTACCTGATGGCACGCCAGAAGGAGCATCTAGCTCAACAGCAAGTAATGATCAAGCAAATGCACCATATGCAAGGTGGACCCGGCCAACAGCTTCATCATCATTCTAGTGCTCATAGCTTACAAAGCCAGCCTAGCTATGGCAGCATAACCTCACCGAGCGGCTACCAGCCCTCGCCGGCTCAAGGACCGATCAGACCTCCAGCCGCCGTTCCAGGGCTATTTGATTCTTCGCTCTCAAGGGCTGCTGGCCCTTTAGGGGCTGGCGCTGAGACGCTGAGTCCTGTCAGGGAAGATGACATGGGTGGATTCATGGAGAGCCTCCATGCGGGCCGTAGTGGCCAAATTCCCTTCAATGGAGCTCAGTATAACGCAAACCTAACAGAAGGCATGTCTCATCCTCAGCAGATGGCAAACATGTTGCAAGAGAGGGCGCGTTTGCAACGCGAGCAAGAGCAGTACGATTTGCTGCAGCGAGGCAATGACGAGCTACGTGGAACGAATGAGAGGCTTGACCAATTCCACATGCTTCGAGGGCAAATGGATGAGCAGCATTCGTATCCTCAAGCTCCCGATTTGCAATATGCCCAACATCAGCCACGTAAGGAGCATTTCGACGATTCCGGAGCAGCCCAGCAAACGCCGTCCGAGCCCGCTACTCTCTCCCTCTCGGAACAAGTCCAGAAAGCCGCCTCCGCCCAAACCTCTTCTCCTTGGGCCAACAAAGAGATTACCTCCCTGCCTCAACCATTCCCAGCGCCTCCTCCTCAGTCCTCCTCCCCACTCCCCGCACCCGCTGCTCAGCGCCGTCAAAACGTCGCCGACACCCTTACCCTCGAATCTCAGTCTCGCACTCAAACCCCTTCCGCGGAAACGCCATCAGCGGCCGTTGCCCCATGGGCTCGTGCCACCGAGCCTACCGAAACGGCAAAGGGCCCCTCCCTGAAAGAAATCCAAGCAATGGAAGCTCGCAAAGCTGCCCAGCAGGAAGAGATCGCAGCCGCGGCGCGCAAGGCCCTCGCCACTAAGCTGGAAACTGCAAACACGCAAATCCAGCAACAGCATGTAGCACCAGCGCCAGGGCTACCCAGCAGTGCGAATTGGGCCAGTAGCGCTGGCGTCAGTCCCGCGGTCCCAAGTGCAGCTGGGTGGCCGAAGCCAAAAACCGTAGTCGCCACGCCTGCACAAGGCAAGAAGACGTTGGCGCAGATCCAGAAGGAGGAGGAAACGCGAAAGATGCGCGCCGCTGCTGCTGCTGCTGCTGCTTCCCAGTCCTCTGTGATCGCGAGCACGGCTGCGCCAACGGCGACTGTAGGGGGGAAGCGGTACGCGGATTTGGCGAGTAAAGCTGCGCTGAGCGGACCCCAGATCTCAACTGCAGCGAGCAATGCCTGGACGACTGTCGGAGCCGGTGGCAAGGTCAAGACACCCACGACGCCCTCCGCGCCCACCACCGCTACGACACGAACAGCGAGTGCCAGCGGCATGGCGCCTGTGAAGACGGCTCCCAAGCCGGCAGTTCCCGGAGCGGCAGCGAAGGAGAAAGCGCAGGAGGATTTCCAGAAGTGGATTAAGGCGAGTTTGGGGCGGCAGTTGAACAATGGTTTCTCCGGTAAGTCCAACTCTCCCCTGGCCTCTCCCCGACGCCTATTTACTGACCGCCCTTCTTGCCTTGCAGTCGACCACTTCACCGCCACCCTCCTCTCCCTCCCCCCAGAACTCGACATCATCTCCGACAGCATCTACTCCGCGTCGCCAACGCTCGACGGGCGACATTTCGCGCAGGAATTTGTGCGTCGGAAGAAGCTGGCTGAGAAGGGCGTGTTGTCGCCGGATAGCAGTAGTGTTAATGGGGTTGGAGGTGCGGGGGGCGGGGAGGCGGTCAATGGGATTAGGGAGGGGAAGAGGGAGGCGTTTCAGGTTGTGGGGAAGAAGAGGAAGGGGGGGCGGTAGAAGGGGGGTGGGGGTGGGAGGGGGAAGAGGGAGGGGAGGGGGGAGAGGGAGAGGGGAGGTGGAGAGAGGGAGGGATGATGAGGTTTGGGGACGTGCTGTCGCATTATGGTTGCCAGCGAGCGTGTATGGCATAGTCGATCCGGTACCTTTTACGTCTCTCGTTACTCTGCCGTTGAGGAGCAAATGTAAAGAACCTATTTATGAACATACAAAGGCCGCTGAGGTAGATCTTCCCCTCGTACCTCCTTACTGGTTCAAGGAGCTAAACCTCACCGCAATGGTCGATGCCTCCGAGATCATCATCGAATTCCCATGCTTCACGAATCCACACCAGCTGGATCCCCCCGTTTTTCGTCCATCTGTCGTTTTCTCCTGGTCGTTGTCATTATCAGCTGGACTCTGGAAAAGAGTAACACGATCGATATTGATGGTCATTCCTGGGGGGTGATGTTAGATACTATGATCTGCATACAGATCCTATGCTCCAAGGAGCGAATGAAGGGGGAGGTATGAGAACACAGATGCTGAACTGGAAGGAATGATTGGATGCATGCAATATCTATGTATGTATGTGTATCTAGCTATCTATCTGCCCCATCAACCCAAGAAGGCCAGGGAAGACAATCTGCTGTCTCCGTGTGCCAGTGAACGCCAGTCCCCCGTTTTCCTGATTGAAAGATGGCTTTTAATGCATCGAAGGAAGGGCTATGCACCCATGCAGTTGATCAAGGAAAGAATGTGGTATGGTGTGGTAGGGATTGTAGGGTTGTGCTGTCACCTAGGATGGTCCTGGAGGTCGGTGGATCTCCTGTATGGTAGTCGTCTGAGTAAGTGAAGGACGCTCATGTATAACTCCTCATAGCATCTACCACACGTTAGCCATGCCCTGCAAGAAGACATCGCTTGGACTCCTGACTAGGTCCCAAAAAAAGCATCCCTACCTTCATACCCCGTCCCCCCCTTCAAATCCTTCTCAAACGTCTCCGCCACCTCCAGCACCTTGCCAATATGCTTCATATCCAACGGCCGCCCCTCATTGACCGCCAACGCCTGCGCCGTGCGCACCGCATTCTTGATCTGTCGCCCGTTTAGATTGTGTCTTGCGAGCCTGTCCCAGTCTTCCTCCCCGAACTTCGCCATCTCGAGCCCTTCCTTTTCTTGGACTTTGTCGAGGAACATCTTCCAGACGGATCTCTTGGCCTTGGTCGTGAGTTCGCCGTAGCGCAGCGCGACGTGGATGCGCGACTGGAAGGCGTCGTCGAAGGTCTCGACGCGGTTGGTGGTGAGGAAGAGGATGCCTTGGAAGTATTCGAGGAGGCGGAGGAAGATGGAGACGAGGGCGTTGCGGTGGATGTCTTGGATTGTTCTCTTTTCTAAGAAGACGTCCGCTTCGTCGAGGAGGAGGACGGCGCCCCAGGAATGGGCGATGTCGAGGATTTTGTTGAGTTCGGCTTCCAGTTCGCGAGGGTTGGTACCGAGCTCGCCGGCGGAAACCATGTAAAGTGGGCATTTGAGCAGCTCGGCGATGCCCTCGGCTGTGAGGGTTTTGCCTGTACCCGGGGGGCCGTGGAGGACGGCGACGAGGCCACGACCTTTGCCTTGGATGACGTCGTCAATGTTGCGGGAGGCTTGGAAGGTGTGGGACTCGACGAGGGCTTTGACGATGGACTTCTGGTTGTCAGGCAGGACGAGGGAGGTGAATGCGCCTTCGTTCCATTCGATGTCGTTGATGCCGGAAACGGTGAATTCGAGCCAGAGCTTCTCGCTGAAGGCGAACCCAAGCACGACAGGGGAGGCGATGAGGAGTTCTTCTTCGGTGAAGACGTGGTCATTGTCGCTGCCGTCGGGTTGGGAGGGGAGGCGATCGATGTCTTCTTTTTGGATCTCGTTGCCATTGTCGTCCATCTCCACTTCGACGATGTGGGCGCGTTCGTTTCCGTCAACGACGAGCTTCATCTTGGTCTTGACTTCATCTTCCTTGGTTTCTTCGAATTGGTCTGCAGGCTGTTGGCCCTCGTCGTCCGACGCGTCACCGCAGCCGCAGCTATCATCGTCAGAGTCTTCTTCTTCGGATTGGTCAATGAGGTCGGGATCCTTGGGCTTGACGGTTGAGATCGGGTAGTTGGGGTTTATACGGCGGTGAATCGCCGGGTCGACCATGACACGGCCGTTAATGTTGACTTTAATGACTTGGCGTTTCTTCTTGTAAAAGCCCATGCCCTTGTGGAAGCGGTAATTCATGCCTTTGAGCGCGACAAACTTCTTACCTCGCTCGATTAACTCTTGCTTGAGCTTGTCAGACTCTTTGTGATATTTGAGCGGGTAGCAGGCCAAGCTAGAGATTTTCCGGGGACCTTTGAATTGCTCGACTTCAACGGCCATTGTACCCATACCAAAGGTTTTACCGTCATACTCAAGGTATCTGCCTTCAATGTTGTACCAGGTACCTTTCATGAAGGATGACTCCTAGAGAAATGGGTTAGCAAATTTCCATATGTTCACTTTGGGGTTCCAGGTGTCATACTTTCGTGGCATATTCAATCTTGAAAGCCCGTGGCTCGTCGGGGTTGGAGTATGTCGGACAGTAAGCGATGTCATTGCTCTTAAACAACGCCCACAGCAAATCGAAGGTAATGGTGTTGGTCTCCAGTAAGGGGTATAAGGTTTTCTTAGTCTCTGCATAGTCCTTGTCAAGAAACTTGACCATGACCTTGACGTGAGACGCCTTGGTAGCGGCAAGCTTCTTTGCCTTCTTCTTCTTCTCCGTCTTGCTCTTGGCTTTGAGCTCCTTCATGTGAGCACGCATTTCCTCAAGGTATAAGAACAGCATGTTGGGGTCAATGACAGGCGTGTCCTCCGCAAAAGAGACTCCCTTCACAGCTCCCATGACGTGAGTGAGGGCTTCTCTGAGCGGCTTGCTCTTGATGTCCACCACCGTGTCTGTGTACTTGTTCTCCCAATCGAACTTTCTGCGCACAGTAAAGACGTACTGGTCATACTCATCCGCATCGGCATCTTCGGCGGTCTCCGTAAGCTTGTAATTATGTATCGAGCTGTCCCATAACTGGTCTACCCGGACGAAGTCTACCTTGGAAGCCCTAGAAGAAAGTCAGCTCACGCGATCAGTGATGTGAGTAAAGGCAACCCACCGCTTCTGCTTCTTCTTCTTGCTCTTAGAAGTCTTTGAATTGAGCTTCAATTGCTGCTTTAGCAACTCCTCACGCCCACGGTTCCGTCGTACGCCACCACGTCCGCGGCGAAGGCCGAGAGCTTTCAATTGTGCCTGAGCTCTACCAAAGGAGTCATCCAGATCAATCTCATCGTCATCATCTTCCTCGGCTTGCCGCTTTGACCGCCGCTTTTTCCTGGACTTCGATTTTCTTCTCTTCTCGTCCTCCTCTGAGCTTGATTCATCCTCCTCATCCGAATCGGAGTCCTCATCACTAGTCTCCTTACGCTTCCGCGTTTTGGCCTTCTTCTTCTTCTCCTTCAGCTTCCGAGCTTTCTTAGCCTTCTGCTTCCGCTTCTGCTTTCTCTCCTCCTCAGAGTCTGCCTCCTCCTCTGACGATGATTCGGTGTCAGTAGATTCTTCATCCTCACTCGAACTACCCTCGGAGGACGAAGATTCGGAGCTGCTACTGGAAGATTCCTCCTTTGCCTTTGACTTCTTCTTGGGCTTTTTGGCAGCCTTTCCGTGCTTCTTGCACGCGGCCTTCTTTCCTTTGGCGTCTGCAGAGTCTTGGGTCTTGGTTTCGCTCTGCACCGCTGAGGTTTCGATCTTGGTAGGCTGAATTTCTTCTCTTAGCGTGGAGCCTCCCACACTTTTGTCTGCCATTCTCGTGGTTTGAGGACTGTTTGTGGAGTGCGGGTGTTGATCATGTGTGAGTGGTGGAGTTTCGGAAGGAGTAAAGTCCAGGACAGATGTGCTGTCGGATTTATCAGAGAAAGCAAAGGCTGCAATACGAGCTTTGTATGACTCAGAAGTGTCAGCTGTAGGAGTCTGTGCTGTCATCGACTGTGATTCACTACGCTAGGTTTTATGTGAGTAGGCAGACAAGGAATGGTTTGATAATGAATGATTCCACCGATTGCTGCTGACAGCCGTGACAAACGCACAGCGGTCTCAATGTTCAGGACAGCTGGTGGCAGCGATTTGCTTGCAAAGTCCTATCTTATGGGCTGTATCCTGAGGGTTCAGAGTTATCATCAGGAGGGAGTAAAGTACGTAAGGTATGTCGAATGGGCAGTGATTGGTGGAGAATGGCTACCGAATAGCTTTCGGCCTTGGCATGCGGAGATCTATCTGCCGATGCCAGATCGCTGGGACGCTGGAGAGGAGAGGTTGTACTCCCAGTGACTAAGGTATGAAGCTCAAGTGGCTACTTTCAAGTAAGGTTCTCTACGAGACTCATCAACAGCAGAAGAGGAACTGGCTCCGAAGCACCTGTTATAGCATGAACGAAGGTGCCTGTCTCTGATCCTTCCGGCACCCACACATCGCCTGTGCTGCACAGCCAAGTCACCAGCAACGCCATCCACGTACAACCGTCGAGTCATCGTTAGCACGCACAACACCTGCAGTGCGAGGCGTTGTTCTTAGGTAGCCATGCTGCAAACTATGCAAGATCTCACGCCACCATGGAACTGGACAGGGATATGGTTCTCAGAGTGCCCAAGCCTACGTTACTGACCTCCTCGGATCTCACTGATCTCGCCGGCTAGCTGCTTCAGATCGTGCGTTTGAGATACAAGCGCGTCTCGTGCGACCTGATCGGTGCATCCGCCCGCTCGTGCCACAGCCTTTTGAAAAGCCGTCTATCCGACATCAATTGATTCTTTGACTGGCTCGCGACCGGCCTAAGGTGAATTATCTTCCTCCATGCTACCCTGTCACCATACATCAAGCAGCACTCTTCATTTCTAACAAGTGTTCTCCTGCCTCCACTCTCTTGCAAATCTCCTTCAGCGCGTTTGCTCCTCGTTCTACATCTTTGAGATCGATGTAGATCTGTGCACTGAAGCGAGTCCATATCTTACCTGCATGCATGTAGACAGCCATGTACGTGTCGAAATCATCGACGAGTTTCTCCACGACCCATTCCACCACCTGCAGAGCCTTCTCCTGTCGAATGTCCGTTCCATGATCGCCTATGGTAAGAGGCAGTCGCACATTTGCAAAAAAACATCTCGTGAGATTGCCTGTTTCCTCCATAACTTCGGTACCTAGTATCGAGGCTATCCTCTTTCCACCTTCTATGGCAAGGTGTGTGTTGTATGCGCGGATACGATCTTCGCCGCCGCATACGTCCTGTCGAAACCTTAGCGCGGTTTGAATGCATAGATATGAACTGTCGTCTTGCGTAGCGACATATCGGAAGAGTTTTTGGAACGGGCTGTCAAGCAGTTTGCGATTCGAAAGCGGGTCTGGTATCACTGTAGCTCCGTCCTTGGGTACAGGTACGAACCCATGGGAGGTTGGCAAAGCCGATCTGATGAGATGCTGGTTTTTCTGGGGAACATAGAACACCGCGCAACTTCGTGGTACAAAAAGCCATCTATGGATGTTAGATGGGGTGTCTCAACATCGTGATTGGATCGACGGCAGAAACCCGGAAGACCCGAGAAACTGATCTACGTACTTGTGAAGGTTGCTAACAAGGAAGTCGGGCTGGTACTTCTGGAGGTCCAACTCCAGATGGCCAACACCATGAGCTGCGTCAACGAAGCTCAGGACGCCCATTGCCGAACATCGCTCGACTAGCCGCTCCCATGGCACCCGGA
>JAABUQ010009252.1_pt1 | contig 13405 bp, 14 predicted proteins | sample 5560001 | NCBI WGS metagenome assembly JAABUQ01 (sample SAMN10711888, study PRJNA513371) | rock metagenome | isolation source: Antarctica rocks | place: Antarctica: Victoria Land, Finger Mt nord | collected 2015-12-18 | reverse complement strand
TCCTCAGCCATGCTGGCAAAACGTAGCTTACAAATCCGGGAGGATGCAGGATGCGTCGGACGGAACCAGACTCGCCTCGGCCCTCGGCGAAGGCCGACGACGACCGACTCCTCGAGCAGGAAGCATCCGCCTCCCGCCCGACCAGGCGCGACCCTGTCAAGTATGAACTTTGCGTCGGCGCGCTAGGCCTAATACTTGGGGTCGCCGGGCAACTTCTACACGGCAGCGCGATGCTTTACCTAGGCGCTACCTTCGCGGCGATCGGCTTCGGCATGCTTTGGTTCCGAGCGCTGACTTCGGAAAGGCGGTGACTCGTGCCCCGATCGGGGCAGACGGCCAGGGGACTGTCCTTTTCTCTCTTTGAACGACGGACTTGGCGCGACAAGGCTTCCACACCGCTTCCGCGAGGCCGGCCTTGTCGACGACATCCAGCGCGGAGGAGAACGCAAAGCCCGCAGCTGTGGGCCTTGCGAGAGTGGGCGATCCAGGACTCGAACCTGGGACCTCTTCCTTATCAGAGAAGCGCTCTAACCGACTGAGCTAATCGCCCGGGATGCAGCCGGGGCGATTCTAGCTTCGCCGCTCAGGCCGCGGCGCGGAGCCGCAGGCGGCGAGCGAGGTCCAGCGCCTCGTCCAGCGAGTCGACTCTCAGCTGCACCCGGAAGCCGCCGGCGACAGCAGCCACCTCGACCTCGCAGCCGAGGGCGTGCCCGAGGGCGTCGCTGATCTGCTCCACCGCCGCCTCCTGATCGGGGTGTAGTTCACGGCGGCTACGGAGACGCCGGCCCGCTCGGTCGGGCGAGTCCGAGGCATCGCCCCGGGCGCGGCGCTCCAGCTCGCGGACCGACCACTCCGCAACGGCCGCCTGCCGCGCCAGCGCCCGCCGCTGCACGTGATCGGCGGCCAGCAGCAGCGCCCGGCCGTGGCCCTCGCTCAGGCGGCCCTCCTCCAACAGCCCCAGGACCTCGTCGGGAAGGTCGAGCAGGCGAATCAGGTTGGACACGGCCACGCGGCTGCGCCCGACGCGGAGGCCCACCTCCTCCCGAGTTACACCGAGCTCCTCCACCAAGGCCGCGCAGGCTCGAGCCTCGTCGACCGGATTCAGATCCTCCCGGGCCATGTTCTCGATCAACGCCACCTCCAGCGAGGCGGCATCGTCGTGATGGCGCACGACGGCGGGGATCGTCTCCAGCTCGGCCACCTGCGCCGCCCGCCAGCGGCGCTCCCCGGCCACGAGCTCGTAGCGACCCCCGAGGAGGGGCCGCACCAGCACCGGCTGAAGCACCCCGCGCTGCTTGATGGACTCCGCCAGGGCTTGCAGCGACTCCTCGCCAAAGGCGGTGCGGGGCTGGTTCGGGTTGGGCGTGATCAGCTCTGGGGGGAGCTGGCGAAGCTCCTCGGGCTCGGCCCGGGGCGCCGCCGATAGGATCGCCGCCAGGCCCCGCCCCATGCCCTTCTGGCGCTCAGCCACGGGCGGCCACCTCCTTGGCGAGCTCGAAGTAGGCGTCCGCGCCCGCGCAGTGGGGATCGTGATGGATGACGGGCTTGCCGAAGCTGGGTGCCTCGCCGATGCGGATATTGCGCGGGATGACGGTCTCGAAGACCAGCTCCGGGAAGTGCTGGCGCACCTCGCACTCCACATCCTGGGCCAGCCGGGTCCGGCCGTCGTGCATCGTCAGCAGCATCCCGGCCACAGTCAGTCGCGGGTTGAGCTCCCGCTGTACCAGCGAGAGGGTGTCGAGCAGTCCGGCCAGCCCCTCCAGGGCGAAGTACTCAGCCTGAACCGGGACGATCACCCGGTCGGCAGCCACAAGCGCGTTGACCGTGAGCGGGCCGAGCGACGGGGGGCAGTCGAGCAGGGTAAACGCGAAGCGCTCGCGCACGGAGCCCAGGGCGTCGCGCAGGCGTGCCTCCGATCCCGGCTGCCGGGGTAGCTCGACATTGGCGCCGGCCAGATCTGGGCCGGCGGGGGCGACGGTGAGGTGCTCGATCGCCGTCGGGCGCATCACCGCCTCCAGCGTTGTCGCGCCGATCAGGACGTCGTACACCGTGACCGGGGCATCCTTGGCCAGGCCAAGCCCCAGGGTGGCGTTGCACTGCGGATCGATGTCGATCAGCAGCGTCTCGTAGCCAGCTTCAGCCACGCAGGCGGCGAGGTTCACCGCAGTCGTGGTCTTGCCGACTCCGCCCTTCTGGTTGGCGATCGCGTAGACCGTGCCCATGGCGGGCAAGCTAGCGCTGGAGGCGGTCAGACGGGCCCGGCGGGACCAGCGGGCGCTTGCGCGCCATCCCGGCGCGGCGCGGAAACCGCGGCGGGGTCTCGCCCACTTTCACGAGTACGTGCAGGTGGCGGTGCTCGGCGCCGGCGTAGGGACGCACGGCCCGCACCTCCCCGACCTCCAACCCGAGCAGGGCTGCGGCGGCACCGGCGGCGTCCTCGCCGGCCGGATCCCGGCGGCCCCGCCAGGCAACCAGCACGCCCCCCAGCTCCAGCAGTGGCGCCGCGTACTCGGCGAGCACTCCGAGCGGCGCCAGTGCGCGCGCTGTGACCAGGTCAAACCTTCCCAGGCCCTCGCGCCAGTCCTCGGCTCGCGCCGTGACCGCCCGGGCGTTGACGATCTCGCACCGCGCGATCGCCCGGGCGATGAAAACCGTCTTGCGGGCACTGCTGTCGATTGCCTCCACCTCGGCCTGCGGCAGTCCGATCGCCAACGGGAGCGCGGGAAGACCCGCACCGGAGCCGATGTCGGCGATCCGCCGGGCGCTGGCCACGCGCTCCAGCTCCAGCGCCACCAGCGAGTCGGCGAGATGATCGTCGATCACCTTCGCCGGGTCTCGGACAGCCGTCGGGGCCAGCGGATCGCTGACGAGCACCTCCAGCAACACCCCCAGCTGCCGTGCCGCGTCCCGCCCTAACTCCAAGCGATCCGCCAACGCCGCCAGGCGACGCCCCTGGGCCTCAGCCGCCATCGCGATCATGCTCCCGGGCGATGAAGGCCGCGTAGCGCTCCTGCATCTGCGCCAGGCGGTCGGCAGCATACCCGTCGAGCTCGCTGTGCAGCTCGCGCTCCAGCAACGGCAGCACGTCTCTGACGAGCACCCGCCCGCGCGCCATCCACTGCAGGTACGACCTCCCGCCGTGGTGATAGGGGCCGTAGAGCCGGCTCTCGGGAAAGCGCTCCAGCAGCCAGTGGAAGAGGCGCTCGTGACGCGTGTGCATCCGCAGCGTCACCTGCGGCTGCTTGCCGTCGCCACCGAAGGATCCCTCCCCGATCAGCAGACCGACGACCACGCCCCGTTCGAAGTCGCTGAGGTCGACCATGCCGGTGTTGTACCGGAAGCGGCGGTTGTTTCACCGCTGAGAAAAACGTGAAACACGACCGCCGCCCCGCGCCCAGCACTGCCCCGGCGCGGCGCCTCAGTCGACCAGGGGGGCAACGACCAGCCGGCGGGCGGGCTCCTGGCCTTCGCTATAGGTCTCCACGTCCCGCCGGGCTTTCAGGTGCTCGTGAACGACCTTGCGCTCCAGCGCGCTCATCGGCTCGAGGGCCACCGCGCGGCTCTCCTCCAGCGCCGCCTCGACCGCCTGGTCGGCGGTGGCCTTCAGCGCCGTTGCCCGCCGCGCGCGGTAGCCGGCCGCGTCCACCTCCACATGCTTACGCGCGCCCGCGCCCTTGAAGGCCACACGGTAGGCGACGTGCTGGATCGCGTCGAGCATCTGGCCGTGGTGGCCGATCACCAGCCCGAGATCCTCGCCCAGGAACTCGCCGGAGATGCCGTCCCCGTCCTCCCGGACCTCGACCTCGGCCTCCACGCCGATCGCCATCGCCAGGCGCTGCAACAGGTCCTGTACCCGTGCGGCGGCCTCGCTCGTGGCGCTCACCGCCTCATCGCTCACCGGCGCCGTCCGGAGCGCTTCTTCTTCTTGCGTGGGGGTGGGGGCGGCGCCGTCCGGCGCTCACTGCGCCCGTTGGTAGCGAGCCCCCCCCCGCCGCCGCCGGCGGCGCCGCTGGCGACCTTGGTGCGCCCGCGGAGCCGGGCTCCAAGCCCACTTGCCCCGTTTCCCCCAGATGCCACCGGGGACGACGCGCCGGCACCCGGCACATTTCGGCCACCAGCATCTGCCTCGACCACTGGGGGGGTGATGGGACCCAACCGGCGCTTGACCACGTACTGCTGTCCCATCGTCCACGTGTTGGTGGTGACCCAGTAGAGGATCACCCCAGCGGGAAAGCGGATGATGAAGATCACGAAGAACAGGGGCATCAGCATGAACAGCCGCTGCTGGGTCTGATCCATGTTGGGGTTGGCCATCATCCTGCTGGAGATCAGCTGGGTGCCCACGTAGAGGATGATCAGCACCACCAGGACCACGCCCGTGGCCTGGTTGGTCAAATCGTTGATGAAGAGGAAGCTGGCGCCCCCGTGCGGACCGCAGGGGACGGGGTGTGCTGCCGAGGCGTGATGGGCAGCCTGGATGCGGGAGCAGATATCACCGCGCAGGCTCTGGCGCAGCATGTAGAAGAGGGAGATGAACACCGGCAGCTGCGCCACCAGCGGCAGGCACGACCCCAGCGGGTTGACCTGGTTCTCCTTGTAGAAGCGCATCATCTCCTGCTGCTGGCGCTGCTTGTCGTCCTTGTAGCGGCTCTGGATCACCTTGAGCTGAGGCTGGAGCTGCTGCATCTTCTGCATCGAGGAGAACTGCTTGACCGTCAATGGGATCAGCAGCGCCCGGATCACCACGGTCAGCAGTACGATCGAGAAACCCCAGGGGACGCCGACGGAGTTGTGGAAGAACTTCAGCACAGCCTCGAACACGTCGATCAGCGGCTGGAAGATGTTGGCGGTGAGGAGCATGGGTCAGGCCTTGGAGACTGGGACGTGCGGCTTGAACAGCCGCTGGTTCTCGACGGGATCGACCCCCCCGTGGCTCAGGGGGTTGCAACGGAGCACCCGCCAAACGGCCAGCACCAGCCCTCGCAGTATGCCGAATCTAGCGATTGCCTGTGCTGCGTATTCCGAGCAGGAGGGGTAGTACCGGCACCGCTGACCGATCACCGGCGAGAGCACTCGCTGGTAGATCCTGATCGGCAGGATCGCCGCGCTGCGTGCGCCGCTCACCTCGAACCGCCGGTGGCGCGGTCCATCAGCTCCGCCACTGCGGCGCGAACCCCATCGAGGCCCTCCCGCTCAGCAAGCGACCGAGCATCCCGCCGAGCGACGATAACCGCGTCGGTACCCTCCGGAAGCCGACTGCCCTCGCTGGCAAAGGCCTCTCTCAGGAGCCGTTTGATCCGGTTGCGCTCCACCGCGCCCCCCACCTTCCGGGACACCGATAGGCCCAGCCGCGGATCCTCGTTCTCGGGCCGGGGGAATACGTAAAGTACGAACTCGCGTCCCGCGTGCGAGCGCCCGTTGCGAAAGACGCGATCGAAGTCGGCGCTGCGGGACAGCCTGCCCCGCCGCTGACGCGGCCGGAACCCGGCCGAGGACCCCATCAGACGGTCAGGCGCCTGCGGCCCTTATTCCGGCGGCGCTTGAGCGTAAGCCGCCCGGCACGCGTGCTCATCCGCTGGCGGAATCCATGCGCTCGTGCGCGCTTTCGTTTTTTCGGCTGGTAGGTGCGTTTCATGACTCACCGGCCCGCATTGGGGCGAGCAGCCAGTATACGCAGGGGCCCTGATCACACCGGCAGGAGTGCCCGCCAGCTTTTCCCGCGCTTTGCGCGAAGGGCCCCGATAGACCCGCCGGGGGGCTCCGGAGCGCTGTTATATTCGCCGCCTTGGGTGGTCCCCCGCCCGGCCCTCATCCATGTTTCCCTTGGACACTCCCGGGAGGGGTGCTTAGAGCTGCCTGCACAACTGGAGCTGGCCTCTGCCTGGCGTGAGATCCACGCCAGGCTCAGACACGCCGTGGACGAGTCGACCTATGAGCTCTGGCTGGCGCCGCTGGAGCTGAAGGCCTGGGACGGCACCGTGCTGCTCCTGCAGGCCCCACCGACGACCCAGGCTTGGGTCCTCAAGCACTTCCGCAGCACGCTGGAGACCTGCGCTCAAGCTGTCGTAGGTGAGGACGCTCATGTGGCCTTTGCCGGCGATGAGAACGGGTCGGCGGCACCCTCTCGGCGTACCCCGGCACCGTCCCCGTCCCTACCCGCGGGGTTGAATCCTCGCTACAGCTTCGATCAGTTCGTGATCGGCGACGGCAACCGGCTGGCCCACGCGGCTGCGCTGCACGTGGCCGAGCTCCCCGGCCAGACCTACAACCCGCTGTTCCTGCACGCCCCCCCGGGCTTGGGCAAGACGCACCTGCTCCACGCCATCGGCAGCTACGTGATCAACTTCGGCGGTGGGGCGACCGTGCGCTACACGACGGTCGAGGCCTTCACCAACCACTTCGTCACCTCGTTGGCCTCTCGCTCGCTCGATGGCTTCAAGCACGCCTACCGCGACGCCGACGTCCTGCTCATCGACGACGTCCAGTTCCTGGCCAACAAGGCCAAGACCGAGGAGGAGTTCTTTCACACCTTCAACGCGCTCTACGAGACGGGAAGGCAGCTGGTGCTCACCTGCGACCGAATTCCTCGTCAGCTCGTCGGGCTCGAAGAGCGCCTGCGTGAGCGCTTCGAATCGGGTCTGGTGGCCGAAATCGACCCGCCGAACTTCGCCACGCGGCTGGCCATCCTGCGCAAGCGCGCCCGGCTGGATCGCATCGAGTTGGCCAACGACTCCGTCCTGGAGCTGATCGCCGAACACGTCAGAGACAACGTCAGGGCACTCGAGGGGACGCTCATCCGGATCGTGGCCCATCATTCGCTCACAGGGCGCCCGATCGATTGCGAGCTCGCTGCTCACGTGCTCGACGGCATGCGCCCGCCCACGGCCAGTGGCGATGTAACGATTCGCCGCATCCAGGAAACCGTCGCCGGGCGCTACGGAATCACGGTCGAAGATCTAATGTCGAGCACCCGGACGGCGAACATCTCCTGGCCGCGGCAGCTGGCCATCCACCTCGTCCGGAGCTTCACCGATGTTTCACTCCAGGCCATCGGCGAGTCCTTCGGGGGTCGCAACCACGCCACCGTTCTACATGCGTGCAAGCGCGTGTCGGAGCGGTGCAACCAGAGTCCAGAGGCAGAGCACGACCTTCAAGAGCTGACCTCAGCCCTGCGCCCAGCTCGACGCGACCGCTCCTGCTGACAGACTGGCTTGTCCGGTCCGAGCGACAACTCTCGCGCTCGTTGCGGGCGAATGCGAACTTATCCACACTTTCTCTTCGCTCTATGACTTCTATCTTCCTTCTGAGGTATTCATCGTGAAGATCTCCCTCGAGCGTGATGTCCTGCTCGGACAGCTCCAAACCGCCAGCCGCGTCGCCTCCACGCGGAGCGCGATCCAAGCGCTCTCCGGTGTCCAGCTCGCCGCCTCCTCATCGACCTGCGAGCTGCGGGCCACCGACATGGACGTCGGCCTGCGGGTGCCATTGCAGGCGGAGGTGGTCCGCGAGGGCGTGGTGGTGCTCCCCGCCCGCCTCCTCGTCGATGTGGTTCGCTCACTGCCCTCGCCGTCGGTGTCACTGGAGCTGAGGGTGGCCGAGCAGGATGTCGAGCTCGTCTCCGGCAAGGCCACCTTCCACATCAGGACGCTCCGCACCGAGGACTTCCCGCCCTTCCCCGAGCCGGACCCCGACTCCGCGGTGTCATTGCCCGCGGAAGCGTTCGTCTCCACGGCGCTGAAGGTGGCCGGCTCGGCTTCACGGGATGAGACCCGCCCCGTGTTGACCGGCATCCTCGTCTCGGCCTCCGAGCGGGAGCTGCGCATGGTGGCCACGGACTCCTACCGCCTGAGCGTCAAGGAGACCACGTTGGAGACGCCTCTGTCCTCCGGCTTCGAGGTCAACGTTCCCGCGCGGGCGCTTCAGGAGCTTGCGCGCGTCGCGGCTCACGGCGAGGACGAGCAGCTGAGCGTGAGCGTGCGCCAGAACCAGGTGCTGTTCGTGCTGGGTCGGGTGATCCTCTCCTCACGCCTGATCGACGGTCAGTTCCCCAATTACCGCCAGCTGCTGCCGGAGAGCTTCGAGCACGAGCTGCACGTCGCCGGCGGGGAACTCACCGATGTCGTTCGCCGGATCAGCCTGCTGGCCCAGAAGAACGCCCCGCTGCGGCTGGCGTTCGCCGAGGGGGAGCTGACGGTCTCGGCGCAGACCCCGGATGTCGGCGAGGCGTCGGAGTCGCTCCCGGTCGCCTTTCAGGGCGAACCCCTGGAGATCGGCTTCAACCCGGAGTTCCTGCGCGCGGGGTTGGAGTCGATCGACGACGGCGACGTGCTCCTGAAGCTGATCAGCCCTCTGCGGCCCGGTCTGATCGAGGCTGCGGACGGCAGCCGCTTCCAGTACCTGATCATGCCGATCAGGCTCAACGTGTAGCGCTGGTGCGCGGACGCTGATGCGCGTCGTAGGCCTGACGCTGCGTAACTTCCGTGGGTACGGGAGCGCCCAGGTGGATCTTGGGCCCGGTCTGACGGTGATCTCAGGGCCCAATGGGGCGGGCAAGACCAATCTGCTGGAGGCGTTGTACTTCGGCTGCACCGGCCGCTCCTGCCGTACCAGCAACGAACGCGAGCTGGTCAGCTTCGGCGCCGCGTCCACGCGTGTGCTCGTACGAGCCGACGGGGAGGATGGTGCTCACGAGCTATCGGTGGGGTTCGCTCCGGGGGAGCCCAAGCGCATGAAGGTCGACGGCGCCACCGTGGAGCGGATGGTGGAGGTCCCGGGCCGCCCACTGGTCAGCGTCTTCCTGCCGGACCGCCTGGAGCTCGTCAAGGGCCCGCCGGCGCTGCGGCGAGCCCACCTGGATCAGTTCGTTTCGGCGCTGTGGCCGGCTCGGGCGCTGACGCGCCGCGCCTACGCCCAGGCGCTCGCCCAGCGCAACGCGCTGATCGCCCGCATCCGTACCGGCCGCGCCTCCCGGGAGTCGGTGCTCACCTGGGACCGTCAGCTCGCGGGGCACGGAATTCAGCTGATGTCCGACCGCCGCCTCGCGGTGGAGGCGATGAGCGAGCGCTTCTCGGAGATGTCGGGGGACCTGGGTCTCGACGACGGCGCGCAGATGGGCTACCGGCCCCGCTCGCGCGCCGTGGACGCCGCTGCGCTGGCAGAGGAGTTGGCTGAGCGGCTGGAATCCGACCTGGAGCGGGGCTTCACCGGCCACGGTCCTCATCGGGATGACCTGGTCCTCGTGTGCGCCGGACGAGACCTGCGCACCTACGGCTCCCAGGGCCAGCAGCGCCTCGGCCTTCTGGCGCTGCTGCTGGCCGAGCGCGAGACGATCGCCGGTGTCCGCTCCGCGCCCCCGCTGATGCTGCTCGACGACGTCATGAGCGAGCTCGACGGCAACCGGCGCCAGTCGCTGGTGGAACTGCTGCGGCGCACCGCGGGGCAATCGATCATCACCACCACCGATGTGGACCACGTCCCCGGGGCGCGGGGTGGTGAGGTGAGCCTGCTCGGGGTGAGGATGGGACACATCCTGAGCGAGGCGGTGGCGGCGTGAGTCCCCGGCGCCGCAGCCCGCGCCCGGTCTCGCTCGCGCTTGAGCAAGCGCGGGGGGAGTGGCAGCCGGAGACGCTGCTGGCCGAGGTGCAGCGGGTGTGGGCCGGCGTCGTGGGAGAGGCGATTGCGGCCGAGGCGGCACCCACCCGCGAGCGAGGTGGAGTGCTGACGGTCTCGTGCTCGGCTTCGGTGTGGGCGCAGGAGCTGGAGCTGATGGGTCCCTCGATCCTGGCGCGATTGAACGGGCAGTTGCGCGGTGCCTCGCTGGAGCGGTTGCGCTGCGTCGCGCTGCCGGATCCACGTTAGCTCCACACCCCAGGAATTATCGCTTTTCCAGGTACTTTAGCCTGGCCGGAGACCAGGTTCCGGGGACCCCCTGTGCTATTGTGGTGTACATCAACTTCCGACGTCCCGGCGCGCTCACGCACGCGCGCCACCGGGATGTCCTGATGTCATCGGAGGATCGTTGACAGGCAACGACGGCGCCCCTGGGCGCGCACAAGAACCCGGAAGCTACGACGCGCAGGACATCACCGTCCTGGAGGGGCTCGAGGCGGTTCGGCGTCGGCCGGGTATGTACATCGGGTCCACCGGCGCCCGGGGTCTGCACCACCTTGTCTACGAGGTTGTGGACAACTCTGTTGACGAGGCTCTGGCCGGGCACTGCGATGACGTGACGGTCACGATCCACCCGGACAACTCCGTCACCGTTGCCGACAACGGACGCGGTATCCCGGTGGCGACCATGCACAAGGAGCAACGCCCCGCGCTGGAGGTAGTGCTCACCGTTCTGCACGCCGGCGGCAAGTTCGGTCAGGGCGGTGGCTACAAGGTCTCGGGCGGTCTCCACGGGGTTGGCGTCTCGGTCGTCAACGCGCTCTCGGAGCGGCTTGACGTGGAGGTGCGCCGCGACGGGTACAGCTGGACCCAGTCCTACGAGCGGGGCCATCCACTCGGTGAGCTCCAGCGTGGCGAGGCCACCCAGGAGACCGGCACCACGATCAAGTTCCTGCCTGACGCCGAGATCTTCGAGGCCCTCGACTTCGACTTCACCACCCTGGAGGAGCGGATGCGGGACACCGCCTTCCTCACCCGCAGCCTGCACATCCTGATCGACGACGAGCGGGCCGAAGGCCACCGGGTGGAGTTCAAGTACGACGGGGGAATCGTCGACTTCGTCGCCTACCTCAACGAGAACAAGGAGCCGATCCACAAGAAGGTGATCTCCTTCTCGGGCGAGAGCGAGGATGGTGCCGTCGAGGTGGCGATGCAGTGGAACTCCTCCTATCAGGAGTCGGTGTTCTCCTTTGCCAACAACATCAACACGCTCGAGGGTGGCGCTCACCTCTCGGGCTTCCGCTCGGCGTTGACGGGGGCGCTCAACAAGTACGCGAGGGACAAGGGAGAGCTCCGGGACAAGGACGAGAACCTCACCGGTGAGGACGTGCGCGAGGGACTGACAGCGGTGATCTCGGCCAAGCTCACGGACCCACAGTTCGAGGGCCAGACCAAGACCAAGCTCGGCAACCCCGGCATGCAGGGCTTTGTGCACTCGATCGTCAACGCACGCCTGGCCGAGTTCCTGGAGGAGAACCCCCAGGACGCGCGCGCGGTGATCCGCAAGGCGGTGTCGGCCGCGCAGGCCCGCTCAGCGGCTCGTAAGGCGCGTGACCTGACTCGTCGCAAGTCGGCGTTGGAGAACTCCACCCTCCCCGGCAAGCTCGCCGACTGCTCGATCAAAGACCCCTCGCTGGCGGAGCTGTTCGTGGTCGAGGGTGACTCCGCCGGCGGCTCCGCCGTCGATGCGCGTGACCGCAGTACCCAGGCGATCCTCCCCCTGCGCGGGAAGATCCTCAACGTCGAGAAGAGCCGGATCGACAAGGTCCTGGGCAACACCGAGATCCAAGCTCTGATCACCGCGGTCGGCACGGGCGTCCGCGACGAGTTCGACATCGCCAGGGCGCGCTATCACAAGCTCGTCCTGCTCACCGACGCCGACGTCGATGGCGCGCACATCCGGACCCTGGCGCTGACGCTGCTCTTCCGGGAGATGCAGCCCCTGATCGAGGCCGGCTACGTCTACATCGCCAAGCCGCCGCTGTACCGGCTCACCCGGGGCCAGAAGCACCGCTACCTGGAGCGCGAGTCAGACCTGGAGGACATTCTGCTCGGCGACAAGTTCGAGAAGCTGCAGGTCGCCGACCGGGACGGCCGCGCGTTCAAGCTCACCGATGTGCGCTGGAAGAAGTTCACGCGCCTGCTCAAGCAGTACGAGGGTTGGTCCTCGGCGCTGCGGGCCAGCTACGGCCACGGCGTGGTGGACTTCGTGCAGCAGGCACGACTGCTGGAGGCGCAGGTCGCAGACGTCGAGGCGTTGCTGGCCCACCTCGCGCCCGAGGGCAATGGCGACGGGGGCCAGGCCTTCAGCGCACGGGTGATCGGCCAGGACGAGGAGGAGGTCGTGATCCGCACGATCGAGGCCAAGACCGGTCTGGCCACGACCCACCACGTGGCGCGTGCGGCGCTCGAGGCGCGCGAGTACCACCGCCTGGCCGACGTGCACCGCGATCTGGATGCTCTGGCCGGAACGCCGCCGTTCGAGATCGCCCTGGGCGAGACGCGCAGCAGCGCCGCGACGTTCGAGGAGCTCCGTGAGACGATCCTGTCGGTGGCCCAGAAGGGCATCGACTACTACCGCTTCAAGGGGCTCGGGGAGATGGATCCCGACGAGCTGCGGGAGACGACGATGGATCCCGCCACGCGCACGCTCGTGCAGGTGACGATGGAGGATGCCGCTTCGGCGGACCGCGTCTTCTCGATGCTGATGGGCGATCAGGTCGAGCCCCGCCGGGCGTTCATCGAGGAGAACGCCCGGCTCGTGACCAACCTCGACGTGTAGAGGGAGGCGGATGTCCACGATCGACACCATCGGCGGCGGCAACATCGAGCCGCGCGGGCTCGAGGAGGAGATGCGCTCGGCGTACCTGGACTACGCCATGTCGGTCATCGTCGGCCGCGCCCTGCCCGACGTGCGGGACGGGCTGAAGCCGGTCCACCGCCGCGTGCTGCACGTGATGAACGAGCTCGGGTTGCAGCCCAACCGCAAGCACGTGAAGTGCGCGCAGATCGTCGGGGAGGTGATGGGCAAGTACCACCCTCACGGAGATTCGGCGATCTACGACACGCTCGTGCGCCTGGCCCAGCGCTTCTCCATGCGCTACCCGCTGATCGACGGCCACGGCAACTTCGGCAACATCGACGGCTACTCCGCGGCCGCGATGCGCTACACCGAGGCCCGCCTGGACCGTCTCGCCACCGAGATGCTGCGGGACATCGACGCCGAGACCGTCGACTTCGTCCCCACCTACGACGGCAGCCGTCAGGAGCCGGTCGTGCTCCCGGCGCGCTTCCCCAACCTACTGGTCAACGGCGGCTCGGGCATCGCCGTGGGGATGGCCACCAACATCCCGCCGCACAACCTGCGGGAGGTGATCGGCGCCACCGTCGCCTACATCGAGGACCCGACGATCGACGTCGACGGCCTGATGAAGCACATCAAGGGCCCCGACTTCCCCACCGCGGGCACTATCCTCGGCCGGGACGGCATCCGCGACGCCTATGCCACCGGACGTGGCCGCATCCGGGTGCAGGCCCAGGCCCATATCGAGCCGATCGGGCAGGGCAAGGAGGCGATCATCGTCACCGAGCTCCCCTACCAGGTGCGCAAGGGCGGCGACGGCGGTGTGATCCTCAAGATCCGGGACCTGGTCGTGGACAAGAAGATCTCGGAGATCAGCGACCTGCGTGACGAGTCCGACCGTCACGGGATGCGCATCGTAATCGAGCTCAAGCG
>JAABUQ010009251.1_pt1 | contig 13408 bp, 9 predicted proteins | sample 5560001 | NCBI WGS metagenome assembly JAABUQ01 (sample SAMN10711888, study PRJNA513371) | rock metagenome | isolation source: Antarctica rocks | place: Antarctica: Victoria Land, Finger Mt nord | collected 2015-12-18 | reverse complement strand
CTCACCGCTACTTACCGCAAGCCCTTCGATTTGATCTCAGAAACGGCGGTCCAGGCGGCCGAGCTGGCCCAGACCGAGCCCTTCACGGTGGTCGACGGGGTGGTTTCTGAGAACTGGCGGAGAGGGAGGGATTCGAACCCTCGAGGCGGTTGCCCGCCTACGGCATTTCCAGTGCCGCGCCCTCGACCGGACTAGGCGACCTCTCCTTCACGCTGCGACGTGTCAGTTTAGTCAGCCGCCTCCTCGCTGCCGTCCTGAGACCAGCGCGTGTGGAAGGCGCCAGACCTGTCCAGTCGGCGATAGCCGTGGGCGCCGAAGTAGTCACGCAAGCCCTGGATCAGGTTGGCGGGGCTCCGCTCCCGGCGGTAGCCGTCGTAGTACGCAAGGGCCGAGCTGAAGGCGGGCACAGGCACGCCCAACCCAACAGCGGCGCCCACCACCCGCCGCCAGGCTTCCTGCGCCTGGTTTACAGCGTCTCGGAAGTAAGGGGCCAGCAGCAGCTGAGGGAGCTCGCGGTCCTCGTCGTAGACGGCTTTGATGCGGTCCAGGAAACGGGCGCGGATGATGCAGCCACCGCGCCAGATCGTCGCTATCTGACCCAGGTCCAACTCCCAGCCATACTCTCGGGCGGCCGCTGTCAGCTGCTCGAAGCCCTGCGCGTAGGCCACCACCTTGGAGGCGTAAAGCGCCGTTCGGATGTCCTCCACCAACCCCTCGGTCGCCCTGCCGGCGGGACCCCGCAGCACTCGCGCGGCGGCCAACCGCTGCTTCTTCTGGGCCGACAGAGCGCGGGCGAACACCGCCTCTGTGATGGCGGTGACAGGCACCCCCAGCTCCAGTGCTGACTGCGAGGTCCAGCGGCCCGTACCCTTCTGCTCCGCCTCGTCCACTATCACGTCGACCAGCGGCTGACCGCTGGTGTTGTCGACTTTGGCCAGTACGGCGGCGGTGATCTGGATCAGGTACGAGTCCAGGTCGCCTTCGTTCCACTGCTGGAAAATTCGGGACTGCTCGGTCGCGCTCAGGCCGAGACCTGAGCGCATGAGGTCGTAGGCCTCGGCGATGAGCTGGATGTCGGCGTACTCGATGCCGTTGTGCACCATCTTCACGTAGTGACCGGCGCCATCCGCACCGATGTAGGCGCAGCAGGGCACGCCCTCGACCTGAGCCGCGATCTGCCTGAACACGGGCTCGACCCGCAGGTACGCCTCCCGGGTACCGCCCGGCATGAGGCTGGGTCCGTGGAGAGCGCCCTCCTCCCCACCGGAGACGCCGCTGCCGAGGAAGCTCAAGCCCGCCGCGTCGAGCTCTCGCGCCCGCCGCCGCGTGTCCTGGAAGAATGAGTTGCCTCCGTCGATCAGGATGTCCCCTGGAGCCAGATGCCGCCGCAGCTCGGTGATCGCGGCGTCCACCGGCTCGCCCGCCTTGACCATGAGCAGGATGGGTCGCGGCGGCTCGATGCTGGCCACGAATCCCGCAACGTCGCCGGCCGGGAGGAACGTCCCCTCGCCGCCGTGCTCGGCCAGGAGCCGGTCGGTCCTGACGCGAGTGCGGTTGTAGACCGCTACCGGCACGCCACGACTCGCGATGTTGCGGGCCAGGTTCTGCCCCATCACCGCCAAGCCGAACACCCCGAACCTCGCCTCAGCCTGGCGGGCGCTCACGCCAAGCACCCCAGGATCTGCAGGCCGCCGGGCCCAGCCACTATCGCCGCTTGGGTGAGGCCGCAGAACAGGCCGTGCTCGATCACCCCGGGCACGGACTTGAGGAGGGCTGCCGTCTGCTCGGGTTGCTTCAGTCCGCCGGCAAAGCTGAGGTCGAGGATGAGGTTGCCATTGTCAGTCAGATATGGCTGTTCGGTACCCCCGCGGAGCAGCCAGCTCGCGCCCAGCGCCTCCAGCCGGCGTGCGGTCTGCGGCCAGAGAAAGGGCGCCACCTCGACAGGTACCACTCCCCTCCCGAGCCGATCAACCAGCTTGGTGGCGTCGGCGATGACCACGAAGCGCTCCGCGTTGAGCGCCACCAGCTTCTCGCGGAACATGGCTCCGCCGCGGCCCTTGACGAGGCTCAGGTCGGGAGCGATCTCGTCCGCGCCGTCGACTGCCAGGTCCAGCGACCGGGGCAGGGCCGCCTCGACAGGCAGCATCTCCACTCCTGCCTCACGAGCCAGCTCAGCGCTGGCCAGAGAGGTGGCCAGACCCCGCAGGCGAAAGCCTCGCTCAGTGAGATCCCGCAACCCTGTGATGAAGTGGTGGGCTGTCGAACCAGTGCCCAGGCCCAGCAGCATTCCGTCTCCCACGAGCGCGAGGGCGCGCTCGGCGGCCGCACGCTTCCAGCGCTCGGGCTCAGCCTCCACAGGCCCTGCGCAGCTCCCGGATGCCTGCCGTCAGCGCGTCGGGATGGCCGAACACCGAGGTGCCCGCGACCAGCAACGTCGCACCTGCGGCGGCGCAGAGGGGTGCGCTGGCGGCGTCAATGCCGCCGTCCACCTCGATCTCAACGTCGGGCGCCAGATCGCGGACCCGGCCGATCTTGGCAGGGCTGGAGCCGATGAAGCGCTGGCCGCCAAAGCCAGGTTCCACAGTCATGACGAGAACCATGGGTACCAGATCCACCAGCTCCCGCAACATCTCCACAGGAGTGCCGGGGTTCAGCACCAGACCGGGCTGTGAACCCGCTTCCCGGATGGCTGTGAGGGTCCTGTAGAGCGAGGTGGTGGACTCGACCTGAACCAGTATGTAATCGGCGCCGGCCGAGGCGAAGGAGCTCACGTACTGCTCGGGCCGCTCCACCATCAGGTGCGCTTCCACCGTCAGGTCTGGTGCCGCTCGCTTGACAGCCCTCACCACATCCGGGCCGAAGGTCAGGTTGGGCACGAAGTGGCCGTCCATCACGTCGACCTGCACGCGCTCGCAGCCTGCGGCCTGTACCTCTCGCACCTGCTCCCCCAGCCGCGTCAGGTCAGCGGCCAGAATGGAGGGGACGATCTGGATCAAGCCCGGCCCAGCTCGCCGGCGGCGGCCCGATCCACCAGGTACTCGGCGCTCGGGATGAGGCCGGCCGGTACCTCCCCCCTGGCCGCCCGCGCCAGCGCCTCGCTCTTGTCGCCACCGGTGATCAGGAACACTGTGCGCCCTGCCCTGCGCAGTGTCTCCAGGCCCAGGCTGACGCGGTCGGGCGGTGGTTTAGGCGCGCCATGCACGGCTACGACGCTGGCCCCGCTCTTAAGGGCGGGGCTGCTCGGGAAGAGCGAGGCCGTGTGGCCGTCGGGGCCCATGCCGAGCAGGACCAGGTCCAGCGGTGCGAGGCCGTCGACCACCTGGGCGTAAGCGGCGGCAGCTTCCTCCGCCCCCAACTCCGCAGCCATTCGGTGCACAGTGGCGGGCTGGACTCGATCCAGCAGCGAACGGCGGGCCATCAGGTAGTTGCTTTCGGGGTGTTCGGGCGGCACGCAGCGCTCGTCGCCGAAGAGGATGGTGACCCGACCCCAGCTGACCGGCGCCTCGGCCAGGATCTGGTAGCAGCGGGCCGGCGTCGAACCCCCCGCCAACACCAGCGTACGAGCGCCGCCTTGTAGCGCCGCCGCCACCAGTCTGGCGCCCGCGCGAGCGACCGCCTCGGCGTCGTCGTGGACCTGGAGGTTCATCGGAGCGCGTCCTGCAGCTCTGCCGCCGCCGACAGCGAGCGCATGAAGACACGGTCTCGCCGGGCTACTGCCAGGGCCTGAACCAGGAGTTCCGACTCATCCTGCGGCGGCAGGGCCAACCGCTGCCGGATGGCCGGCTGGCCGGCCAGCTCGATGGTCATGTGAGCGTGGTCGTCCCGCTCCGGATGCAGCTCGATGATGTTGAGACAGCGGAGACCGCCGCTTTCCGCCTCCAGGCGAAGCCTCGTCGCCGTTCCCCTGGGCAGCGTGGTCCGGCCCGAGGAGCGCAGAGCCACCGGGATCAAAGCCCCGCCGGGCGCCTTGTAGATGGCGTCAGCGTGCTCGTCGGTCACCGCCGCTGCCCGCAACAAGCGCCAGCCAAGGGCGCCGGCGATCCAGCCGGTGAGCAGCGAACCTCCCACCCACGCTGCCTGCCCCTCTCCTGCGCAGTCGATGTCGAACCGCCCAATGCCGCGCAGCAGAACCCGTCGCTCGGGCGGCGAGAAGAACTGGCTGAGGCTTTCCCGCCAGGGCTGCTGCCGCGACCAATGCAGGTCAGCGAAGCCTATCCGGCCGCCGAGCCGATCGGCCAAGCCGGCGAACTCCAAAAAGGCAGTGGCCGGCTTCTCAAAGCCTGCTGAATCCACTATCAGCACGTCGCAGATGGCGAGGGCGTTGCGCAGGCCGCGCTCGCCCAGCGGGGGAGTCCCCGCCCACCAGAGGTACGTCGGCACGTCGGCGACCAGCAGTGGCTCGACAAAGCTCGCCAGATGGTCGGCCGCCGGGCCGCTCACGGCAAGGTAGATCTGCTCCCGCTGGATGGTCTCGCCGCGGACCAGCTGATGGGCTTCGGTGACGATCTCCGCGTCTAGATTTGGACGGCCCTTCTCCCCCGCTCGACGAATGACGACTGCGCGGAGAGGGTGGCTTGCCGCCATTCTCTCCACCACCTCCTGCGTCTCTTCGGCCCGCGCTTGGGAACCAACGCAGACCACCAGGTTCATGACGCTGTTGCGGGGATGGGGATGGCCCTGGTCCTCTGCTTCAGTGTGCGAGATGTCGTGATGAAGCTCGGCCAGATGGCTCAGCACGTCGCCCAGCGTGACCCCCTTGCCGCTCCAGCGGCGCTCCCGGACCCTATCGCTGTGCAGTTTGGCTACGGACGATGCCATTCGCGCCCGTCACCGGCCAGGAGCAGGTCCGAGGCCAATGGCCCCCAGCTGCCGGCGGCGTACGTCTCCAGCGGCGGCTCGTGCGCTCGCCAGCCGTCCTCGATCGGGTCGATCAAGCTCCAGGCGGTCTCCACCTCGTCGGAGCGGGTGAAGAGCGTGGGGTCGCCCAGCATGCAGTCGACCAGGAGGCGCTCGTAGGCATCTGGCGCGTCATCCAGGAACGAAGTGGTGTAGAGGAAGTCCATGTTCACGCTGCGAATGACAAGCCCGGCGGTGGGCACCTTGGCGCCAAAGCGCAGCGAGATCCCCTCCTCCGGCTGGATCCTGAGCACTATGGCATTGGGCTCCAGCTCGCGGCTTGCCTCGCGGCCGAAGGTGAGGTGCGGCGGCCGCTTGAACTGCACGCGTATCTCCGTCACCTGCTTCGGCAGCCGCTTGCCGGCCCGCAGGTAAAACGGCACTCCTGCCCAACGCCAGTTGTCGATCTGGAGCTTGATGGCGGCGTACGTCTCGGTCTCGGAATCCCTGGCGACGCTGTTCTCGTCGCGGTAGCCCGGCACCTCCTCGCCCAGCACCCAGCCCTGCTCGTACTGCGCTCGCACGGTCTGCGTGCGCACGTCCTCTGGGCTGAGCGGCCGCACAGCTCGCAGCACCTTCACCTTCTCATCCCTCACAGCCGTGGACTCGAAGGCCACAGGAGCCTCCATGGCCACCAGCGTCAGCAGCTGCAAGGCGTGGTTCTGGACGATGTCGCGGAGCGCTCCGGCGCGATCATAGTAGGCGCCCCGGTTCTCGACCCCGAGCGGCTCAGCGACAGTGATCTGCACGTGGTCCACCAGCTGGCAGTTCCAGACAGGTTCGAAGATGGAGTTGGCGAAGCGAAAGGCGAGGATGTTCTGGACTGTCTCCTTGCCAAGGTAGTGATCGATGCGGTAGAGGCTCTCCTCGGGAAAGACGCTGCGCAGAGTTTGGCCCAGCTCGCGGGCTGAGCGGAGGTCGGTTCCGAAAGGCTTCTCGACGATGATCCGGCGGTAGCCGGCACCGCGGTTCAGGCCCTGTGCCTTGAGCTGGTTGGCGATCATGCCGTAGGTCGGTGGCGGCGTGGCGCAGTAGAACACGACGTTGCCGCCCGTGTGGCGCGCCTTGTCGAGCTCTGACAACCGCTTCGCCAGGGCCTTGAAGTCGTCAGCCTTGCCGAAGTCCACTGGCAGATACTCCAGGTCTTTGGCGAAATCCTTGATCGCCTCCTTGTCGGCCGGCTGAGTCCGCGAATACTCGGCGATGGTGTCGATCCCCAGCCTGCGAAAGGCGTCGCTGTCCAGCTTGTCGATTGCGGCTCCGACGAGCATGAAGCCGGCCGGCAGGAGCCGGTTGCGGTGCAGGTTGTACAGCGCGGGCAGCAGCTTGCGATGACTCAGATCGCCGGTCGCGCCGAAGATGACCATCAGCGCCGGGGCCGCGGAGCGATACTCGCTCAGCCCTGCCGCCAGCCGGTTCTCAGGTAACTCCTCCGGTCGGCTGACCGGTGCGATCAGGTGGCCGTCGGCCCGACCGCCATTCGACTCGGCTCCCTCACCGGACTTTTTGGTTCGCGGTCGGGCCTTCCCCTTCACGGCCGCGTCGACTTCACCGCGTGGCCGCCGAACTGGTTTCGCATCATGGCCAGCATGCGGTCGGAGAAAGTGTCCTCCAGCCGGCTGCGGAATCTCTCGTAGAGCGCCATCGTGATGGTCGGCGAGGGAACCGCCTGCTCGACAGCTGCCAGCACGGTCCAGCGGCCTTCCCCCGTGTCCTCGACATAGCCCTTGATACCCTCGAGACCGGGATCCTTGGCCAGCCCGTCGGCGATCAGGTCCAGCAGCCACGAGCGCACCACGCTGCCCTCCCGCCAGGCTTCTGCGATCGCTCCCATGTCCATCCCGGGGAAGTGCTCAGCGGCCTGCATTATGTGGAAGCCCTCCGCATACGCCTGCATCAGCGCGTACTCGATGCCGTTGTGCACCATCTTGACGAAGTGGCCCGAGCCCTCCGGACCTGTATGAACCAGGCCGCCGCCCTCCGGCGCCAGAGCCTGGAAGATCGGCTCGCAGTGCTGGTAGGCGTCGTCGGGGCCACCGATCATCAGGCTGTAGCCGTTCTGCAGGCCCCAGATGCCGCCTGAGGTGCCCGCGTCGAGGTAGCTCAGCCCCCGCTGCTTCAGCACTTCGGCATCCTGCATCGCCAGCTTCCAGTTGGTGTTGCCGCCGTCGATGACCACGTCACCCCGCTGCCCCAGCTCGGAGAGCTTCTTGATGGTCTGGGAGGTCGGGTCGCCGGCTGGCACCATGACCCAGAAGATCCGGGGTCTCTCCCGAAGCTTGTCGGCCATCTCCTCCAGGCTGCCGGCCCCTTCCGCCCCGCCCTCCACCGCCTTCTGCACAGCATCTTGCGAGTGGTCGAAGGCAACCACCTGATGGCCGTGGCGGAGAAGCCGCGTGACCATATTGCCGCCCATCCGGCCGAGGCCGATCATGCCTATCTGCATAGTTGCGCTCCTTTGCGAAGTGAGTTCGGGGTCAGTTGCTCACCTTTTCGATGGCGGCCGCCAGCCCGGCCCAGGCGGTCCTTGGCGAGCTGCCCAAATTCACTCGCAGTACGGGCAGGCGACGGGACTGAAGCGACCGCAGGTCCCCCAACGCCTGCGCCTGCTTCAGAGTTGAGAAGCTGTAAGGCTCCCCCGGGATCGCGGCGTCCTTGGTGTCCTCCTGCACGATCTGCAGGAACAACCCGGTTGCCGGTCCGCCCTTGTGAAGCTGGCCCGTGGAGTGCAGGAAGCGGGGACCGTAGCCAGCGGTAGTGGCCAGCTTCGTCCGGTCCCGAACATGGGTGCGGATCCGGCGCAGCGCCGCCTCCGATTCACGACTGCGCGCTGTGTAGGCCATGACCGCGAAATAGGAGTTGGACTTAGCCGCCTTCAGCAACTTGGCTACCGCAGCGGCGGCTTGGCCGGGGCCGACCTGATCCACCGCCGGGAAGGCGCCTTCCTTCTGCCAGGCGGCCAGCGCTTTCTTCGTGTTGTCCTTGCTCTCCTGGACGTTGGGCTGGTCGAAAGGATTGATGCCCAACACCGAGCCTGCCAGCGCCGTGGCGATCTCCCAGAGCAGCATCTCGCCCGCCAGATCCAGCTCGTCGCGCAGGGTCAGGGTGATCACCGGCAGGCCGGCTTTCTCCAGTGCGGCAACAGCCGTGTTTTCGGGGTCCCGAGCCATCCGTGTGTAGACGAAGACCCGGTCCTGACCGTAAACGGCAGGGGGGCCGAGACTCTCCCCCTCGATCGGGATGATGCCTTTGCCCTGTTTGCCTGTGCTCTCGGCGACCAGCTGCTCCAACCAGTAGCCGAAGGTCGCCACCTTGGGGGACATCACCAGCGTCACCTTGTCCCTGCCGCGAGCGGCCAGCGTGCCCAGGGTGGCGCCGAGCCAAGCGCCCGGATTCTTCTCCACCGGCAGACCCGCATCGCACGCGTGGGCCATCTCTTCGGCTTTTTCTAGGAAGGCGGGCAGATCGACGCCCAGCAGCGCCGCGGGGACCAGACCGAAATAGGACAGCGCGGAATAGCGACCGCCGATGTCAGGCGGGTTGAGGAAGATCCAGCGGAAGTCCCGCTCGGCGGCCAGCTTCTCCAGGGAGCTGCCGGGATCGGTGATGACCGCGAAATTGCGCTCAGGCTTCTTGCTGCCTGACTCCTTCACCGCCTCCCAGAAGTAGGCGAGATGGGAGAGCGTCTCCAGAGTCCCACCCGACTTGCTGGCCGCGATGAAGAGGGTGTCTGCGGGGTCGATGCGGCGCCGCAGCGCCAGCAGCGAGCCGGGATCCGTGGTGTCGAGGACGTGGAATCGTGGCAGGCCTTTGCGGCCACCGAACGTTGCCCGGAAAACGTCTGGTGCCAGGCTGGAACCGCCCATACCGAGCAATACCACGTCCTCGTAGGTTCGGGCGTCGCGGGCTTTGCTGAGCAGGCCGGGCGCCTGCTCCTGCATCTTCTCAGCCACACTGAGCCAGCCCATCCACTTCTGCGGTTCGGTGCCCGCGACGAAGAGCGACGCGTCCTTCGACCAGAGCTTCTTTGGCGCTTCCCGCTTCTGGAGCTTGGCCACCGTCTCGTCCACTGCCGGCTGGAGCGTCCCCAGCGAGTGCCACATGCGCGGGCCGCGGCCGCTCTTGATCTCCTTGGCAGCGTCCTTCAGGGCGCCAAGGAGGCTCTCGAAGGACTTCTCGAAGGCGTCCACACCCTCCACCTCGAGCTGCCTCGTGATCTCCGTGAGCTCGATGCCGAGCGAGGCCAGCTCCGCCAGCTGCCGCATCGCCAGGTCCAGGTTCTCGTCCAGGCTCCGGCGAACCTCACCGTGCTCGCGGAAGGCGGCGAGGGTCGCGGGCGGCAGCGTGTCAACAGTGTCGGGTCCGATCAGCTCCTCCACGTACATGGTGTCGTGATAGCGCGGATCCTTGGTCGATGTGCTCGCCCAGAGACAGCGCTGGCGCTGGGCGCCCGCCTTCGCCAAGGCCTTCCAGCGGGGACCTGCGTGCAGTTGCTGGAAGTGCTGGTAGGCGGTCTTCGAATTGGCGATGGCTGCCTTGCCCAACAGGGCGGTCAGGCGCCGCCGCTCGGCGGGATCGTTGGTCGCCTGGATCCGCTCGGTAAGCAGTTTGTCAACTTTGGAATCGACCCGGCTCACGAAGAAGCTCGCGACGCTGGCTACCTGGCTCAGATCACCACCCTTCCTCTGCAGATCCTCCAACCCCGAGAGATACGCATTCACCACCTGGTCGTAGCGATCGATGGAGAAGATGAGCGTGACGTTGATGTTCACGCCCTCGCCGATCATCTGCCGGATCGCCGGCAGTCCCGGCTTCGTGGCAGGAATCTTGACCATCACGTTCGGGCGATCAGCCCGCCGCCACAGGTCGCGCGCGATGCCGACTGTCTTCTTGGTGTCTTGCGCAGCCACCGGTGAGACCTCGATGCTGACGTAGCCGTCGGCACCCCGGGTCTGGTCGTAGACCGGGCGGAAAACGTCCGCCGCGTCCCGGATGTCGTCGAGCATCAGTGCCCAGAGGATGTCGTCAGGCTTCTGACCGCTCTTGACCATCCGCACCAGCGCCTCGTCGTAATCGGTCGAGCCGGAGACGGCCTTCTCGAAGATGGTCGGGTTGGAGGTCACGCCTGTGACCCCCTCGTCCCGCAGGCGAGCGAGCTCGCCCGAAGTGATCAGCTGGCGTCGGATGTTGTCCAGCCAGAGGCTCTGGCCTTGCTTGTGAACCTGCTTCAAAGGGCTTGCCATGTTTCTAGCCCTCCTTGACCAGCTTTTTGGCGGCGGCGACTATGTGCTTGGCCGAGATCCCCGCCACGTCCAGCAGCTCCGCGGGGGTGCCGGAGGTCGGCAGACCACGCACTGCGCAGTGGGCCACCCGCGGCGGCTGCGGCTCGAGCGCCAGGGCCTCCATGACCGCGGCGCCCAAGCCGCCTTCGGGATAGTGGTCTTCGGCCACCACCAATCGCCCACCTGTGGCCTTGGCCGCCGTGCGGAGCGTCTTTCCATCTACAGGCTTCACGCTGTAGAGGTCGATGACGCGAGCCCTGATCCCCGCCCGGGCCAGATCGTCGGCCGCCGCCAGGCACTCGTGGAGGGTGACGCCGGCACCGATCAGCGCCACCTGATCGTCGTTGGACTTGCGCAGGACCTTGGCGCCCCCGACTGGAAACTCCTCGTCCGCGCCGTAGAGCACTGGGTAGCCACCTCGGGTGGTACGCATGAACACCACTCCCTCGGTCTCCGTCATCGCCGCTGTCAGCTTGGCCGCCGAGGTGGCGTCCGAAGGATAGAGGACGGTTGAGCCGCCGATCGCTCGCATCGAGCCAAGGTCCTCGAGCGCCATCTGGGAAGGCCCGTCCTGCCCGATCTCCACGCCCGCGTGCGAGCCGGCCAGCCGGATGTTCGCCTGCGAGATGGTCGCCATGCGGACAAAGTCGTAGGCCCGGCTGAAGAAGGCGGCAAACGTGCTGGCGAACGGCCTGTAGCCGCGCACACTCATGCCGACAGCGGCCGCCACCAGCATCTGCTCAGCGATGTACATCTCGAAGAAGCGCTCGGGGTATTTCTTGGCGAACTCGTCCGAGTGGGTGGAGTTGCTGACCTCTCCGTCCAGCGCCACCACATCCGGCAGCGCGCCCAAGGCCAGCAGCGCATCGCCATAGGCCTTGCGCGTCGGCACCTTGTCGCCCTTGTTGTACTTGGGCGGCTCCAGCTTGCCGGCTTTGGCTCGATGGGGCTGGCCAGCCCTGGGTTTCAGCGTCTTGACTGTGATGTCGCGTTCTCCGCCGAGCTCCTTGATCGCCCGCTCCGCCATGTCGGGCGGCAGCGGCTTGCCGTGCCAGCCGTCCTTATTCTCGATCTCACTGAAGCCCCTACCCTTCACCGTGCGAGCGATGATCACAGTCGGTCCGTCGGCGCCGCGCGCGTCGGCCAAGGCCTCGTCGATCTCCGCCAAGTCATGGCCGTCGATCTCGATGGCACGCGCGCCGAAGGCCCTGACCCGATCCCTGTAAACGTTGAGGTTCCAGCCGAACTCGGTTTCCCCGCGTTGGCCCAGGCGGTTCACGTCGAAAATCGCAGTGAAGTTGTTGAGTCCGTAGTGGCCTGCCTTGTCGAGACCTTCCCAGATGGAGCCCTCGGCGACTTCTGAATCGCCGCACAGCGTCCAAACGTGGTAGGGCAGCCGGTCCAGGTACTTGCCCGCCAGGGCCACGCCTACAGCTATCGGCAGGCCCTGGCCCAGCGAACCCGTCGCCACATCCACCCAGGGCAGGACCGGGGTGGGGTGCCCCTGAAGACGGGAACCGAGCTTGCGAAATGTCATTAGTTCTTTGTCGTCGATAGCGCCGGCAGCTTTGAAGACTGCGTAGACGAGCGGTGAGGCGTGCCCCTTGGAGAAGATCAGGTGATCGTTGGCCGGGTAGTCAGGCTGATTCCAGTCGTAGTGGAGATGCCGGCTCAGCAGCACAGCCAGGAGGTCGGCCGCGGACATCGAGGAGGTGGGATGGCCCGAGCCCGCCTCAGTGCTGCAGCGAATGGAGTCGATCCGCAGCTGGGCCGCCAGATCGCGCAGCGCGCCCAGTTCCTCGCCGGTCAGACTGGTGGTTGCAGTGGCCATGCGCTTGCTCCCTGTTGCTTCATGCCCCCGCCAGTTCGAGCGGGTTCGTTTCGAAGAGTTTCCAAATCACAAGTTACGCCACGCTGCACTCAGGTTTGCCGTCCGACGGGTGGCATGGCCCGCTCGCTCAGGCATGGGCAGGTGCCGCAGCAGCCGGCGGAGCGCCCTCGACCAACAGCCTGTAGAGCCGTGCCTGGCGGCGAGCCGCCTGACGATAAACGCTGTGGGTCTTGGGATCCGGCTCGTATACCTTGCCGCGCCGCGTGCCCAGCGCCGGCTTTAGGCCCAGGTGCTGCAGCGCAAGCAGGGCGGCGCCGTGGCTCGAGGCTTCGAATGACTCCGAGACGGACACCGGCTTACCGACCGCGTCAGCCATGATCTGCGACCACAGCGGCGAGGCATGCAGCGCGCCGCCACTGGCCACCAACGTCTTGGCGCCGGGCACCGTCCGGTCAAGCGCCCTGTCGACCTGCGCGAACTGCAGCGCCACGGCTTCGAGTCCGCTGCGAGCGATGTGGTAGGCGGTTGTGGCCTGCGTTAGGCGGGCCAGCGAGCCAGTGGCATGAAGTGCGAAGCCAGGGCTGCGTTCGCCCGCCAACAGCGTCAGGAAGTCGGGTCCGGAGGCCGGCTCCAGCCGAGCCAGGCGCTCCTCTAGGCCCTCCCGCTCCAGGCGCAGGTTGCTCTGCATCCAGGCCCACAGGTTGCCCCCGTTGCTGAGGGCCCCGCCGACCACATAACGCCGCTCATCCAGCAAGTAGCACCAGACACCCTTGGCCAGAGGTGGCCGTCTATCGGTCATCACCCGGAGCGCGCCCGAGGTGCCGATGGTCAGCGCGCGCACGCTCGGCTCGGTGCAGCCGCTGCCCAGGTTCGCAAGCGCGCCGTCGCCGCGGGCGGTCAGAAACGGCACCCCGGCAAGTTGGGGCCAGCGCCGCCGGTACTGGGGCTTCAGCCCGCTCAGCAGTTCGGTTTCCGCTGGCACGCGCTCGGGCGAAATCCGCAGCTCTTGGAGCAGCTCTTGATCCAGGCCGCCCGCCAGCCTTCGCAATCCGGTCCCCGAGGCCATCGAGGCGCTGGTCGTCAGCTCGCCGAACCAGCGCAGATAGAGGTAGTCACCGATGGAAACCCAGTGCCGAGTCCGCCCCCACGCCCCGCCTCCCGCCTGGCGGAGCCAGGCCAGCTTGGCGGGCCAGTAGCTGGGGTGGAGGGGGCAGCCCGTCCGGCGGCGCACAGCTTCCCCGTTGAGGTCGCGGCGGAGGCGCTCAGCCTGGCGCCAGCTGCGTGTATCCGACCAGAGAATGATCGGCGTGGTCGGCTGGCACTGTCTGTCCAGCCCCTGGAGGCCGTGCCAGAAAGTGGAGATTCCCAGCGCCGCCGGCTCTGCCTGCTTGCCTGCCTG
>JAABUQ010009250.1_pt1 | contig 13409 bp, 23 predicted proteins | sample 5560001 | NCBI WGS metagenome assembly JAABUQ01 (sample SAMN10711888, study PRJNA513371) | rock metagenome | isolation source: Antarctica rocks | place: Antarctica: Victoria Land, Finger Mt nord | collected 2015-12-18 | reverse complement strand
CCCCCCGCCGACGCCGGCAAGCTCGTCGCCGACGAGGGCCGCGCCGCCGGCGGCGTGTCCTGCGACACCTACTGGGACTACTGCCGCTACATGGGCTTCCCAATGGCCACGTTTATCGCCGCCGCGCTGTTCGTCGGCCAGGCCGCCTCGCTGGGCGCGGAGTACTGGGTGATCAGCTGGAGCGCGGCGTCGCCCGCGCGCCAGGCCGACCTGTTCTGGCTCTGGGGCTACGCGGCGCTGACGGCGGCCGTGGTCGTCATCTCGGTCGTCCGCGCGCTCGCGTTTTTCGAGAGCACGTTCCACGCGGCGACGCGCATGAACCTGGAGATGAGCGCGCGCGTGCTGCGCGCGCCGCTGGCGTTCTTCCACACCAACCCGGCCGGCCGCGTGCTCAACCGCTTCTCCAAGGACCAGGGCGCCGCGGACGACCTGCTGCCGCAGGCGCGCGCGCGGCCGCCGCGCCCGCCGCGGCGGCGCTGGGCCCTGTCTGTGGGAACCGGCAGAGGAGCTTGCGACAGGCCGGGTCCACAAGGTATCATCCGCAAAGGTCAGCGATGCAGCTCAGCGTGGTCCAAATATAAGCGGTGAGGCTGCTTTAGTTGCAGGGCTCCTTCTCAGTTCTAGCGGGGCAGGTTGAGCATGGCGACCTTGGCGAGCTTGGGCCTGTCTGTGAGCCTGTGCATCAGGCTTTGTAACATGCGCACGCGCCTCCCGCGCGCTGCCGCCGAGCGAGCACCTGCGGCCGCAGGTGCTGTTTGACGCCGTGCAATCGCTCTTCATGGTCGTGGGTGCGGGCCGTCCTCGCGTCCTTGCAGCCCGCTCTGCCTGCCTGGCGGTGTTCAGCTTGCGCTGCTCCTGGGCCCCGCTTTCAGGGGTAGGGTTAGGGTAACCGTACAATAAATGCTCCCCTTGCCGTCCATCACGCTTTCCAGACCAAGCGCTCCTGGCTGCATTGCTGTGACGACAGCTGCTTGCGAGTGCCGCAAGCGATGCCGAGCTGCCCGTCGACCGGCCTCCTGCCGCGCGCCGACCTGTACCCTACCCTATGTGGCCTGCAGGGGCGATCCTGCTGGTGGTCATTGCGGTCCCCTGGGTCCTCCCGATCCTGCTGCCGCTCATCATCGGCTTTGTCTGGTGCGCCGCGCCCCCCAGCGCCCGCTCGTCCTGCCTGGCTGTGCCCGCCCCTGCTGCCGGCTGGTTACCCTCTGGCTGTTGCCGGTCAGCATGCGCCTGGCAGCTGCTGCCTGGTGTGCAAGGTGTGGCGCTCGCTAGCTGCCTCAGCAGGCACGCATGCACCAGCAGGTGATGGCTGATGCAGCACCTGTCGCCTGAGAGGAGTGTGCAAGTCGGCGGGACCTAGGGTTAGGGTAAGGTAGATAGGTGCTTGCTGATGCTGGACCAGACGCCTGGGAGGAGTGCTGTACTCTGCGGGGCCTTACGCAATTGGCCTCACTGGCCTGGCTGACAATGCATTGGCGGTCCGTGTGCAAAATGTCTCAATGTCAAAGCGTGTGCACCGGCGTGAGCAGGTGCCGGGGCATCTACATGAAGGCCAGCAGGGAGGTCAAGCGCTTTGACAACACGACGCGCTCGCCGGTGTACGCGTACGTGTCTGCCACCCTCAAGGCGCGCGCCTGGCGACGCTCCTGGCGCTGGCTCTGCCTGGGGCCTGCCCCGCACCACAACTGGTGTGCAGGCGACGGAGGCAGGCATGCGCTAGGCCAGACCAGCAGCCGGGGCATGCCAACAGCTGTAAAACCCCTGACCCTAAATCAGGGTCCCCGCGCGCGCGCAGGGCCTGCCGACCATCCGCGCCTTTGGCGCCCAGGCGCGCTTCCGCCGCCTGTTCACGGCCGCGCTGGACGACAACGGCGCCTGGTGGTTTGCGTTCCTGTCCACCGCGCGCTGGGTCGGCTTCCGCCTGGACATGATCGCCTCGGTCATCCTCACCGCCGGCTGCATCCTGGCCATGGCCATCTACTCCAAGGCGCGCGCCGCCGCCGCTGATGCTGTGCGTTTGCATGCGGACAAGAGTCAGAGTCTGTGACCGCGTGTTTGGCGCGTTCTGTGATTCGGCTCTGTGCCTCTGCGCGCGTGGCGGACCAATGATTGCTGTCTAGACTGCTGAGCGACATGAATCCATCAGGCCGCCACCGCGCCTGCCCCTCTCCGTGCATTTGCAGCTGCCTCTTGGCTGGCCCTTGGCGGGCGTGCTCCCGCCCCGGCCAGGCGCCGCCGCGGCCGGCGGGCCTGGCGCTGGGCGAGCGCCCAGTCTGAGCGGCGCCGCGCAGCGAGCGGGTCTCGTCACCGCCGTGTTTGCGCCATCTGGCGCTTTACTGTGTCCCGGCCGCCGCAGAGCAGCGCGCTTTCACTCCGGCGGGGTGTTGCCCCGGCTGCAGTTGAGCGGCGCGCGCGCGCTCTGGCCAGGTGTCGCCGCGGCTGGTGGGCCTGGCGCTGGGCCAGGTGCTCAACTTGAGCGGGACCATGCAGTGGGCGGTGCGGCAGAGCGCGGAGGCCGAGAACAACATGACCAGCATCGAGCGCCTGCTGGAGTACACGCGGCTGCCGCAGGCGCGCCGCCCGTGGCCCACCCTACCCAAATTCCTGTCGAGCGCCTGCTGGAGTGCACGCGGCTGCCGCAGGCGCGCCGCGCATGCGGTGCATCTGTCACAGGGTGCTCAGTCAGTTTTACACAGCTAGGGCACTCTCGGGCATGGAAGAGGGACCGCGTTGCCCCATATATGATCACAGAGCTAGGCGCAGCGGAAGGCGACCGTCTGTGCTGCGCTGCTGGTAGTGTCATGGCCGGTGAGCGCTTGCTTGCGCTCTGGGAGCGGGGCTGAGGGGCCCGCGCGAGCGGCGGAACGCGAGGGCGCCGTCGTTGGGCAACCGTGCGGCGCAGACTGCTGCGGGGTGGGGACCCGGAGTCACTCCCGGATTCGGCACTAGGGCGCTTCAGGAGTCGGCGCCAGGGAGCGTTTGGGGTTATAGGGTTAGGGTAGGAATAGGGTATGGGGTATGGGGCGCCGTTTGGTAGTCAACGCCGGGGATGTGTCCGCGACGCTCCGCAGCCCTCCCGGGCGCCCTGAACCAGCACTCGCTCGAGCAAGCTTGACGCCGGAGCTCGCGCCGCAGGAGCCCCCGCGCGTGGAGGAGGGCGGCGGCGCGCCGCCGCCGGGCTGGCCGGGCGACGGCCGCATAGAGTACCAGAATGTGGCCGCCGTGTACCGCAAGGGACTCCCGCCCGTGCTGCGCGACCTGACTTTCACCATCCCGGTGTGCTGGCTTGCTGCCGCCCTTCTTCTGGGATTTGTGGAGCAACCATCTAACAGTTGGTTGGCAGCGCCACCTGCACTCTGTGCTGTTTGAGTCATTTGAAATGCTCATTGACAGCAGGTCAGGAGCACAAAGTCGGATGCATGTCTCTCAACGCCTGCGCACACCCCTGCTCTGATGCATGTGTGAGACGTGCATTGCTGCTGCGCAGGGCGGCGCATCGTGCGGCGTGGTGGGCCGCACCGGCAGCGGCAAGTCGTCGCTTATGCTCACGCTGTTCCGCCTGATCGACGTCACCGCCGGCCGAATCCTGCTCGGCGGCGTCGACACCGCCTCGGTCGGTCTGGACGCGCTGCGCTCGCACCTGGCGATCATCCCCCAGGCGCGCGGCGTTGCTGTGCGAACAGACTGTCTCATTGCGGGCAAGAGCGCTGCGAGTACCTCCAACGGACGCCCCGGGGTTGCGCCGAGTGTGGTCCACACCAGTTTGCATGCTTTCCTTTCTTGAAATGTCCAGGTGTGGTGGTCAGGGCAGGGTGCAGGAACGTGCACATGCTGCCACCCTGCCAATGCAGGCCCACGCGCGCGGCCGAGCACATCGCGCGTCACGGTCCGTCGCCGGCGCGCAGGACCCGGTGCTGTTCAGCGGGTCGCTGCGCAGCAACATGGACCCGGCCGGCACGCAGCCAGATGCGGCGCTCTGGGCCGCGCTGAAGGCGGTGCAGCTGGGCGGTGCGGTGGCGCGGCTGGGCGGCCTGGACGCGCGCATGGCCGAGGCCGGCGACAACCTGTCGGTCGGCCAGCGGCAGCTCTTCTGCCTGGCCAGGCGCGCTCGCGCGCACAGTATATGATTAGGAATAGGGTTATAGGGTCAGGGATAGGGTAGGGATTGTGCGCGCCTGTGGTCCAGAAATGGAAAGGCATGGTGCGCAGTGGCATTGTGGTGGGGCTGCTGGCAGCGGCTGCTGTGGGGCCGCCGGGCTGTTGTGGACGCTCAAGGGCGCATTACAACGCTCCGAGTAAGCACAGGATGAAAGCAAGCATGCATGCTGGGGTATGTGGGCCGAGCGGGCCATGCTGGCCATGCTGGGCGACATACCCAAGCCCCTGCATTTCTGTGCTCTGTTGGCCAGGCAAGCACCAAACAGGCTTCTGTCATGGATGCAAGCAACTCTCAGGTGCCTGCCCCCCACTGAGCATGGCGCCCGGCGGCGCAGGGCGCTGCTGGCGGACGCGGCGGTCCTGGCGCTGGACGAGGCGACCGCCAATGTCGACCGCGCGACCGACGCAACCATCCAGCGCGCGCTGCGCGCGGCCATTGCGGGCGGCGTGGGGCGGCCGCGCCGCACGTTGCTCGTCATCGCGCACCGCATCGACACCATGTGCGCGCCCATCGCGCTGCCTCGGCACGTGGCAGGCAGCGTGGCGAGCGGCGCGCGCTGCATACATGCTGCGGGCGTTGCGGGCTGGTCGCAGGGCGCCTTGCCTGGCCATTGTGGTGATTGCATGCAGGCCAAGGGGAGAATCCATGTCTTGCAAAGCAGAGAAGGCCGCCAGGGGATGCCGCACTTGGCAGCCCAGCATGACAGCGACACGCCTCCCCCACTCCTCCTCGGTCTGCCCCACCTTGATATGCATGTACCGCGTGCATGCTGAACGTACGGCGCTGCTCACAATAGGGTAGTCAATTTTCTTGCGTGTCGGTCACATGCGCACTGCTAACGCATTACATGCGTGTCACTGATCGGAGCCCGCTTTCTCGCGGCGCAGCATGGACTGCGACACGCTGCTGGTGCTGTCGGCGGGCCGGCTGGTCGAGCAGGGCGCGCCGTCCGAGCTTGCGGAGCGCCCCGGCGGCGCGTTTGCGCGGCTCGCGCGCGCGGCCAAGGCTGCGACGCCGTAGGCAGCTGGGAATGGGGTACCCGCATGTATATTGTGCTGAGCTGCCACAGGGTCAGACGCCCGGGCACAAAGGGAGGACCGGGCAATGCAGTTTAGACTGTGCAGATGCGCAGGTGGCCACGCTGCATAGTGGACGCCGCAGGGCGCCAGGCAGACCTGCGTACTGGCGTTCCGGGTGGCATCATGTTCTAATCCTGCGTGCAGGGGAGGCCAAGTTCTGTTCTTTTCTTTCACCTTTTCTTACCAGGTCTTGCTTATTTTTCAATGCGCCTGCCAAGGCCAGGGCAAGTTGCGCAACAGATAGTTGGCTGTCCAGCAGTGCCCTGGCATGTTATGCTGCGGCTTAGACAGGCGACATGAAGGGCAACCCTGAATGACAGTAGTCTTGAAGCCATCCGTAAATTGTATGGGTCGTTGTGACTGTGCTGCTGGGTTGCATAACAGCAGGCAAATCCTGGTCTTCTTTTTATGCAGCAGATAGTGAAATTTTAAAGGTCCATGCGAGCATGTTCTCTGCAAATCGTAGCTACGCTCGATGACCGACTATGGCATAAATTTGCCAGGCTTGGGTGGGTGGTAGTGTTTTCTAGCACCACCATTACTCAGCTGCTCTTGAGTCAGGCAGGGGGCGTGACGCTTTCACTGCATGCCAAGCTCCGGCATCGTGAGGTAGGCGGCCTAATTTAGGCCACCCTAGCTAGAAAGGACAATTGACATGCTTTGCAACCTTGCTATCCATACCCGGCACTCAAAAAAGGTTTGTTATACAGGGAAAGTCATGCCTCTGATGCCCCAAGTCCTGCCCCCCTGCTAGCACTGCCAGTCACCACAGTTGCACTTCTCACAGGTCTGATCAGTTCCAACACCTCATATTCTTGTCTGGGGTCAGTGCTGTGATAGTATTGGGGGCATGTTTAGCAGACGCCCAGGCCACCCTTACTGAGCCGCGCCAGATGCTGTGAATAACATCATGCTGACCTGGGTGGTGAGCCCCGGAGCCTGGCGGCGTCGCCGGTCGCCATGAAGTCCCGCGCGCGCCACGCAACTTTCTCCTCCGCCATCGCGTCCTCGACGATGTCGGCGCCCGTCGGCGGGCCCCCCGCCGCGCCGGCCGCCCTGTCGGGCGCCGCCCCGACGGCCACCGCGGACACGGGCAGGGGCTGCACGCCCGCGGCCGCGAACCCACGCCCCGTCGCGCCGCCGCCGCCTGCCGCCGCCGCCGACGCTGGAGGCGGCGGCATGCCAGCTCCCGCGAGCCCCGCCCCGGCCGCGCCGCTGCCGCTCGCAGCTGCTGCTGCAGCCGCTGCGGCCGAGGGCGCTACAGGGGCTGGTCGCGCCTGCGCAGCTGCGCTGGTACTGCTCGGCGCGGCAGCCAGCTGATCGCCGGGCAGTTGCAGGAGTCTGGACGTCAGGGGTCTGCGAGAAGCCGTTGATGAATCAGTGTGCTATCACACGGCGTACTGGCCATTGGCGCAGCTGGGAAGGAGACTTGGCAGCTGACTAGCGCCTAGTTCTATGCCCGGTCAACCCGTCTTGTTTGGGAAGGATCACATGGTGCCTGTTGTTCGGCGCGGACTGTTGGGGCGACTGCCCAGCGGCAGGCCCAGGGTAGCAGAATGGCAAAGGTTGCACAATAAAAAACTTCATGAGAGGGTTGCCTTGCTTTTAATGACGCAGGGCAGGACAGGTCACACATGTTGAGAAGAAGGCTGGCATGCAGTCTTGGTGCGCAAGGACAACCCCTGCTGTATGCTGACTGCAATGCACTGTAGTGGAAAGCGCTGGCGTGCAGCACGCTCTGCACCAGGATGGCAGCGCGAAACTTGTCCCGGCCTGCCGCTGCAAGGTGGCAAACGTTGAGAGGTTGCTCAGGACGCACCCGGGGTTGCTCAGGCTGATGCCGGCGCGCAGCTCCGCGCGGATGGCTTTGAGCTGGCGTAGGCCGGTCTGGAGCTCATTGTGGACCTGAACGGGCAGGCACAGGCTCGAGTCTGAGTTACTTGTGACATAATTGGACGCTCTGCAGCTCACGCCTTTTTTGAAGCACACCTGTGTCAGCTCTGTCTGGTCTGAAAACGCCCCAAACGATCTACGTGCGCGCGAGACGTAAGCGGAGGCGCTGCCGGTCAGGCGGCCCAGGTAGCGCGCCATGACAGGCAAGTCCTTGGGGCCTGCACGTGCACAGTGCACATCGTCAAGGAACTTCAACACCAAAACTAAAAAACAACTGCAGGGGAAGTATGTAGGAGGCGCACCTAGTACAAGAGAAAATACACCAAGAGCAATAAAGAGCTCCCCAAAGGTCAAACTCATGGCTGGCCAGAACTGAAGTCGCTCAGCAAAAGTTCGCTGTCACATACGGCCATCGGGAAGCAAGATGCTGACGTGACACAGGAACTTTGCGTCTACGCCTTCCGCAGACATATTCAAGGCAGACGGTCGTACAGGGCCACTGTGCATGAAGCAAGGGCTGAAGTGGGTGAAATGCTGGGTGGCAGTAGAGAAACACACCTGCCCAAGTCGCATATAATTCAAGGCTCAAACTCGACATGGCCTGTGTAATGAGTATGCATGACTTACACATGACTTATATGCATGACTTATAGCCCTTTATCACCCACCTTTGGAGAGCTGGGGCGTCAGAGAGACGTAGCTCTCCTTGTACAACACAGTCCATGTGGCCGGGATGGATAGCAAGGTTGCAAAGCGTGTCATTGGTTCTATCTAGCTAGGGCGGCCTAAAGCAGAGTGCCGGGAGTCTGCATTCATTGGCATGCAGTGAAAGGAAATGCGTCCAGACCCCCGCCTGACTGAGAGCAGCTGGGTAATTGTGGTCCTAGAATATACTACCACCCACCGGTGTCTATCACATCTATGCCATGGTCCGTCATCAAGCATAGCTATGGTCTGCAGAGCACATGCTAGCCATGGGCCATACAACAGCGATACTCACTGTCTGCAGCATCATAACAAAACTAGGATCCGGCTGGCGTTATGCAACCCAGCAGCACAGTAATATCGACCCGTACAAGTAGCAAATGCCTACAAACAATATTGTCAAATAGTTCTCATTGTGCCTCAATTGCCTGACTTAGCCGCAGCATGACAAGCTAGGGCACTGATGGACATGCGCCTATTTTGATCAAATTGCACTGGCCTAGGCAGGCGCCTTTGCACAAAAGCGAGAGCTAATAAGGAAGAATTCAACAAGGATAAAAACTTTGCCTTACCTGCACTCAGAATTCAACCAAATGGGTTGTCTGGTCATCCATTTGTGCCCGGGCGTCCCCATGGTATGTGCCCGGGCGTCCCTATGGCACAATTTCCGTGCTGAGGCTTGCCCCACCTGCCTATGGCGCCGCAGCCTTGGCCGCGCGCGCGAGCCGCGCGAACGCGCCGCCGGGGCGCTCCGCCAGCTTGGCGGGCGCGCCCTGCTCCACCAGCCGGCCCGCCGACAGCACCAGCAGCGTGTCACAGTCCATGCTGCGCCACAAGGAGTGTGCTCCACTTAGTGACAATCATGTACCGCATCAGCACTGCGCATATGGCCGACAAGCAAGACGCAATGTTTGTGAGCGGTATTTTCCGCATGCGGTCAATGCATTCCAGGTGGGGCCGAGCGAGGAGGTGCGGGGGAGGCGCATTGCATGGCATGCTAGGGCTGCCAAGGGCGAATTTTCTTAGCAGCTTCTCTGCTTCGCAGGGCAGGGGGTTCTCTCCTTCACCACGAAATTACCATGTTGGCCAGGCAGGGGGCCCTGCAGCTTGCCCGCGACGCCCGCAGCATGTTGCAGCGCGTCCCGCTCGCCACGCTGCCCGCCTCACGCCGAGCAACAGCGCCGAGCGCACATGGTGTCGATGCGGTGCGCGATGACGAGCAGCGTGCGGCGCGGCCGCCCCGCGCCGCCCGCGATGGCCGCGCGCAGCGCGCGCTGGATGGTCGCGTCGGTTGCACGGTCCACGTTGGCGGTCGCCTCGTCCAGCGCGAGGACCGCCGCGTCCGCCAGCAGCGCCCTGCCGCGGCCGGCGCCATGCTCAGGGGGGCCCAGGCGAGAATTTGGAGACTGTTTGTGTTCACGACAGGAGCCTGTTTGGCGCTCGCCTGGCCAGCACAGTACAGCCAAGGCAGGGGCTTGGCTGGGTATGGCCAGGGTGGGCCATACCCAGGGGTTGGGTATGGCCGCCCAGCATGGCCAGCTTGGCGCGCCATGCCTCTTCACTAGACAGTGTAGACACATGAATGAATGATTTTTTTTTTTTTTATGAATGAAGAGCATCACCGGGGGCCCTAGCCCGATGGCCCCCTCAGCTGTGTGGTGATAGCCTGTCAGCCAACTAGGGCTGTTTAGGCACAAGCACAGGCACGCTTACACTCTATACCCTATCATGATAACCCTAACCCTAATGTGTAACGTGCGCGGTGGGCGCGCCTGGCCAGGCAGAATAGCTGCCGCTGGCCGACCGACAGGTTGTCGCCGGCCTCGGCCATGCGCGCATCCAGGCCGCCCAGCCATGCCACCGCGCCGCCCAGCTGCACCGCCTTCAGCGCGGCCCAGAGCGACGCGTCCGGCTGCGTGCCGGCCGGGTCCATGTTGCTGCGCAGCGACCCGCTGAACAGCACCGGGTCCTGCGCGCCGGCGGCCCGTCGTGACGCGCGGCTCGGCCGGCTGCGCGCCCGGGCCCGCACCGGCGGCATGTGCGTCGGCAGCTTGTGCATGTTCTTGCACCCTGTCCTGACCAAAGACTGGACCTGGACACCTTAAAGCAAGGCATGCATGTAGCCTGGTGCGGAACAGTTTTACACAACCTTGGGGCATTCGTTAGACACGTTTGCAGCACCTCTTGCCGGCCAGTAGGCAGTCTGTTCGCGCAGCGCAGCCGCGCGCCTGGGGGATGATGGCCAGGTGCGAGCGCAGCACGTCCAGGCCGACCGAGGCGATGTCGATGCCGCCGAGCAGGATGCGGCCGGCAGTGACGTCGATCAGGCGGAACAGCGTGAGCATCAGCGACGACTTGCCGCTGCCGGTGCGGCCCACCACGCCGCACGACGCGCTGCCCTGCGCGCCAACAACATACGGAACAACCTCATACATGCATCAGAGCAGGGGCGTGCGGAGGCATTACAATACCGGCATGCGACTTTGTTCTCCGCACCTGCTGTCTAGGAGCATTTTTAAGGTGCTCAACACTGCGGAGGGCAGGCGGCGCTGCCGACCAACGCAACTCCCACAAGAAAGACGACAACAAGCAACACAGCGCACCGGGATGGTGAAGGTCAGATCGCGCAGCACCGGCGGGAGCCCCTTGCGGTACACCGCGGCCACGCCCTGGTACTCGATGCACCCGTTGCCCGGCCAGCCTGGCGGCGGCGCGCCGCCGCCCTCCTCCATGCGCGGGGGCTCCTGCCACGCGGGCTATGGCGTAAAGCTTCCTCGGGCAAAAGTTGGTTCAAGACGCCCATCACAAGGCTTGCGGATCAACGCAAACCTTTTCCCAACGCATTGCCTCCAAACGCGCCGTAGCGCTGACTCCGGAGCCGTCTCTGACCCGCAGCTGTCCCCTGCTTGCAGCAGTCTGCAACGCACAACTGCCCATGGGCGGGCACCCTTGCATATTGCCGCTCGCGCCGCCCCTCTGCTCCCTTTCCAGACCGTCAGCAAGCACTTGCCGTCCGCAACGCTGCCGGCAGAGCAGCACAGTCGGCCGCCGTGCTCTGTGTGTACAGGTGGGCCAATGCGGTCCCTCTGTACTGGACCCCAAGAGTGCCCTAGCTGTACACGCGACGACTGAGCATCCTGTGACAGGTGCACCGCGCGCGAAATGCGCCTGCGGCAGCCGCGTGCGCTCCAGCAGGCGCTTGACAGGGTTATGATAGGGTAGAGTCAGGCCATGGGCGGCGCCTGCGGGCAGCCGCGTGTACACCAGCAAGCACATGACAGTATGAGGGCAGGGTAGGGTCGGGCCACAAGGCCGCGCGCCTGCGGCAGCCGCGTGTACTCCAGCAGGCGCTCGATGCTGGTCATGTTGTTCTCGGCCTCCGTGCTCTGCCGCACCGCCAGTTGCATGGTCCCGCTCAGGTTGAGCACCTGGCCCAGCGCCAGCCCCACCAGGCGCGGCGAGACCTGCCCGGAGCGCGCGCGTGCCGCTCAGCAGCGGCCGGGGCGACGCCTTGCCGGAGCGGCAGCGCGCTACGCTGCAGCGGCTGGGACACAACAAAGCGCCCAGAGGAGCGGGCGCAGCGGTGACCTGAACAGGCCTGTGTCACTGCTCGGCAGTCTGAGCGAGAATGAGGGTTTACCCAGCGCGCAGTTCACAGAATCGCACCAAACACGCGGTCAGAAACTGTGGCTCTGTCACGGGGGCAGACGCAGAGCACAAGCGGCAGCGGCACGCGCCTTTGAGTAGATGGCCATGGTCAGGATGCAGCCGGCGGTGAGGATGACCGAGGCAATCATGTCCAGGCGGAAGCCGACCCAGCGCGCGGTGGACAGGAACGCAAACCACCAGGCGCCATTGTTGTCCAGCGCGGCCGTGAACAGGCGCCGGAAGCGCGCCTGGGCGCCGAAGGCGCGGATGGTCGGCAGGCCCTGCGGACGTGTGTAGGGTTAGCTGTAGGGTTGCAGGGACGTTGAGCGCGCGCCTCACACTTGTGGGCGTTGCCCCCGGCCTAGCGCGGTCGTGCCTCCGTCCCCTGCACACCAGTGCAGTGCAGGGGAGGCCCTGGGCGGAGCCAGCGCCATGAGCTTCGATGCGCGCGCGCCTTGAGGGTGGCGGACACGTACGCGTACACCGGCGAGCGCGTCGTGTTGTCAAAGCGCTTGACCTCCCTGCTGGCCTTCATGTAGATGCCCCGGCACCTGCTCGCGCGGGCACACACGCTTTGGGGGTTGAGTAGTTTGCACGCGGACCGCGGATGTCGGCCAGGCCAGTGAGGCCACTTGCAAAAGCCGCACAGAGCTGACGCTCCTCTCGGGCGTCTGGTCCAGAGGTAATCGAACCCTAACCTGCTGGTGCATGCATGCCTGCTGAAGCAGTCGGCAACTGCCATACCTTGCACATCAAGCAGCAGCTGCCAGGCGTCCACAGTCATGGACAGAGCCCGGTAGGACACGCGGTGTTGGGCGGCGCTGCGCACCAGATGAAGCCGATGATGAGCGGCAGCAGGATGGGCAGGACCCAGGGCACCGCGATGACCACCAAGAGGATTGCCCCTGCAGGCAGCACAGGGGAGGGCACAGGTTGGCAGCATCAGGAGGCCGGGCAGTGGGCAGCTCGGCACCGGTTGCGGCACTAGCAGAAAGCCATCGTCGCAGCGATGCAGCCAGGAGCGCTTGGTCTGAAAAGCATGACGGAGAGCAAGGGGAGCACTTATCGTGCGAATGGGGAGCCCGGGTGCAGCGTAAGCTGGGCACTGCCGGGCAGGCAGAGCGGGCTGCAAGGGCGCAAGGAGGGCCCGCACCTGCGACCATAAAGAGCGACTGCACGGCAACAAACAGCACCTGCGCCGCATGCGGTCACTCGGCAGCACCGCACGAGACGCACGAGACGCGCAATAATACCCAACCTAATACATGACTTTGATTACAGGCAGGCCCACGCACGCATGGGCCGCCACGCTCAACCCGGCTTGCTAGACTGTGGAGGCCCTGCAGCGGACCAGCGTCGCTACCCTGCTTCTCTGCAGCCGACAACTTGTGGACCAGGCACGTTCGGGTGTCGCAAACCCTCCTGCGTTTCCTCATGAAAACGAGGCCTAGCAGTGGCGCGACGGCCGCGCGCGCGCCTGCGGCAGCAGGTCGTCCGCGGCGCCCTGGTCCTTGGAGAAGCGGTTGAGCACGCGGCCGGCCGGGTTGGTGTGGAAGAATGCTAGCGGCGCGCGCAGCACGCGCGCGCTCATCTCCAGGTTCATGCGCGTCGCCGCATGAAACGTGCTCTAAAAAACGCGAGCGCGCGGACGACCGAGATGACGACCACGGCCGCCGTCAGCGCCGCGTAGCCCCAGAGCCAGAACAGGTCGGCCTGACGCGCAGGCGCCGCCGCGCTCCAGCTGATCACCCAGTACTCCGCGCCCAGCGAGGCGGCCTGGCCGACGAACAGCGCGGCGGCGATGAAGGCCGCCATCGGGAAGCCCATGTAGCGGCAGTAGTCCCAGTAGGTGTCGCAGGACACGCCGCCGGCGGCGCGGCCCTCGTCGGCGACGAGCTTGCCGGCGTCAGCCGGCGCCGCCGCGG
>JAABUQ010009249.1_pt1 | contig 13411 bp, 24 predicted proteins | sample 5560001 | NCBI WGS metagenome assembly JAABUQ01 (sample SAMN10711888, study PRJNA513371) | rock metagenome | isolation source: Antarctica rocks | place: Antarctica: Victoria Land, Finger Mt nord | collected 2015-12-18 | reverse complement strand
TGCCCGATCTGCACCTGCACCGCGAAGGCGATACAATGGTGGTCGAGGGCGGTCTTGAACGGCGCGTTGCCGGCTGCGGCGTGATCGGGGTCGCGTGGGGTGACGGCGCGGGCAGGCGAGGCGAGCGGGTGATGATCCGCGGTATCGGCCCGCTGACCGTCGACCGGCTGCCGCTGATCACAGCCCACGTGCCGCTGGACGCCAAGGTTGCGGTGTCGGACGCGGTGTTCGGGTCGGTCGGCGCGACCCGCAGTCTCAGCCTGGCCGACACAGGTTGCGGCGACTGGACGATAGCCGACGTGTCCGGCGCGATGCAGGTCGCGACGAACGGTTCGGGCGACGTGCACGCCGGCTCGGCGGGATCGGTCAGCGCGGCGATCTCGGGGTCGGGCGATCTCACTTTGCGGCGGGCTGGCGCGCTACACGTATCGGTGGCCGGTTCAGGCGACGTGCGTGCGGCCGATGTCGAAGGGCCGGTCGGGGCGCAAATCTCGGGTTCCGGTGACGTGCGCATCGCCGACGGCCGCTCCCCGAACCTGTCGGTGCGGATCGCCGGGTCGGGAGATTTCACCTACGGCGGAACGGCCGGAGCGCTGGCGGCGCAGGTGGCCGGCTCGGGCGACATCCGCGTGGCCCATGTCACCGGGCCGGTCAGCAAGTCGGTGGTCGGCTCGGGCGATGTCACCGTCGGTCGCTGAGCGTCACGTGAGTCTGTTCACGTTCAGCTTGACGACCGGCTGAGCCGAGCGTATCCACCTCGCTTCTTCCGGACCGGCTGTGCCCATCCCTCGCTAGACGGGGCGGGCAGACGCGGTCTGCGGAACGACCGAGCTTCGCCCCCTAAGTCGGCGAGGCCAGGCCCGAGCGGCGACGCCGCACCGGGCCTCTTCGTTTTCGCAGACTCAAATCAACAGAGCGGCCCGGTTGATCGGGTTGTCGAGCGTTCGGACCGTGTGCAGGCCGCCTCCGGGTGGTTTGGTCTTTGAACCGTACAGGCGTGCGAGCGCGAGAAGGGCGTCGTCTATGGATCGTCAGAACATCCGCATCAGGCTCAAGGCCTTCGATCACCGGATCCTGGATCATTCCACCCGGGAGATCGTGCAGACGGCCAAGCGCACCGGTGCGACGGTCCGCGGCCCGATCCCGCTGCCGACCAACATCGAGCGTTTCACCGTCAATCGCTCGCCGCACGTGGACAAGAAGAGCCGCGAGCAGTTCGAGATCCGCACGCACAAGCGCGTACTCGACATCGTCGACCCGACCCCGCAGACTGTGGACGCGCTGATGAAGCTTGACCTGTCGGCCGGCGTCGAAGTCGAAATCAAGATTTAGGGAGGGCGAACCGATGCGAACCGGCGTGCTCGCCAAAAAACTCGGCATGACCCGCTTCTTCGATGAAGCCGGCAGCCATGTGCCTGTGACCGTGCTGTCGCTCGATGGTTGTCAGGTCGTGGCCCACCGCACCGCGGAGAAGGACGGCTATGTCGCGCTGCAACTCGGTGCGGGCGCCAAGAAGGCCAAGAACACCAGCCAGCCCCTGCGCGGGCACTTCGCCAAGGCCCTGGTCGAACCCAAGCACGAAGTCGGCGAGTTCCGGGTCAGCCCCGACAACTTGATCGAGGTGGGCGCGGAGATCACCGCCGACCACTTCGTCCCGGGCCAACGGGTCGACATCCAGGGCGTGACTATCGGCAAAGGCTTCCAGGGCGCCATCAAGCGCTGGAACTTCGGCGGCATGCGCGCCACCCACGGCGTTTCGGTCAGCCACCGCGCCCACGGCTCCACCGGCCAACGCCAGGACCCCGGCAAGGTGTTCAAGGGCAAGAAGATGGCCGGCCACCTCGGCGTCGAGACGGTCACCACTCAAAACCTCACCGTCTGGCGTGTCGACGCCGAGCGCGGCCTGATCATGATCCGCGGCGCGGTGCCCGGGGCCGAGGGCGGTTGGGTGCGCGTGCGCGACGCGGTGAAGAAAGCTCTTCCGGTCGCAGCGCCCATGCCCGGTGCCTTCCGCAAGGCGGGTGCTCAGGTCGAAGCAGGAGTCGAGTCTGGAATGTCCTCTGTGTCCGGTGAAAGCGCGAGTGCGGACATCAGCAGCGAAGGGGGCGAGGCGTGAAGCTGGACGTCATCACCCTGGCCGACACGGGTCAGACCGGCGAGATCGAGGTTTCCGATGCGGTGTTCGGCATCGAGCAGATCCGCACCGACATCCTGCAGCGCTGCGTGGTCTGGCAGCTCGCCAAGCGTCGGGCGGGCACCCACAAGATCAAGACCCGCAACGAGGTCGCCCGCACGGGCAAGAAGATGTATAAGCAGAAGGGGACCGGCGGCGCTCGCCACGGCTCTCGCAAGGCCGCTCAGTTCGTCGGCGGGGCCAAGGTGTTCGGCCCGGTCAATCACAGCCACGAGATCGACTTGCCCAAGAAGGTTCGCGCGCTGGCCCTGCGCCACGCCCTGTCGTCCAAGGCCAAGACCGGCTCGATTATGGTGCTGGACGCGGCTGCGGCCGAGACCCCTAAGACTTCGGCGCTGAAGGCCCAGTTCGACCGGATCGGCTTGGCCAAGGCGCTGATCATCGCCGGGCCGGAGGTCGACGCCAACTTTAAGCTGGCGGCCCGCAACATCAGCCATATAGACGTGCTGCCCAACGCCGGGCTCAACGTCTACGACGTGCTGCGCGCCGACACTTTGGTGCTGACCCGTTCGTCGATCCAGGCGATCGAGGCGCGCTTCACCGAGACTTTCAGCGCCGAGCCGGCCGTTCAGGTCGATGCCGCGCCTGAGATGACCGACCAGGGAGCCGCGTAATGGCGCTGAAGCCCCGCCACTACGACGTCATCCTGGCCCCGCACATCACCGAGAAGTCCACGATCTTGTCGGAGCAAAACAAGGTCGTGTTCCGCGTCGCCAAGGACGCCAGCAAGGACGAGATCGCCGCGGCGGTGGAAGCCTTGTTCAAGGTCAACGTGACGAAGGTGAACACCATTCTGACGCTCGGTAAGACGAAGCGGTTCCGGGGCATACCGGGCAAGCGCGCCGACCTGAAGAAGGCGATTGTGACGCTGGCCGAGGGCCAGTCCATCGACGTCACCACCGGGCTCTGAGGGCAGGCATATGGCGCTCAAGCGATTTAACCCGACCTCGCCCGGCCGTCGCGGCTTGATCCTGGTCGACCGGAGCGAACTGCACAAAGGCAAGCCCGAGAAGAGCCTGGTCGAGGGCCTGACAGCCAAGGGTGGGCGCTCGAACAACGGGCGGATCACCATTCGCTTCCGCGGCGGTGGGGCGAAGCGCCTGTACCGTACGGTCGACTTCAAGCGTCGCAAGTGGGACGTGCCCGCCATCGTCGAGCGGCTGGAGTACGACCCCAATCGTTCAGCCTTCATCGCCCTGATCCGCTATGAGGACGGTGAGCTGGCCTACATTTTGGCGCCGCAGCGTCTACGGCCGGGTGAGTTCGTGGTGGCGGGCGAGCGCGTGGACGTGAAGCCCGGCAACGCCATGCCGCTTCGCTCGATGCCGGTCGGCACGATCATCCACAATGTCGAGATGAAGCCCGAGAAGGGCGGCCAGATGGCCCGCTCGGCCGGCGCCTATGCCCAGCTGGTCGGCCGCGATGCGGGCTACGCCCAAATCCGCCTTGGATCCGGCGAGCTGCGCATGGTGCTGGACAATTGCATGGCGACCGTGGGCGCGGTGTCCAACCCCGACCACATGAACCAGAACCTCGGCAAGGCCGGACGGGTACGCCACATGGGCTTTCGCCCGCACGTCCGCGGCGTGGCCATGAACCCCGTCGACCACCCGCACGGCGGCGGCGAGGGCAAGACCTCAGGCGGCCGCAACCCGGTCACGCCGTGGGGCAAGGACACCAAGGGCGCCAAGACCCGCACCAACAAAACGACGGACAAGTTCATCATCCGCTCGCGCCACGTCAGGAAGGCTCGCTAGCCATGACCCGTTCCGTCTGGAAAGGCCCGTTCGTCGACGGCTACTTGCTCAAGAAGGCTGCGGCGATGCCCGTTGGCCGAAAGGACGTGATTAAGACCTGGTCGCGCCGCTCCACCATCATGCCCGACTTTGTCGGCCTGACCTTTGGTGTGCATAACGGCCACAAGCACGTGCCGGTGCTGGTCTCCGAAGACATGGTGGGCATGAAGCTCGGCGAATTCGCCCCCACCCGCACCTTCTACGGCCACGCCGCCGACAAGAAGGCCAAGAGGAAGTAGCGATGGGCAAGCAAGCCAAACCCCGCCGGGTGGGTGACGCCGAGGCCATGGCCAAGGTCACCTCCATCCGAACCTCGGCCCGCAAGCTAAACCTGGTGGCCCAGTCAATCCGTGGCCTGCCGGTCCAGCGCGCGTTGAACGAGCTGCAGTTCAGCCCTAAGCGCATCGCTCTGGATGTGCGCAAGGCATTGTATTCGGCAGTCTCGAACGCCGAAAACAACCACAATCTCGACATCGACAGCCTGATCGTGGCGGAAGCCTACATCGGCAAGAACCTGGTAATGAAGCGTTTTTCCGCCCGTGCGCGGGGACGCTCGTCGCGCATCGAGAAGCCGTTCTCGGAACTGACCATCGTGGTCCGTGAACTTGGGCAGGACGCCGCGTAATGGGACAGAAGGTCAATCCGATCGGGTTCCGGCTCGGCATCAACCGCACGTGGGACAGTCGCTGGTTCGCCGACGGCCCGAGCTACGGCCGACTGCTTCACCAGGACATCAAGCTGCGCAAGTGGCTGAAGCAGCGCCTGGCCCAGGCCGGCGTGTCGCGCATCATCATCGAACGACCGCATAAGCGCTGCCGCGTCACCATTTACGCCGCCCGCCCGGGGGTTATCATCGGCAAGAAGGGCGTGGACATCGAGAAGCTACGCAAGGACCTCGCGGCGATGACCGAAGGCGAGGTTCACCTCAACATCGTGGAGGTGCGCAAGCCCGAGGTCGACTCGCAGCTCGTCGCCGAGTCCATCGCTCAACAGCTCGAGCGCCGCATCGCTTTCCGCCGCGCCATGAAGCGGTCGATGCAATCGGCCATGCGGCTGGGAGCGAAGGGCGTGCGGATCAACGTCTCCGGCCGTCTGGGCGGGGCGGAGATCGCGCGGATGGAGTGGTATCGCGAGGGCCGAGTGCCGTTGCACACTCTGCGCGCCGACATCGACTTTGGTTTCGCCGAGGCCAAGACCACATACGGCATCATCGGCGTCAAGGTGTGGATCTTCAAGGGCGAGGTGTTGGAGCACGACCCCATGGCGCAGGATCGCCGCTGGGCTGCCGAAGCCACGGGGGAGAGCTCCAGTCAGGGCCGCGGTGATCGCGACCGTGGCGACCGCAATGATCGCCGTGGACGCGGCGGCGGCGGTGGACGGGGCGGCGGAGATCGCTCGAGCCCCGGTGCGCCCGCCGGTGGTTCCGGCGAAGCGACGGCGTGAGGACCTAGATTATGTTGTCCCCCAAGAAGACCAAGTACCGCAAACAATTCAAGGGCCGTATTCACGGCGCCACGAAGGCGGGGTCGTCGTTGAACTTCGGCTCTTACGGCATGAAGGCGCTGGAACCCGAGCGGATCACCGCACGCCAGATCGAGGCGGCCCGCCGGGCGATTACGCGCGAGATGAAGCGTCAGGGCCGGGTGTGGATCCGCATCTTCCCCGACCTGCCGGTCACCGATAAGCCGGCCGAAGTTCGGATGGGCAAGGGCAAAGGCGCCGTCGAGTATTGGGCGGCGCGGGTCGCGCCGGGGCGGATCATGTTCGAGATCGACGGCGTCCCCGACGATGTCGCGCGTCAGGCTCTAGCGCTGGGCGCCGCCAAGCTGCCGATCAAGGTCAAGGTGGTCACTCGCCTTGACGCCGGTATGGCGCAGGCTGAAGCGGAAGCGGCGTGATGGCCAGCATCGAAGACACCAGGGCCATGACCCCCGACCAGATCAATGACGAACTGCTCAACCTCAAGAAGGAGCAGTTCAACCTGCGTTTCCAGGCCGCGACGGGTCAGCTTGAAAAGCCGCATCGGGTGGACCAGGTCCGCAAATCCATAGCCCGCATCAAGACCGTGATGCGGCAGAAGACGGCGAAGGCTTAAGACTATGCCGAAGAGAATACTTGATGGTGTCGTGGTCTCCGACAAGGGCGAAAAGACCGTGGTGGTCCGTGTGGACCGCACGTTTCAGCATCCGGTGATGAAGAAGCCGGTGCGCCGCTCCAAGAAGTATCATGCCCATGATGAGAGCAACGTCTACAAAGAAGGCGAGGCAATCCGCATTGTGGAGTGTGCGCCCAAGTCTAAGCTGAAGACCTGGGAAGTTCTACCCAAAGACGCCTTGGGCTCGGCCCAATCTTAACCGGAAGGTCTGATTCATGATCCAGATGCAGACTAACCTGGACGTCGCCGATAACTCGGGCGCGCGCCGGGTCATGTGCATCAAGGTGTTGGGCGGCGCCAAGCGGCGCTACGCCAGCGTCGGCGACACCATCGTCGTTTCCGTCAAGGAGGCGATTCCGCGCGGCCGCGTCAAGAAGGGCGACGTTCTGCGTGCGGTGGTCGTGCGCACCGCGGCCGACATCCAGCGCCGCGACGGTTCGGTCATCCGCTTCGACAACTCGGCGGCGGTGATCGTCAACAAATCTAACGAGCCGATCGGCACCCGCATCTTCGGGCCGGTGCCGCGTGAGCTGCGGGCCAAGAACCACATGAAGATCATCAGCCTCGCCCCGGAGGTGCTGTGATGGCGGCGAAGATCAAGCGCGGCGACCGCGTCGTCCTGCTCACCGGCAAAGACAAGGGCCGCGAGGGCAAGGTGTTGCGCGTGTTCCCCAAAGACGAACGCGTGCTGGTCGAGGGCGCCAACATGGTCCAGCGGCACACCAAGCCTAGTCAGGGTGATCCCCAGGGCGGGATCAAGCCGCAGGAAGCGGCCTTGCACGTCTCAAACGTCGCCATCGTCGACTCCGCGGGCAAGCCGACCCGCGTCGGCTTCCGTATGGACGGCGACAAGAAGGTCCGGTTCGCCAAGACGACCGGGGAGGTCATCAATGGCTGAGATCGAGACCGCCGAGGAGGCTTACGAGCCGCGGCTGAAGACCGAGTACCGCACCCGAATCCGGGCGGAGATGCGCGAGAAGTTCGGCTACACCAACGAGATGCAGGTGCCCAAGCTCGATAAGATCGTGCTGAACATGGGCATAGGCGAAGCCGTGGCCGACTCCAAGAAGGCCGCGGCTGCAATGAAAGACCTGGCGGCGATCGCGGGCCAGAAGCCCGCGCCGACCCGCGCCCGCCAATCGATCGCTCAGTTCAAGCTGCGCGAGAACATGGTCGTCGGCGCCAAGGTCACCCTGCGCAAGAACCGGATGTACGAGTTTCTGGACCGGCTGGTGACCATCGCCCTGCCGCGGGTCAAGGATTTCCGCGGGCTGAAGCCGACTTCATTCGACGGGCGGGGCAACTACGCCATGGGCCTGAAAGAGCACATCGTGTTCCCCGAGATCAATTATGACGAGATCGACCAACTGTGGGGCATGGACGTCATCGTGGCCACCACTGCGCGCAGCGACGACGAAGCTCGCGAGCTTCTGCGTCAGTTCCAATTCCCGTTCACCAGCTGATCGGGAGGGGTAGACAACATGGCTAAGAAGAGCGCCGTCAACCGCAACAACATGGTCCGCGGCCTGGTCAAGCAGTACGCGACCAAGCGGGCCGACCTGAAGTCGGTCGCCAGCGACGAATCCCGCCCGCTAGAAGAACGGTTCGACGCCCGGCTGAAGTTGGCCGAGCTGCCGCGCAACTCATCGGCGACACGCATCCGCAACCGCTGCGACCTGACAGGACGTCCGCGCGCGTACTATCGCAAGTTGAGGATGAGCCGGATCGCCTTGCGTGAACTCGGCAACTCGGGACAGATTCCCGGCCTTGTGAAGTCGAGCTGGTAGGGGAACGCCATGTCTTTCAACGATCCCCTGAGCGACATGATAGCCCGTATCAAGAACGCGGCGATGCGCAAGAAGAGCAAGGTCTCGACGCCCGCGTCCAAGCTGCGCGGTCGCGTGCTCGACGTGCTGCAGGACGAGGGCTACATTCGCGGCTATGCGCTCGTCGAAGAGCCCGGAAAGCACCCCGAGTTCGAGATCGAGCTTAAGTATTTTGACGGGGCGCCGGTTATTGCCGAAATCAGCCGTGTGTCCACGCCTGGTCGTCGGGTCTACTCGTCGATACGCGACCTGAAGCCGATCAAGAACGGGCTCGGCATCACCATCCTGTCCACGCCCAAGGGCGTGATGAGCGACAACGCCGCCCGGGTCGAAAACGTCGGCGGCGAAGTGCTCTGCCGCGTTTATTGATCCGAGCGAGAGGAGCGTACAATCATGTCTCGTATCGGAAAGAAAGCGGTCGAGGTGCCGGCCGGCGTCACCGTGACCCTGAACGGCCAGATCGTGTCGGTGAAGGGCCCCAAAGGCCAGCTTAGCTACACCGCGCCGGAAGAGATCACCGTCAGCCAGGCCGACGGTCGCTTGTCCTTTGTCCCGCGCGACGACACTCAGCGCGCACGAGGTATGTGGGGTCTCTCCCGTACACTGGTGGACAACATGGTCGTGGGCGTGACCAAGGGCTATGAGGAGGTGCTGGAATTGGTCGGCGTGGGCTATCGCGGCGCCATGAAGGGCTCGGCTCTATCGCTTCAGCTCGGCTATTCGCACGACATCGACATGCCGCCGCCCGCGGGCATCAGCTTTGCGGTGCCTCGCCCGGTGGAGATCCGCATCGCCGGCATCGACAAGCAGCTTGTTGGCGAAACCGCGGCGCGCATCCGCCGCTTGCGTCCTCCCGAGCCCTACAAGGGCAAGGGCGTCAAGTACGCGGGCGAGAAGGTGCGTCGCAAGGAAGGCAAGAAGAAGTAGGTCATGGCCCTCACCCCTCGCGAAGCTTACGAACAGCGCTGCCGACGCGTCCGCACCCGACTCAGGGCTGTGGGCTCGGGCCGGGCGCGGCTGTCGGTGTTCCGCTCCGACAAGCACATCTACGCCCAGATCATCGACGACGCCCACGGCGTGACGCTGGCCGCCGCTTCCTCGCTCGAGAGCGGAGAGGGCGCGCCGGACAAGGGCTCCAACAAGGCCGGCGCCGAGGCGGTCGGCCGCTTGATCGCCGCTCGCGCGCGGGAGAAGGGCGTCACCGACATCGTGTTCGACCGCGGTGGCTACCTGTTTCACGGCCGGGTCAAGACCCTGGCGGACGCCGCGCGCGAAGCCGGCCTGAACTTCTAAGGACCTGAACATGGCGCGAGGGAACGAAGACCGGGGCGGCCGTCGCAATCGCGACGACGCCGAAAGCGACGTCGTCGAAAAGCTGGTTCACATCAACCGCGTCGCCGCGACCGTTAAGGGCGGCCGCCGCTTTTCTTTCGCCGCCTTGATGGTGGTGGGCGACGGCAAGGGCCGGGTCGGCTTCGGCCATGGCAAGGCTCGCGAGGTGCCGGAAGCTATTCGCAAGGCGACCGAGGAAGCCAAGAAGACGATGATTCGGGTACCCCTGCGGGAGAGCCGCACCCTTCATCACGACGGAGCGGGCCGGCATGGCGCGGGCAAGGTAATGCTTCGCGCTGCGCCCCCCGGTACCGGCGTGATTGCGGGAGGCCCGATGCGCGCGGTTCTCGAGACGCTGGGCGTACACGACGTGGTGGCCAAATCGGTCGGATCGTCTAACCCTTACAACATGGTGCGCGCGACTTTCGATGCGTTGAAGCTGCAGAGTTCGCCGCGCCAGATCGCCGGCAAGCGCGGCAAGAAGGTTGCCGACATCATCGGCCGTCGCGAAGACGGGGCCTCGGCCCCCGACGCGGTCGAAGGCTGAGGAGGACATCATGCCCGCTGAAGGCGCCCCCACCGACGGCAAGACCGTCACCGTCCGCCAGACCGGCAGTCCGATCCGACGCAAGTCTGACCAGCGCGCCACTTTGGCGGGGTTGGGCCTGAATCGGCTCGGCCGTGAGCGCACGCTGGAGGACACCCCGAGCGTCCGCGGCATGATCGCCAAGGTCGCCCACCTGCTGAGTGTGCAGGAAGGGTAGGCCGCGCTTAGCTCTCCCGCCTGAGGGGGGTTCCATCAGCCGAGTCGGGCCTCCGCCCGGCGCAACTTCCGCAAGGAGAGGCATATGACCAAGCTGAACGAACTTGCCGACAATGCAGGCGCACGCAAAAGGCGAATGCGTGTCGGCCGCGGCCCCGGGTCGGGCAAGGGCAAGACCGCCGGCCGCGGCGTCAAGGGCCAGCTGGCCCGCACCGGTCACGGCATGCGCCAGTTCGAAGGCGGCCAGATGCCGCTCTACATGCGTATGCCCAAGCGGGGCTTCAACAATCCCGCCGCCAAGGTGTTCGCCGAGGTCAATCTGTGGCGTCTGCAGAGGGCGATCGACGCCGGTCGGCTCGATCCGGCCCGGCCGGTCGACGCCGCCGCCCTGATCGCCGCGGGCCTGATCCGGCGAGAGCTGGACGGGGTGCGGCTGCTGGGTCAGGGCGAACTGACTTCCGCGCTGACCATCACTTGCCACTCGGCGTCCGCCTCGGCACGGCAGGCTGTGGAGGCCGCGGGCGGCGCCTTGACGGCGACCGGCCCGGAGCCTGCGGGCGAAACTGCCGAGGGTTGATCGCCGACACAGCCCCTGCTTGACAGCGGACGCTGTGTCGGTTGGGCTTTGCCTGAGAACGGGCTCGCGTCCGTCGCCGCGCCCGCTTATCTATCGGGGGCGCTTGCACCTGTAAGGATTGTGGATGGCTTCGGCGGCAGAGCAGCTTGCTGCGAACATGAATTTCGGGGCCTTCCAGAAGGCGACCGACCTGCACAAGCGTCTGTGGTTCACGCTGGGTGCGCTCGTGATGTACCGGCTGGGGACATACATCCCGATCCCCGGCATCGATCCGGTCCACTTCGCCTCGGCCTTTTCGGGCCAAGCGAAGGGAATACTGGGCATGTTCAACATGTTCTCGGGCGGTGCGGTTCAACGGATGGCGATCTTCTCGCTGAACGTGATGCCCTACATTTCGGCCTCGATCATCATCCAGTTGATGGGGACGATCTACCCGCCCTGGGAGAAGCTGCGGAAGGAGGGTGGGGAGGCCGGCCGCAAGCAGCTGAACCAGTATACGCGCTACCTGACGGTGTTGCTGGCCTTGGTGCAGTCGTTCGGCATCGCCATGGGCCTGCAGAATACACAAGGACTGGTCGAGCAGCCGGGCCTGTTCTTCGTGGTCTGCACCGTCGCCACGCTGACCGGCGGCACCATGTTCCTGATGTGGCTGGGCGAGCAGATCACCGCGCGGGGCGTCGGCAACGGCGTGTCTTTGATCATTTTCGCGGGGATCGTCGCCAACCTGCCGCGCACGGTGGTGCAGATGCTGTCGATGGCCAGGCTGGGCACGCTCAACCCGATGGCCTTGCTGGCGATCGTCGCGCTGGCGGTGGCGGTGGTGCTGGCGATCGTGTTCATGGAGCGGGCGCAGCGTCGCCTGCTGGTGCAATACCCCAAGCGCCAGGTCGGCAACCGTATGTACGGTGGCGACAGCTCGTTCCTGCCGCTCAAGATCAACACGGCGGGCGTGATCCCGCCGATTTTCGCCTCGTCCCTCCTGCTGCTGCCAGCGACGGTGATGGGGTTTTTGGCCGCGGCCAATCTGCCGGCGTGGGCGCAGTGGGTGCCGGGGCTGGTGGGTCAGCTTCAACACGGCCAGCCGCTGTTCATGCTCCTGTACGGGTTCATGATCATCTTCTTCGCATTCTTCTACACCTCCATCGTGTTCAACCCCGAGGAGACGGCGGAGAACTTGCGCAAGCATGGCGGCTTCTTGCCGGGCATCCGCCCAGGCCGGATGACGGCCAATTACCTGGACTTCGTGCTCACTCGGCTGACGCTGATCGGCGCCTTGTATATCGCCGCGATCTGCCTGCTGCCCGAGGCGCTGATTGGCTATTTCGGCGGCAACTACACGCTGGGCGGCACCTCGATCCTCATCGTGGTGACGGTGACGATGGACACGGTGGCTCAGATCCAGTCGCACCTACTGGCGCACCAGTACGATGGGCTGATCAAGAAATCGAAGATGCGCACCGGCGGTCGCCGCGCCGGTGCTCGCACGCCTCCGGCCCGGAGCGCGGCCCGGTGAACCTGGTCCTGTTCGGACCTCCCGCTGCCGGCAAGGGGACCCAGGCGCGCCGGCTCGTCTCCGAGCGGCACATGATGCAACTGTCCACCGGGGACATGCTGCGCGCCGCGCGCATGTCAGGCTCGGAGCTCGGACGGCAGGTCGCGGGTGTGATGGATCGGGGCGAACTGGTCAGCGACGAGATCGTGATCTCGTTGATTCAGGCGCACCTGGAGGAGGCTGAGGCTCAAGGCGGCGCCATCTTCGACGGTTTCCCGCGCACCGTGGCGCAGGCCGATGCGCTGGATCGTATGCTGGCGGGGCTGGGCGAGCAGATCGACGCCGTCGTGCGCCTTCGCGTGGACGACGAAGCCCTGCTGACGCGGGTCCGAAAGCGGTTCGCCGAAGAGGGACGGGCCGACGACAACCCCGAGACCTTCGGCGTGCGTCTTGCGGCCTACAACGCCCAGACCGCGCCGTTGCTGCCCTACTACGAGCGTCAGCAACGGCTGGTCGAGGTCGACGGTATGCAATCGGTGCAGGCGGTGGCAGCGGCGATTGACCGCGCCCTGGACCGCGTGCCCGCGTAACGGAAAATTGATCGGGCTGGGCGGCGTAGCATTGACCTGTCCACCGCTGATCCTATAAATCACCGCTTCCGCGAAAAGGCGCGCTGTGCCGTCTATGCTTCCGGCCTGAGCAAGGCCGGGCGCTTTCGCGTTCCCAGTTGCGCGGCTTCTCGTCGCGCCAGGAGACGACAAGACGTGGCTCGTATCGCAGGCGTGAATATTCCGACCAACAAGCGCGTCGAGATCGCGCTGCAGTACATTCACGGCATCGGCCCCGCCACCGCCAAGGATATCTTGTCGGTGGTGGGCATAGAGGATAGCCGGCGGGTCAACCAACTGTCGGACGCCGAGGTGCTGCAGATTCGCGAGACCATCGACCGCGACCATACCGTCGAGGGCGATCTGCGGCGCGAGACATCGACCAATATCAAGCGGCTGATGGATCTCGCCTCCTATCGCGGCCTACGCCACCGCAAGGGGCTGCCGGTCCGGGGCCAGCGCACCCACACCAACGCCCGCACCCGCAAGGGGCCTGCCAAGCCGATCGCCGGCAAAAAGAAATAAGGTTCAGAATCGATGGCCAAGGAACCGGCGCGCGTCAAAAAGCGTGAACGCAAAAACATCACCTCGGGCGTGGCGCACGTGAACGCCTCGTTCAACAACACAATGATCACCATCACCGACGCCCAGGGCAATACGATATCGTG
>JAABUQ010009248.1_pt1 | contig 13411 bp, 10 predicted proteins | sample 5560001 | NCBI WGS metagenome assembly JAABUQ01 (sample SAMN10711888, study PRJNA513371) | rock metagenome | isolation source: Antarctica rocks | place: Antarctica: Victoria Land, Finger Mt nord | collected 2015-12-18 | reverse complement strand
TTCGCCCCACCCCCCGCCACCGCATACTCCACCGCGCCTGAACCCATCTGCGGCCGTACCAGCCACGCATACGCCTCCAGCACCGACCGCGCCGTCAAAGCCGTAGCTGTCGCCACCACATCCGCGTCCCCTCCACCCTCCGCCCTGCACCGCCGCACAAACCCCTCCGCGAACTCCGCCCCAAACTCCTCCCGCCCACAGCTCTTCGGCGGCAACGCCCGAAAGTATCTCCCCCGCATCTCCGCTTCGACGACCTGCGCCAGCACCCCCCCCCCCCCCCCCCCCCCCCCCCCCCCGCCACAGCCCCGCCGCGGTCGAACTCCCTCCCAAACAGCCGTCGCATGCAGTGGTCGATGACCATATTCGCCGGCCCCGTATCGAACGCAATCACTCTATCGGCGGAAGCCCCCGCCGGAATAGTCGTCAGGTTCCCGATGCCGCCCAGATTCTGCAGCACCCGCCCCACCTTCGCCGACCGAAACAGACAGAAGTCCAGCATCGGCGCCAGCGGAGCCCCCTGCCCGCCCGCCGCCATGTCCGCCGGCCGGAAGTCGCTCACCACCGGACACCCGAGCCGCTCCGCCACCACCGCCGCCTCGCCAATCTGCCACGTGCACCGGACCGCCGACCCAAGATACCGCCCCTCCACCGCCTGGTGATGCACCGTCTGCCCATGAACGCCCACCAACCCGAGCCGCAACAACCGCTTAGGACCAGAACCCACGTTCCCCTTTTGCTTGTCAACCTTCGCCACAGGCGGAGGACCTTCTTGCCGAACTCCTGCCACCAACGTCCGACCTGATCCCAAACCCGCTATCCCCACGGCTACCCCCAACCCCGCACAAGCCTTCGCCACACACTCCCCATACACCGCCCCCAGCCGCCAACTCAGCCGGCTGAACTCCGCAGCCGGCATTGCCCCTCCGTCCATCGCCCGCAACACCGCCTCCCGCACCGCCCGCGGGTACCGAAACCCCTCATGCCCCAGCACCTCCACCCGCGGCTCCCCATCCACCCCGGTCCCAATCCGGCACACCGCCACATCCACCCCGTCCGCCGACGTCCCGCTCATCACGCCCGCCACGATCATCGGCCGACGCTCCCCCTCCCCCGTTCTTCTCTGCGGACCTTTGCGCACCGTTGCCACTCCTGCCTTCGTCTCTGCTAAGCCCGCAGCTCCCGCTGCAGCTCCGCCAGCAGATTCAACGCCTCCCGCGGCGTCATCTCGTCTACATCCACCTCACCGAGCCGATCCACGATCCGCTGCGACAGTGGCGTAAACATCGTCATCTGCACCGGCGCCTCACCAGCCATCGGAACCTTGCCCATCGCCGCCTCGCGCACCTGCTGCGTCTCCGCCCGCTCGTGCACCTTCAGCACCTCGCGAGCGCGCGCAATCACCCCCGCCGGCAGGCCCGCTAGCCGCGCCACCTCGATCCCGTAGCTTTTGCTCGCGGCGCCCACCTCCACCGTATGCAGAAAGACGATGCCACCGCTGCTCTCCTTCACCGTCACCCGCAGGTTTTTGAGGCGCTTCAGCCGCTCCTCCAGCATCGTCAGCTCGTGGTAGTGCGTCGCAAACAGCGTCCGTGCGCCGATCCGGTCATGGAGGTGCTCGACCGTCGCCCACGCCAGGCTCAACCCGTCATACGTCGCCGTCCCCCGGCCCATCTCGTCCAGCAGAACCAGGCTGCGCGCCGTCGCCGTATTCAGGATCGCCGCCGTCTCCGTCATCTCGACCATAAACGTCGACCGCCCGCGCGCCACATTGTCGCTCGCCCCGATCCGCGTGAAGATCCGGTCCACCAGGCCCAGCCGCATCCGCTCCGCCGGCACGAAGCAGCCGCACTGCGCCATCACCACCAGCAGCGCCGACATGCGCAAATACGTACTCTTGCCGCCCATATTCGGCCCCGTAATCAGCAGCGTCGAGGGACCCCGGATCTCGCCCGCCGAGATGTCCTCGGGGACCATCTCTCCCGCCGCCTCCACAAACAGCGAGTTCGGCACAAAGCGCCCTACGCCCTCCTCTTCCAGCCTCCGCTCCACCACCGGGTGCCGGCCGCCGACGATCTCGAGCACACCACTCCCGTCGGCCGTCGGCCGAACCCATCCACGCAGCGCCGCCAGGTGGGCGAAGCACGCCAGCAGATCCACCTCCGCGACCCTCCTCGACGTGACCCGAACCCGTCCCGCCGCCGCCAGCACGCCCATCCGCAGATCGGCGAAGATCCTCCGTTCGATCTCGCCCGAGCGCTCCTGCGCCGTCAGGATTTTCGCTTCCAGCTCCTTCAACTCCGGCGTTGTGAACCGCTCGGCGTTCACCAGCGTCTGCTTCCGCTCGTAGTCCGCCGGCACCGACCTCGCATTCGCCCGGGTCACCTCCAGGTAGTAGCCGAAGACGTTGTTAAACCGAACCTTGAGGCTCCCGATCCCCGTCCGCGCCCGCTCCCGCTCCTCGATCGCCGCCACCGCCTGCCGCCCGTTCCGACCGATGCCCCGCAGCTCATCGAGCTCCCGATCCACCCCCTCCCGTATCGCCGATCCATCCGCGATCGAGTTCGGCGGCTCGCTCACCAGCGTCGTCTCGATCCGCTCCTGCACGTCCCCGACCACATCGAACTCCGCCCCCAGCCGTGCCCAGCGCTCCGCCCCAAACCGTTGCACCGCCGCCCGGATCAGCGGCAGCCGCGCCAGCGTCGTCCCCAGCGCCAGCATCTCCCGCGGCCCCGCCGAGTCCAGGGCAACGCGCCCCAGCAGCCGCTCCAGATCGAGCGTGCCCTCGAGCGAACGCCGCAGCTCCTCCCGCCCCCGCAGGTTCCCGGCCGCCTCCCCCACCGCATCCAGGCGAGCGTCAATCTCGCCCCTATCCGACGCCGGTCGCAGCAGCGACAGCCGCAACAAGCGCCGGCCCATCGGCGTCAGGCACGCGTCCATCGCCGAGAACAGCGTCACCTGCGAAGCCTCCCCGGCAAACAGCGGATCGACCAGCTCCAGGTTGCGCACGCTCACCGCGTCCAGCTCGAGCGAGGTCGACCGCTCGTAAAACCTCAGGCTGTCCACGTGGTCGAGCGGCCCCTGCTTAGTCCGCTGCATGTACTCGAGCAGAACCCCCGCCGCGATCGCCGCCGCCTCATGCCCCCCCAGACCGAAGCCATCCAGCGATTGCACCCGGAGGTGCCTCAGCAGCAGCGGAACGGCATATTCGGCCGTGAACACCCAATCCTCGATCGGCGTCCGCGTCCCGATCGACGCCAAATCCCGCAGACCCGCCGTCGAGTCCTCCCCCAGCAGATTCGCCTGCTCGGGCGTCGCCGCCCGGAACAGCAGTTCCGCCGGCCTGATCCGCGCCAGCTCATCGAGCGCCTGCGCCCATCCGCCCGGACCGCTGAACTCCGTCGCCAGCAGCTCGCCGGTCGACAGATCCAGCATCGCCAGGCCGATCGCCCCCGAGGTTCGCGTCAGGCTCGCCAGCCAGTTGCTCTGCTCCGACCCCAGCGCCGGATCGATCGCGGTCCCCGGCGTCAGAACCCGCGTGACCTCCCGCTTCACCACCCCCTTGGCGAGCTTCGGGTCCTCCATCTGCTCACAGATCGCCACCCGGAAACCACGCCGCAGCAGCCGCTGGAGATACCCCTCGACCGCATGGTACGGAACCCCGCACATCGGCACCGACCGCAACTTGTCACGCGCCGTCAGCGTCAGCTGCAGCTCCTTTGCGGCGACCACCGCGTCCTCGAAAAACAGCTCGTAGAAGTCGCCCATCCTGAAGAACAGCAGCGCCTCCGGGTAGGCCTCCTTGGCCGCCCTGTACTGGCGCATGGCCGGGGTCAGGGAGCCGTCCACATCCATCGTCAACACCCACCCATCCGCCGCGCCTCGGCCATCCCGAACCGCCAGAATAACCCACCAATCCCCATGCCGTGACTTTGCATCCTAACAACTGTGAGTTGAGGGTATCTGTGCGTCCGCGGCAAGGCCGCCACAGGAGGGTATGTCTCGTGATTCAGGTTCACATGACCGAAGCGCAGTTCCGGGAAAAGATCCAGGAGCTCAACGGCAGGTACGATCTCGACCTCACCGAACCCGCCGGCAGGGTCACCAAAGAGAGCATCACCGCCGGCTACACCCATTCGGCCGACACCCTTTCCGTCCACATCCTCGACAAACCCTTCTTCATCAGCACCGAATACTGCGAGCAGAAGCTCCAGGAACTGCTTAGTCCGGCGTAAGCGCAGACCGCGCGCCCGCATCGGCGCCCGGGCCGATACCAAGCCGGATCATCACCAAACCGCTCTGCCTCCTCCCCCCAGACCGGATCAGGCCAGACCAGCGCCAGACCGCTTCCGAGATCCCACCCTACCTTCATCGCCCGAAAGCACACCTCTCCGCCTGCGTTCCCGTCCCGGTATACTGGCTCTTGGCGCGGAAATGCACGTCGCCGGCACCCCTCATGTCCCTTGTCTGGCTCAGAGTCGCGGTTCTGCTGTATACCTTCGCCGCACTCTCCGTGCTGCCGGCAGCCCTCTACGACCGGCCCCGCTGGCGTCACATCGCCCTCCCCACCGCGGCCATGGGCTTCGTGTTTCACTTCGTCTCCTTCGCCGAAACCCTCAACGCCGCCCACCACACCCTCCCCGTCGATCGCCACGAGAGCCAGTCTCTGCTCGCCCTCCTCTTCGTCGCCGCCTTCCTCGCCGTCTACGTCCGCTACAAGACCGTCACCGTCGGCATCTTTCTGCTGCCGGTCGCCGTCCTTCTCACGCTCGAGCCCGCCTTCCGTCCCGGTCCTGTCGTCCTTCCGTTCGAGCACTCCGGCTGGATCTTCCTCCACATCGGTCTTCTGCTCGCCGCCTACGCCGCCCTCATCCTCTCCTTGCTCACCAGCGTGCTCTACCTCTACCAGGAGCGCCGCCTCAAATCCAAGCAGACCGCGCTCCGCTCGCTTCCGCCTCTCGACACCACCGACCAGATCGCCCGCAAAGCCCTGCTCTTCGGCCTGCCCTGCATGACCGCCGGCCTCCTGATCGGCTCCGCCCTGGCCGAGCAGACCGTCGGCCCCAGCTTCTTTCTCGACCCCAAGGTCCTGCTCTCCTTCGCCATGTGGTGCGCCTACATCGGCATGATCTTCGTCCGCAAACACTCCGGCCTGCGCGGCCGCCGCGCCGTCTACCTTTCCGGCTTCGTCTTTCTCGTCGTCCTCGCCGTGTGGTCGGCCAATCAGCTTTCGGCCGTGCACAGGTTCAGCGCCCCATGAGCCTCGCGAGCGGCCGGCCGAACCTGATCCTGCTCGGCATCAATCACACCACCGCCCCCCTCGACGTCCGCGAGCTTCTCGCCATCCCCTCCGCGCGCCTCGCCGACGCCACCCGCGCCCTCGCCCACCAGCCCGGCATCCGGGAGGCGCTCATCCTCTCCACCTGCAACCGGGTCGAGCTCCTCACCGTGCAGGAGAGCGTGCCCGACATCCGCTCCGCCGGCACCGGCACGCTCAACTTCCTCAACGACTTCCTCAATATCCCCACGCCCGCCATCCAGCCGCACGTCTACGAGTACCGCGAGCGCGAAGCCGTCCGCCACCTCTTCCGCGTCGCCAGCTCGCTCGATTCGCTCGTCGTCGGCGAGGCCCAGATCCTCGGTCAGGTCAAGGAGTCCTGGTCGGTTGCGCGCGATGTCGGCGCCGTCTCCACCACGCTCGATCCGCTCCTGCAACGCGCCTTCAACGTCGCGAAAAAGGTGCGCTCCGAGACCCGCATCGGCTCCTCCTCGGTCTCGATCGCCTCCGTCGCCGTCGACCTTGCGCGCAAGATCTTCGGCGGCCTCAAGGGCAAGCAGGTCCTCATCGTCGGCGCCGGCAAGATGTCCGAGCTCGCCGTGCGGCACCTCATCCAGCACGGAGCCGCCTCCCTCCTCATCGCCAACCGCACCGAGTCGCGCGCCCAGGAGATCGCCGGGAGGATCGCCGGGCAGTTCACCGCGACCCCCGTCGCCATCACCATTCTCCCCTTCGATCAGCTCCACGACCACGCCCACCGCGCCGATATCGTCATCACCTCCACAGGCGCGGCCGCGGGAGGGGATGGCGCCGCCAAGATCTTTACCCCCGCGCACGGCCGCCTGTTCCTCGAGCGCCGGCGCAACCGGCCCATGTTCTTCATCGATATCGCCGTCCCCCGCGATGTCGACCCGGCCCTGAACGACGTCGAGGGCTGCTTCGTCTACGACATCGACGACCTCCAGCAGGTCACCTCGAACAACCTCGTCCATCGCTCGCGCGAGGCCGCCCTGGCCGAGAACATCGTCGCCGACGAGGTCGAGCAATACCAGAAGCGCATCTCCGCGCAGCCCGCCGTCGAGGCCATCAAAGCCCTGCAGCAGAGCGCCGAAACCATCCGCCAGGCCGAACTCGCCCGCTCCGCCGAAAAGCTCTCCGGCCTCACCGAAGCGCAAAGGTCCGCCGTCGACGCGCTCACTCGCTCGCTGCTCGGAAAGCTGCTCCATCCGCAGATCGCCGCTCTCCGTGGAACGGACGGAGACGTCCCAGGCCGGTAAACCTCTGCCCGGTAAACCTCTGCCCGGTAAACCTCTGCCCGGCTGCTCCCCATCTGCTCCCCAGCCGTTCCCGGCCGTTCCGCTGACCGGGGAATTCTGCCATTCCAGTCCGCCGCACACAGCGATTTCCCGCCCCGCACCATCGTAGAAACAGCAGGTCACTCCGCACGCAAAGGTGAAGACGATGGCGCTTTCCAAGACAACACAGGATCACGACGAGATTCGGCAGTGGGCAGAGGCGCGCGGAGCCGTTCCCGCCGAGGTCGCCAGCACCGAGAGCAACGGACAGACCGGCATCCTCCGCATTGAGTTCCCCAAAGCGCCGCACCATAATGACAGCGCCCTGAAGGAGATCTCGTGGGACGACTTCTTCGAAAAGTTCGACCGCAGCGGCTTGGCCCTGGTCTACCAGGACCAGACCGCCGACGGCGAGCAGAGCAACTTCAACAAGCTGATCTACCCCGAAGACACCGCGACGGAGCCGGCAAAGAAGAGCTCCTCCGCCAAGAGCTCCCCGGCCAAGAGCTCCTCCGCCAAGAGCTCCTCCGCCAAGAGCTCCCCGGCCCAAAGCTCCCCGGCCAAGAGCTCCCCGGCCCAAAGCTCCCCGGCCAAGAGCTCCCCGGCCAAGTCCACCTCCCGGAAGTCCCCAGGCTCGACGACAGCGGGCAGCAAGACCCCCTCCCGGTCGAAGACCATCCGAGGCGCCGCGGAAAAGTCAACGTCCGCGGGGAGGTCCGCTGCCGGCTCGCGCAAGACGGCGAAGTCTGCCTCCGCCGTTCGGCCCGGTTCGAAAGCAGTCCCCGCCAAGAAAGCCCCCGCGAAGAAGTCTCCGTCGAAAGGGGCGCCCGCGAAGAAGTCCGCCAGCAAGGGAGCACCGGCCAAGAAGTCCGCCTCGAAGGGAGCACCCAGCCGTAACTCTGCGGCAAAGAGGTCTACCTCCTCCCGTTCGGGTCGTTCCTAAGCTCTCGGAGGTTCCTAAGCTCTCGGACGTTCCCAGCCTCTCCCCGTCTGTCCGCGTACGATACGCAGCGGTACCCCAGCCGCTGCGCGGCGCCTCCGCCCATCCGGTATCCTTGGGAGAACCATGTTGATCCGCATCGGCTCCCGAGGCTCCCAGCTTGCCCTGTGGCAGGCAAACCATGTCGCCGACCGCCTCCGCGCCAACGGCTGCACCGTGGAAGTCGAGGTCATCCGCACCACCGGCGACCGCATGCAGCAGCCCGGCTTCTCGCCCCCCGCCGACTTCGACGGCCAATCGCTCGACAGCAAAGGCATCTTCATCAAGGAGATCGAAGACGCCCTCGCCCAGGGCCAGATCGACCTCGCCGTCCACTCCCTCAAGGACCTGCCCACCCAACTCGACCCCTGCTTCACCCTCGCCGCCATCCCCGAGCGCGCCGACCCCCGCGACGTCTGGGTCTGCGAGCAGTTCTGGGGACTCCACACCCTGCCCCTTTACGGCCGCGTCGGCACCACCAGCCCCCGCCGCCAGGCCCAGCTCCTCGCCCTCCGCCCCGACCTCGAGTTCGTCGAGATCCGCGGCAACATCGACACCCGCCTCCGCAAACTCGACGAAGCGCAGTGCGACGCCCTCGTCCTCGCCGCCGCCGGCCTCGATCGCCTCGGCCGCACCGAGCACGTGCACTACCGCTTCGCCCCCGACGAGCTCTGTCCCGCCCCCGGCCAGGGCGCCCTCGGCCTCGAAACCCGCGCCCCCATCCACCCCCTCGACACCGATGACCCCACCCGCGATCCCGCCATCCTCGCCGCCGTCGCCGCGCTCAACCACCTCCCCTCCCAGTTCGCCGTCACCGCCGAGCGAGCCACCCTGGACGCCCTCGGCGGAGGCTGCCTGCTGCCCATCGGCGTCCTCTGCTCCGTCACCGGCCACCACGCCGAGATCTTCGCGCAGGTCCTCTCCCCCGACGGCGAAGCCATGATCACCGGCAGCCTCTCCGCCGGCCACCTCGTCCCCGCCGACGTCCTCGGCCAGCGCCTCGCCACCACCCTCATCCAGCGCGGCGCCCTGGAGCTCCTCCCCGACACCACCCTCTAGGCCCCCAAGGAGCCCCAAGGAGGCACACCCCCCCAGCCACGGAAACGAGACTCTCCTTGCCCCCTGTTCCGCCATCCCCCGACCTCCTCGAACTCCCAGACCGCCTCGTCCACCTCCTGCGCGCGCTCCTCGTCCTCACCCTCGCCGCCGGCACCTTCTTCTACATCGCCATCTCCCTCCACTGGCCCCTGCTGCTCGACGCGCCCGTCATGCACTACGTCCGCTTCCTCATGGACCACGGCTTCGAACCCTACCAGACCATCACCGACAACAACCTGCCCGGAGCCTACCTCACCGAGGGCTGGGCCATGCATCTCTTCGGAACCTCCGACCTCGCTTGGCGCTTCTACGACCTCTTCCTCCTCGCCGTCCTCACCCTCGCCGCGGTCGTCATCGCCCGCCCGTACGACTGGCGTGCCGGCCTCTATGCCGGCGGCCTCTTCGTCCTCCTCCACGGCAGCGAAGGCCCCAACCTCGCCGCCGAACGCGAGCAGGTCATGACCGCGCTCCTGCTCGCCGCCTACGCCTTCCTGTTCACCGCCCTCCGCCGCCGGCAGCCCGCCCACCTCCTGTTCTTCGGCCTCCTGGCCGGCCTCGCCGCCTCCATCAAACCCACCATGCTGCCCCTCGGCGCGCTCACCTTCCTCTTGGCGCTCCTCGTCCTCCGCCGCCGGGAGCTCGCCGTCTCGCGCTACCTCCTTTGGGGACTCCTCGGCTTCTCCCTCGCCTTCTCCCTCGACATCGGCTTCCTCCTCGTCCACCACGCCGTTCGCCCCTTCCTCTTCGTCATCGGCACCATCACGCCGGCCTACGTCTCGCTCCGCCACCCCGGCTGGCGGATGCTCCTGTCGCACGCCGTCCCCACCAACCTGCTACTCGTGCTTCCCTTCGGCCTCGTCGCCCTCGCCCTCCATCGCCGCTGGAACTGGGAGCGCTGGGCGCTTCTGCTCGGCGCCGCCGCTGGCGCGGCCTCCTTCTTCGTCCAGCAGAAAGGCTTTCTCCACCACCGCTACACCCTGCTCGTCTTCCTGCTTCTGCTGCTCGGCCTGGAACTCCTTGCCGCGCTCCGCACCCACGGCCTCCCCCGCTGGGCCGGCGCCGCCGGCATCCTCGTCACGCTGCTCGTCAGCGTCCCCCACTACCTCGTCACCATGCACCGCATGAGCAACCACAGCCAGCTCACCGAGACCCTCGAAGTCGATCTCCGCCATCTGGCCGCCGGCAGCCCCAGCCGCGGCAGCGATCCACTCGCCGGGCTCCAACACCAGGTCCAGTGCTTCGATCTCGTCATGGGCTGCCTCAACTCCCTCTACCACCTCGGCCTGGTCGAAAACACCGGCTACACCGGCGACCTGCTCCTCTTCTCCCCCTCCCCCAACCTCGCCTCTACCTACTACCGCGACATGTTCTGGCGCGAGCAGCGGAAGCTTCCCGCCGACGTCTTCGTCATCACCAACCAGTGGTTCGGGCAGACCAACACCTTCAGCAAGATGGAGACCTGGCCGGCCTTCGTCCAATACCTCGCCGCCAACTACACCCTGGCCGTCTCCCGGCAGTTCCCGCAGGAGGGCATCGGACACGGGCAAGCCGTCCCATCCGGCGACCCCCCCTCCTACCGCATCTACCTCCGCAACGGCAGCCAGCTCCTCGCCCGGCAGTCGGTCCCCTCCAAAAGCTGACCTGGACCTCGCCTCCATGCCCAAAAAAGACCGCGCCCCGCCCATCCGCCCTCACCGGAGAAAACGCCCGTCCGGTGCGTTTATCCGGGACCCTCCGGTTTTATAATCGAACCTGATCGGAGCCACCATGGCAGAAAACAACGGAAGCAACGGCGCGAACGGAAACAACCTCAACATCGCAAACGGTCCCCGCATCGGCAGTGAGTCCCCCCTGGGTGAAGGCAGCAAAGGCCCCAAGGAGAAAGATCCCGGCGCCACCCACATCAACCCCCAGCTCACCACCAACCAGGGTCGTCCCGTCGGCGATAACCAGAACTCCGTCACCGCCGGCCGCCGCGGTCCCATCACCCTCGACGACTTCCAGCACTTCGAAAAGATGGCCCAGTTCAACCGCGAGCGCACCCCCGAGCGCGTCGTCCACGCCAAGGGCTCCGGCGCCCACGGCCACTTCCTCGTCACCCACGACATCTCCCAGTACACCAAGGCGAAGCTGTTCTCGCAGATCGGTAACACCTGCCCCATGTTCGCCCGCTTCTCCACCGTCGGCGGCGAAAAAGGCTCGGCCGATACCGTCCGCGATCCGCGCGGCTTCTCGCTGAAGTTCTACACCGAGGAAGGGAACTGGGACATGGTCGGCAACAACACGCCGGTCTTCTTTGTCCGCGACGCCATCAAGTTCTCCGACTTCATCCACACCCAGAAGCGCGAGCCCGGCTCCAACCTCAAGTCCGCCACCATGATGTGGGACTTCTGGTCGCTCTCGCCCGAGTCGCTGCACCAGGTCACCATCCTCTTCTCCGACCGCGGCATCCCCGACGGCTACCGTCACATGCACGGCTACAGCTCGCACACCTTCTCCATGATCAACGCGGGGGACGAGCTCCACTACGTCAAGTACCACTTCCAGACCAACCAGGGCATCAAGAACCTGCCCGTCGAAACCGCCGAGAAGCTCGCCGGCGCCGACCCCGACTACGCCCAGCGCGATCTCCTCCACGCCATCGACCGGCACGACTTCCCCTCCTGGCGCCTCCAGATCCAGGTCATGCGCGAGGCCGATGTCGATAACTTCAAGTACGATCCCTTCGACCTCACCAAGGTCTGGTCGCACAAGGACTTTCCGCTGATCGACGTCGGCGTCTTCACCCTCGATCGCAAGCCCTCCAACTACCACGCCGAGGTCGAGCAGGCCGCCTTCAATCCCTCGAACATCCTTCCCGGCATGGGCTACTCGCCGGACAAGATGCTGCAGGGACGTCTGCTCTCCTACCCCGACGCGCACCGCTATCGCATCGGCACCAACTACGACCTGCTTCCGATCAACGCCGCCAAGTGCAACGTCGCCACCTACAACCGCGACGGCTCCATGCGCTTCGACGGCAACTTCGGCGATCTCCCTAACTACGAGCCCAACAGCTTCGGTGGCCCCAAGGAGAACCCGCAGTTCCGGGATCGCCCCTACAAGGTTCCGTCCGAGAACGGCCACACCGTCATCGCGCGCTACGACCACCGCGAAAACAACGACGACTACACCCAGGCCGGCGATCTCTACCGCCTCTTCCCCGAGGACGAAAAGGAACGCACCGCCAAGAACATCGCCCAGTCCCTCGGGCAGACACCGATCCGCATCCAGAAGCTCCAGCTCGGCCACTTCAAAAAGGCCGACCCGGACTTCGCCGCGCGGATCACCCGTATGCTGCCCAACAACGAGCACCCCGAGTACCTCCACGCTCCCGACGCCGCCGAACTCACCGCCGCCGGTCGCATCCCGGAGAAATAAAACGCACGCTGCTCCTGCTGTATCCCCCGCTTCGCGTCGTTGACCTTGTCATCTTCGCGGAGCGGAGGATCTGCTTCTCTCCCTTGTCCTCCTTGAGCTTGCCATCCTTCGCGAAGCGGCGGACCTGCTTCTTGCTTTTGCAGTTGCTTCCGCCACGCTCAGCAATAGCGTACTTCACCCCAGACCTCGGCTATCATAGAGATAGGACATAACCAACACAGGCAGGCTCCGGTTCACTCCCGGAGCCTTTTCCATTCCCGGAGCCTTTTCCATTCCCGGAGCCTTCTCTTTTGGAGTGAAGCCTCTAGCAGCAAGCCCTGAGAATGGAAGACTTTGCTAGTACCCCCCACGTATCTCGTTTCTTTCGAAGACTTTACCATGCAGGTACGGGGGGGGAGGGTACCCCTGCCGCACCCGACGGCTCACCCCCCCGACCGCGGATCCATCCGGTCCCGCAGCGCATCGCCCACGAAGTTGAACGCCAGCACCAGCAGCATCACCGCCATCGCCGGAAAGAACACCAGGTGCGGCGAGTCGAACAGGTGCGACCGGGCGTCGTTCAGCATCGCCCCCCAGCTCGCCGATGGCGGAGGGATCCCAAGCCCCAGAAAGCTCAGCGTCGCCTCCGCCAGCACCGCGCCCGCCATCCCCGTCGAAGCCTGCACAATCAGCGGCGGCAGGATGTTCGGCAGGATCGACCGCATCATCAACCGGAGGTCCGACGCCCCCAGGGACCGCGCCGCCTCCACAAACTCCCGCTCCTTCACCGCCATCGTCTGCGCCCGCACCAGCCGCGCAAACCCCACCCACCCCGACAGCGCCAGCGCCAGAATCATATTTCGCAACCCCGGCCCCATAAACGCGACAAATGCAATCGCCAGTAAAATGCCCGGAAGCGCCAGGAACGCGTTCGTGACATAGACGTTCAGCACCACGTCCGCCACACCTCCATAGAAGCCCGCAGCATAGCCCGCAAGCAACCCCAGCAGGAGCGACGCCGCCACCACACTCACCGCCACCACCAGCGAGATGCGCGCGCCATACAGCACCCGTGAGAGGATGTCCCGGCCCAGTTCGTCCGTACCGAACACATGCGCTCCCGTCGGTGGCAGCAAGCGGCCGGACAGGTCAACCTGCGCAGGATCGTAGGGCGCGATCCATGGCGCCAGCACACCCCCCAGAAGAAACACCGCCAGCAGCACCGCACCCGCAGCCGCCAACGGCTGACGTCCCACCCACTCCCGCGCCCTCGTCCACCGCAAGCTCATCCACTTCCCATCATGGCACGGCACCCACCCCGCATGACATCATGGAGCAGTCCCGAGCCCCATCTCCCCCCAAGCC